>PVBE012463303.1_pt1 | contig 19576 bp, 11 predicted proteins | sample 1631181 | NCBI WGS metagenome assembly PVBE01 (sample SAMN08397723, study PRJNA350692) | Marine metagenome, whole genome shotgun sequencing project. | isolation source: water | place: Pacific Ocean | collected 2012-04 | reverse complement strand
GAGGAAGCGCGTGCGCAAGTTAAACCGCTACCAGAGTCAGGAGTTCTTGGCCTGGTGGGTGGACCGCATGCTCGATGGCCAATCCCCTTTGCGAGAGCGGATGACCCTGTTCTGGCACGGCTTCTTCACCAGCGACTCCAAGAAGGTTCGGGCGGCCGGACTGATGATCAACCAGAACGAGCTCCTCCGCGCGCACGCCCTCGGCAACTTCGGAGAGCTGCTGCATTCGATCGTGCTCGACCCCGCGATGCTGGTCTACCTCGACAACACCTCTAACACCAAGCACAGCCCCAACGAGAACCTGGCGCGGGAGCTGATGGAGCTCTTCAGTCTGGGCGAGGGCAACTACACAGAGGATGACATTCGAGAGGTGGCTCGAGCCCTCACTGGGTATGGCACCAACCGCGAGCGGGAGTTCTACTTCAATCGGCGCCTCCACGACTCCGGCGTCAAGACCGTCCTGGGGGTAGAGGGCCGCCATGGCGCAAAAGACGTCGTTGAGATCATCTTGGCCCAGCCGGCCTGCGCGCGCTGGGTCGCGGGCAGCATCATCACATACCTCGAGGGCCAGGCTCCGAACGAGGAGCGGCTGGAAGAGTACGCAGAGCTTCTACGCGATGAGAGCTATGAGATCGCGCCCATGTTGGAGAAGCTCCTGCTGGATGAGGAGTTCTACCGCGCCGAGATCGTTGGCGCGCGCGTCAGCTCGCCGATCGACTATCTCGTTGGAACCTGTCGTCGCCTAGACGTCAACGTGGGAGGAGAGGCCGTCGCGTGCGCATCGGGCATGCTAGGCATGACGCTCTTTGAACCACCCAATGTGAAAGGCTGGAACGAGGGGCCAGAGTGGATCACGACAGCCACCCTTATGAATCGAGCCAACCTAGCGGGCGTGCTGCTCGGCACGATCAGGCTCGATGAGATGACCGGCAGCTCGCTGGAGGACATCGAGCTGTCCGAAGAAGAGCTCGCCAGCTTGGAGGATCCCGGGCCGGACTTCCCCTCCGACGAGGGGATGATGGGAGAAGATGATGAGATGATGAGCCCGAGCGGCGCTCCCGTGAAGCGAGAGCAGGCCGTTCGCAGCGTCGTGGCCCGGCTCGCTCGGGCTTTGCATTCGCTGGGTTCGGACACCTATCGTCCGAGGCTCAACTTGAGCGCGAGGTTGTCCCGTTCCGGATCGCGCGATGACAAGGCGATCGTCGATTTCATGTGCACCAATCTGCTGGCGATAGAGGCGCCTTTGGAGACGCGCCGCATGCTCGTGGACGCCCTGCGCACGGATCGTAAAGACAGGGGCCTCATGCCCCGCGACCTTGTAGAGGAGACCTTGGCCGCAGAGAACGTCCTGCGCCGCCTCGCCCACCTGATCCTGTCCTTGCCGGAGGCCCAACTGGGATGAGCACACCCATGCAGCACCACTTCGCTCGCCGTCAGTTTATCGCCGGGGGTCTCTTTGGCCTGGGCGGAGTCAGCCTCGCCAGCCCGATGGCCCGGGCCCTACGCGGCCTCCCACAGGATGCCCCCTTCCCGCGCACTCTGGTGTTGCTGCAGCTGTCAGGCGGAAACGACGGTCTCTCCACCATCGTGCCCTACGCCGACGACGCTTACGCCGCCGCTCGCAAGACCACACGAATGACGAAGGGCGATGTCCTGCCCCTCGACGACTATCGCGGCATGCACCCCAACCTCAAGCGCCTGTATCAGCAGTATCAGGCGGGCCAGATGGCCATCATCGAGGGGGTGGGCTATGAGGAGATGATCCGCTCACACTTCCGTGCGTTGGAGGTCTGGCACACGGGACGGCGCGCCGGGCGCATGAGCGGCGAGGGATGGGTGGGCCAGCTCGCGCAGGCTGCGTGGGCCGAAGAGGACCATCCGAACCTGGTGATGCACATAGGAGGCGAGATGCCCTACTCCGTGCACTCCACCAACCACCCAGCCGCTGCGCTTGTGTCCCCCACTGTTTACAAGTGGTTTGGTCAGCAGCAGGTGGAGCGGGCCTACGGGATGACTGAAGCGGATGACCGTCCGGCGGACGAGCGCGACAGCAAACACGCGGGCCGAGATCGTGCCTTGGCGAGGCTGCGCTCGGTGCTCGACGACGCTCATGACTCGAGCGCCTCCGTTCGCAAGGCCACGGCGCTCTACCGCGAGCGCGTGGAGTATCCCCGCAACCTGCTGGGCGGAACACTTCGCGACGTGGCGGCCCTGATCCAGGGTCGTCTGGGGACGCGCGTCTTCTCCGTCAAGATGGGCGGGTTCGATACGCACGCGAGACAACGTGGCAGCCATGACACCCTGATGGATGTTCTGGACTCTGGCTTGGGCGCCTTCCTCAAAGACCTGGGCCAGAGCCCCGCCGGCAAAGAGACCCTGGTGTTGGTGTTCTCAGAGTTCGGTCGCCGGGTCGCAGAGAACGGATCTGGGGGGACAGACCACGGCAAGGCAGGGCCCATGTTCCTGCTCGGGCCCTCCGTGAAAGGAGGCCTCTACGGCAAGCATCCCTCGCTCGATGACCTCGACAAGGGTGACCTGGCCTCCACCACGGACTTCCGCTCCGTCTACGGCGCGCTCATCGAGCACTGGTTCAAGACCCCCCACGAGGCAGTGCTAGGTAAGGAGTATCCCCTCCTGCCTCTTCTGAGCTGAGAGAGGTCGGCCTCTTTCGGCGCATGAGAGAGCGCGAGCTCGATCTACCACAACGTTCAATCGATCACATGCTCATTCATCGGCTCGGTTATCATGTGACGGAGTGAGTAGGCCGTGAGTCTTTTCAGCACCTGATCGCGAACGATCACAGCCTCGCTTGAGCGCTCCATGTGAGCGCTCGAGCATCGTCGATCTTCCCTCAGCCAGCCCCTTCCAACACGTGGAATCCGAGCAGAGCCATAGAGCGGCCGCCGTCGAAGAGACCCGCAGCCCCATGATGACTACGGTCCGTGCGGCGCTCTCGCCGGGCGGGTGGGTCATCGTAATCTTGGCCGGACTGTCGACCCTCTTCGTGCTCGCGCGAGCGGACACTCAACGCGCTGGCCTCGACATGTGGGTGTTCGCCCGCCCGCACCATGAGATGTACTTGCCGAATGTCGAGAGCTGGAACGCCAGCCAAGACCCGGACCTGAACCTCTATCTCCTCTCGCTGCCAGCCCTCGAGCGCCGCATGAGCTCGGGCTTCCTCTCGGACACCCCGGTCGCGGATCTCATCGAGGCTGACGTGCGGGTCGCGAGCCGAGCCTTCACCGGCCCGCTCAAGGACGTCGGCTTCCTGGACCTGACCGACCGCATCAAGGAGTCGGGGATCCATGAAGAGATCAACCCGCCCTCCTTCACCCCGTGGACCTCTCGCGGGCGCATCTTCGGGCTGCCACACGACGTCCACCCTGTGATGCTGGCCTATCGCGCCGACCTCGTCGAAGCAGCAGGGATCGATGTCTCAACCATCGAGACCTGGGACGACTTCATCCGAGTGATGAGCCCGCTCATGGCGGACGCCGACGGGGACGGCCGCCCTGACCGCTACCTGCTCAACGTCTGGGAGACCCAGATCGACACCATCGAGGCCTTCATCCTCCAAGCAGGTGGCAGCTACTTCGACGAGCGCGAGCGAGTCGCCATCAACAGCGAGGTCAACGCCAAGGTCATCGCCACCATCACGACCTGGATCACCGGCCCCAAGCGCATCGCGGTGGACGCCCAAGAGTTCACAGCCTCGGGCAACCGCCTCAAGCTCGAAGGCTTCGTGGTGGCCTCGATCATGCCGGACTGGCTCGGGGGCGTGTGGAAGCACGACATGGGCGATCTCTCAGGCAAGATCAAGCTGATGCCGCTCCCGGCTTGGGAGCCGGGTGGCTGTCGCACCACAGTCTGGGGCGGCACGATGCTCGGCATCGCTCGCAGCACTCAAGACCCCGAGGCAGCCTGGGAGTTAGCGAAGCACCTCTACCTCTCCGAAGACCTGGCCCGGCAGCTCTATGAGAGCAACGGCATCATCTCGCCCATCAGGCGCCTCTGGGAGCGAGACTTCTACGACGTCCCCGACGAGTTCTTCCAAGGACAGGCCCCGGGCCGCATGTACATCGACCTCGCGCCCTCCGTGCCGCGCCGCACGTCGTCGCCCTTCAACCAGATCGCCAAGGAGCGGGTGCGCGATGCGCTCACCCGACTGCGCCAGCACGCCGAAGAGGAGGAGCTGTTCACCGTGGAGGAGCTCCTGCCGGAAGCGCGACGACAGCTCGGCTCGGCACATGAGGACATCCAGCTCCGCGTCGACCGGAACGTGTTCCTCAAGGAGAGCGTGGAGGAGCAATCGTGAACACGGTCGTCGGAAGATCTCGCTGGACGCCGATGTTCTTCTTGGCGCCCTTCATCATCACCTTCTTGGTGTTCACGGCTTATCCGCTCGTGCAGTCGGTCAACCTGTCGATGCACCAGACCTATGGCCCCAAGACCAGCACCTTCGTAGGCACGGGGAACTTCACTCAGCTCTTTGGAGATCCACTGTTTTGGAAGGCCTTGGGCAACACCTTCCTCTTCGCCCTCGGCTCGGTGCTGTTGCAGCTCCCGCTCTCCCTCGGCCTCGCGCTCCTCTTAGACCGGCCCGGGATCAAGGGGCGCCTCTTGTTCCGCCTCATCTACTTCTCGCCTTCCCTCGCTGGCATCGTCTTCGTCGCGCTCTTGTTCGGGCCGATCTTCGAGAAGAACACCGGGCTCCTGAACGTCTGGCTCAACAGCTGGATCGGCTTCGACCTCGAGTTCCCTTGGATGGAGCGCCACGTCATGACCGGCCTCATCGTCGCCGGGATGTGGATGTACGTCGGCTTCAACATGGTCTACTTCCTGGCCGCGCTGCAGAACGTCGATCGGAGCATCGAGGAGGCGGCGCTCGTTGACGGCGCGGGGCCCTGGCAGCGCTTCCGTCACGTCACCATCCCCGCCATCCGGCCTGTCGCCGGCTTCGTTGTCCTGCTCTCTGTCATCGGGAGCTTCCAGCTCTTCGAGCTCCCCTTCGTGCTCTTGAACAACACGGCGGGCCCCGACAACCGCGGCCTGACGATCGTCATGTACCTCTACCAGACCGGGTTTGAGATCGGGGACCTCGGCTACGCAAGCGCCATCGGCTGGAGCCTCGCCATCCTCTTGATGATCCTCGCCATCGGCCTACGCCTCGTCCTACGGAGATATGAGGACTGACATGGATGTGAGCCCGACAAGACGCCTCTGGATGGCGATCACCTATGTGCTCCTCGCAGCGACCGCGCTCTTGATGCTCGTGCCGTTCGTCTACTTGGTCTGCTCAGCGTTCAAGACCAACGATGACGTCTTCCGCTCCACCTTCTTGCCCGCTGGAGACGGCCTCCTCGGCGCCGAATGGGGCCGCCTCACGCTCGACAACTTCAGGCGTCTCTTTACGGAGATGGACTTCGGGCGTCACATGCTGAACTCCGTCTTCCTGGCATCAGTCACCAGCATCCTCGCCACCCTGGCCAGCGCCATGGGGGGCTACGCCCTCGCCAAGTTCAGCTTCGCCGGCCGAGGCTTCTTCACCAACTTCGTCCTCGCCGCGCTCGTGATCCCAGCCGCCGTGCTGATCGCTCCTACCTACCAGCTCCTCTACTGGATGGGCTTGCTCGACAGCTACGCTGGCTTGATCCTCCCCGGCATCGCACCCGCCTTCGGCGTCTACTTGTTCCGTCAGGCGATGGTCAACTCGGTGCCGAACGAGGTCCTCGACGCTGCGCGCATCGACGGCGCAGGTGAGTTCCGTGTCTTCTTCGGCATGGTGATCCCCTTGGTGCGGCCCATGCTCGGCGCGTTCCTGCTCATCACCTTCCTCGGCACCTGGAACAACTTCATCAGCCCCCAGGTGGTGCTGCAGTCCAGCGAGAAGTTCCCCTTGTCCGTGGCCATCGCCCAGCTGAAGGGCGTGTACTCCCAGGACTACGCCCTGCAGATGGCTGGGACCCTCGTCTCCATCGCGCCGGTGCTCTGTTTGTTCCTGTTGTTGCAGAAAGAGTTCATCTCTGGCCTGACCTCGGGAGCCGTAAAGGGATGAAGCTGACCCATACACCCTTCTTTTCGAGCGACGCATTCACTCATGGAGAGATCCATCACGACCCCATCGAAGGCATGACATGGCAAAGGTGACGCTAGAGCGCGTGGAGAAGATCTACCCGGGCGGGTTCAAGGCCGTGCACGAGCTCGACCTAGACGTCGCCGACGGAGAGTTCCTCGTGCTCGTCGGCCCCTCGGGGTGCGGCAAGAGCACGACGCTCCGCATGATCGCTGGCCTTGAGAGCGTCACCGGTGGCACGCTCCGGATCGGAGACCTCGTGGTCAACGAGATCGCGCCCAAGGACCGGGACATCGCCATGGTGTTCCAGAGCTACGCCCTCTACCCGCACATGACCGTGCGCGAGAACATGGCCTTCGGTCTCACCATGCGTAAGCGGCCTGCCAGCGAGATCAAAGAGCGGGTTCAATGGGCCGCCGAAGCCCTAGGGCTCATGGACCTCCTAGAGCGTCGCCCCAAGGCCCTCTCAGGTGGGCAGCGCCAGCGCGTGGCTTTGGGCCGTGCCATCGTCCGCGATCCGCAGGTCTTCCTCCTCGACGAGCCCCTCTCCAACCTCGACGCCCGCCTTCGCCTTGAGACCCGCGCTGAGCTCAAGCGCCTCCACCGCAAGCTCGGCACCACCACCATCTACGTCACTCACGATCAGGAAGAGGCGATGACCTTAGGTGACCGCGTAGCCGTCATGAACGGTGGCATCCTCCACCAGTGCGCGAGCCCCCTCGAGGTCTACCAGCAGCCTGTCGATCGCTTCGTCGCAGGCTTCCTCGGTACTCCACCCATGAACTTCCTCGACGTCGAGATCGCTCCCGAAGCAGACGGCGTCCACGTGAAGGGCGCTGGCTTCGCTGCCCGACTCCCGCGCGAGCTCATGGACTCCTCCCACGGCAGCGGAGCCCGCCCAGCGGTCCTCGGCGTCCGCCCTGAGTCACTCCAGATCCACGACAGCCATGACCACCCTGACGCGGTCCGCGGCACCGTAGACCTCGTCGAGCCCCTCGGTGGTCAGATCGATGTCGTCATCACTACTGCCTCTAGCGAACAGCTCGTCGCCCGTGTCCCTGCCCGCGAGCTCTCCGCCGGTGACGAGGTCAGCCTGACCATCGATGCCCGTGGAGCGCACCTGTTCGGAGGCGAAGGGGACGCAGGTCGGAACCTGGCGTTGAGTTGATCAAGGTTCGCCGTCGCGGTGACTTGTCCGCGCGCTCAGCTCAATCCGACACGAACGCTCTGCCACTCCCCGGTCCGTGAGAGGAGCGCGGCGCTCGTCGCATGATCAAGCGCAGCTCCAGCGACCTCGGTGACAGTGCCATCAGCGGACGTGAGGCTGACGCCCGTTTGATCGCAGACGTACTCGATCGGGGTTCCACAGAAGGTGAAGCGCAGGCGGCCGTCCGTAAAGTCCTCTGGACGCACCCGAGTGGGGTCAAAGTGGATGCAGCCATCCTCTACACGAACGCCCAGCTCGCCGAAGCGGGTGATCACCTCTTCCTTCACCTGGCCGGTCATGCCGGGCTGGCGGGCGCGACCGTCCCCACGCGTGTGGGAGTAGGGGTCGGCGGGAAAGGCGCCGTACTCGGACGGGGTCTTGGAGGCGCTGAGTCCCCCGCGCGCTCGCTCGTAGAGAGCTTCGAGCGTCGCTGTATGAGGTGATCCATCACGGCGAGCGGCGAGGAGGTTCTCCTGGATGGCGAGGAGCAGCTTGGAGGTCATGTGCCAGTAGATGCAGCCGATGCCCTCGTAGCCGTACATGGTGCCAGAGCGCCCGGTGAAGGCGCGGTGACGGAAGGTGTCCTCGAAGAGCGCTAGGACGGCGTCACGATCGCGGGCCACCGCGTCGGACCACACAGGATCCTCGGCGAGGTGATCGAGGGCCGCGGTGACGTCCAGAGCGTTGGCCATGTCTCCGTGGAAGCGCCCAATACCAGCGGCATCGATGGTGAGGACACCCTGCTCACCTGCTTCAATGAGCTCGCAGAGGAGCGGGACGGCGTCCACTGAATCGGACGGGACGGCGTTGCGATCCAGGAACCCAGGCAGCTCGCGCACGGGATAGAGCATGAAGCTCCCCTGGTCGTCCCGGTACAGCGGGCTCTCGAAGAGGGCCGCGCCGATGGCCGCTGCCTCATCTGGCTGCACGACTCCGGAGCTCAAGGCAGCCACCTGTCCCTCAAGCATCAGGTCCAAGCGGTCGATGCCGAGGTGCCCTTCGGTCTTGAAGTCGACCAGGTTGTACGTGTGATAGAGGCCGTCCTCACGGCGGTTGGAGCGGACGGTGGCGGCGACCCATGCGGAGGTCCGGTCGAGGAATGACAAAGCATCAGCGCAGCTCATCGCAGTGGAGCCCCCGAATCCGTGCTCCCAGACCTGGGTGCGATAAGTCTCGAAGGCGACCCCGAGCTTGTCGACCAGCGCACGTCGTCTCGCAGAGTCCATGTCCGCCTCAGGCTCACCGGCCTCTTCAAAGATCTGGCCCAGGGCTCGGAGCCACTCCGCGACCTCAAGAGAGAGGCAGAGGTCGCCGCCGTCCGATGCGAAGAGCTCGCGCAGGACCTTGAGGTAACGATGGAGATGGCACGCGGTGACCGCTGAGAGGCCGAGGCCCACGAGGGCGTTGTTGGCGTCGTTCCACTCAGGGCGCTGGGTGTTCATCCAGATGCCACCGTCCGGAACCAGGTTGGAGAGCTTGGAGAGCGCTGGAACGAGGAGCTTCTCTGCGAGGGTGACGTGGAGCACGGCCCCGTCGTGACGAGGGAGCAGCTGCCCGTCAGCGCCGAGCTCCTCTGCGCGGGCGCGGCAGCGACGGTCCCGCTCGCTGTCGAAGGCGATGGTGTTCCAAGGGTCCTTCACGAGCGCCGCGTAGGGCGCGATGCGGTACGGCACGTCGGCGTAGCTGAACACGGCCTGATCCAAGAGGTCTGCCAGGCATCCGGGATGGACCCGGATGGACTGTTCGAGGAGCCGCACTAGGTAGGCGACCTGGTGGTCCCCCCAGTAGCCGATGGTGGCCCAGGGGTCCTCAGGATCCGGCAACTCCCAATCGACGCCATCACGCGTTATGCGGAAAGGGTTGAAGCCGTCGAACGTCGACGCGTTGACGAAGCGCGCCACCATCCCCTCGACGAAGTCCGGGAAGCTCAGGGAGAGGGCCTCCCAGTTTTGGAAGATGTCCCTCCAGTTGCCCTCGTACTGGAGGATGGGGTTGCCGTCGCTGTCCTGGGTCTTGATCGAGAACTGGTTCCACGGACGGCTCGGGTCGCCATGCCGGCGGCCGAAGCGCAGCGGCAGATATTCGAGGCACCAGCGTCGCACCGCGGGGTCGCCCCCAGCGTGTGCCCTCTTTGAGAGCTCCGTCACTGAGAGGGTTGAAGGCAGGTCGTCAAAGAACTGGCGTTGCCTCTCGGAGAGTGCGGTGCAGCGCGCCGTCGCGAAGTCGCAAAGATCAGCCACCGGGATCTCATGATCGCGTAAGAACAGGCCGCCGCGCATGCAGTTGAAGAGCGTGTTGGTGAAGTGGTGTAGATCTCCGATCTGGTCGCCCGTCTCCTGCACCCCGTCACTGGAAGAGACCATGGATCGAAGCGCCTGAGAGGCCGCGTCGAGGGCGCTCTCAATGACCGCCGGCTCAAGGCCCTGACTCAGGGTCCGCGTGAGCTCCAAGATCGCTTCGTGTGAGAGCCCGACGTCAGCCACCGTCCACCAGGTGTGCGAGGCTCCGGGGGCGAGCGTGACCTCACCAGTGGCAAAATAACCGGCTCGGTCACCTTGCACGTCGTCCTCTGGCTCGAGCGTTCGCCCCTCTCGGAAGGCGGGGAGTTGATCTAGGGTGAGCAGCCGCGGTCCGTCGAGGCCAACGCTCCAGGCCACGTTCGCGCGCAACATCTCCGACGCCTCAGCTCTGTCAACGATACGTGAGGTCAGCGCGTAGATCCCGAGCCCGCTCTCCCTCTCGATCTCTGAGCGCTTGTAGGCATCAGCGAGACAGCTCGAAGTCTGGGAGAGATGTGCTGAGATGCCGTAGGGCTGAAGGTCCCGTAATCCATCGAGCACGCTGAGGGTGATCGCCTGCGCACCAGCGTTCGTCACGACGACCCGACGGGTCCATCCGAACGCGTCACAGCCTTGCCAGCGATAGGAGAGCGTCAGGCCTAGCTCCTCGATCTCCTCCTCAAACCCGAGGCTGTTCCCAGTCACGCCCTTGTAGAGATGCGTCCTCCTCGGAGCCCCTTCGTCGAAGGCGAACGCGCGGTGAATCCGCCCAGCCCGTGGACCGTCTTGGACTCTTAGCAGGGTGTACGGGCCCGTCACATGATGTCCGTCGTGGACGCGGTCCTCTGTCATGTACGAAAACAGCGCCTGGTCTGCGTCGGCTCGCCCAGCGGTCAAGCCTCCTCGAGACGAGAGGAACATCCAAAGATCAGACTCCGAGGGCACGCTCACGAAGAACGGCTCCATCAGGTGAGAGTCGGTGATCGCATACACCTCCTCTCCGTGCCAAGAGGTGAGCGCTCCCCGGGGAGCAGAGGGTCGGAGCGATGACATGGGATCAGCTGTTCTTCAGCGCCTGCTTGGGAGTGCGATCGGCCTTGAAGACGCCCCAGTGCTTCTCGACCTCGTCAGGGTGCGGGCCGCCTTTCCAGTTCTCGTCGAAGGCCTCGAACCAGAACGTGGCGACCTTGTTCTTCTCCGCCCAAGCCCGCAGCCCCAGCCAGTAGCGCTCCTGGTCTGCTGCGCCCGGTGTCGCCTTGATCAGCTTCGCCTGCTCTCCCTCGGTGTGCTTCTTAGTGGCCCAGCCGGCCTCACCAATGACGACGGTCTTCGAGGGGTGAGCGTCACTGATCTCTTTGTAGATCCGCTGCGTCCAAGGGAGCGCGTCCTCGATGGAACATCCCGCCCAGAGCGCGTGGATGTGAAGGACGATGAAGTCGAGCTCTTTCGCCACCTCCTGGCTCTCAGGCTTGTTCCAGAAGTTGAAGTCGTCCGCCACTGTCACGGGGACCTCGGTCTCCGCGCGCACCGCGCGGATGTATCCGATCAATCTCTTCGGCTGCACCTTGTGGTCAGACCAGAACACGCGGATCTCGTTGCCGACGCTGATGCCCGCCACGAGATCAGGGTGCGCTCTCGCGGCCCTGATGGCCCCGTTCACCTGACGCACGTTGGCAGCGACCGCGTCGGCGTCGATCACGTCCTCACCATCCGGCCCCCTCTTCACCTCAGTCGTGAGCCACGCCCCGACCATCACTCGAATGGGGAGCTCTTCTTGACGAATCAGCCGAAGGACGGGCTCTGCCCACTCGGACCCGTACATCCGGATCAGGTTCCAGTGCTTGGCCATGATGCGGAGGTCTTCGAGGAGCTCTTCGTCCGTGGGCCCTTCGGCTCCAGGAGCCTGTCCATCACGAAACGGTCCGTAGGAGACCGCGTTCCCGATCCAATCCTCGCCGATGTAGGGATGGAACTCGCGGACGGGGTCCTCTCTCTCTTCGGCCTCTACATCGTGCAGACCGGTGCTGTTGATGAGCCCGTGCGCGGCGAAGGTGGGGAGCGCCACGAGGCAAGCGAAGAGCGAGAGCCCTTGGAGGAGGAGACTCCGGAACATGCGCTCATCATAACTGCGACGGTGGACACTCTCGCCCTCTTGAGCCGTGGTCTGAAGAGTGTGATTGGTCATATGGAACACCCCTCCTCCAGATGAAAACATGCGACCCCCCACGGGACGAATCCGTGGAGGGCCGCGTTGAAGTGGTCCTGGATTCGCCTTACGCAGTCCAGGTAATCTCGATGCCGTTGCTCAGGTTGAACTGGCTGCCGCAGGGGCTGGTGTTCGGGTCACGTGACCAGTGCTGGTAGCGCTTGACGTCACCAGCGGACACGCCGCCTTTCGCTCCGATGTCGATGGTCGTGGAGGAACCACCGCTCCCATCTGAGAAGCGGACCTGAAGACGGACGACGCCTCCCCCAGCGCACCGCAGGCCGTCTCCGAAGACGTTGCCATTGCTGCCGTTGATGGCGTTGTTGCCCTGGAAGTAGAGGCCGGGCTGGCTGACGATGGCGTTAGCGCTCGAGAGCACGAGGTCGGCAGCACCGATGCTGTCTGAACCCGAAGCCGTCAACACGTTGCCGTCTCCGCTGCCGTTCGCGCATCCGCCGCCATTGGTGCTGTTGTTTCCGCACGGGCAAGGAGTGCCGCCGCCGTCGCCGGTGCAGAAGGAGATGCCGGGACTCACCCCTGCCTCGCCCAAGGTGATGTTGTCGTAAACAATCCCTGAAGGCGTGTAGTTCGTGGCGGTGTTCATGAAGCCGATCTGGAAGAGGTTGCCGACAAAGGAGCTGTCGATCGTCATCGACACCTGGTAGCTGCCCCAAGTGTTGGGGATGCTGGTCATGTCCAGGTAGTCAGAGTCATCCATGTACCACGTGGTGGTGTTGATGATCTTGATGAACGCCGTGGCCGTAGTGGGCGGCTGAAGGTCGCCGAGCTTCGCGTCGAAGCTGAAGACCAACGCCCTGCCGACATCGGCAGCAGTGACCATGTACTCTCGGAAGACGTTCGCCTCGATGAGGTGTCCGTTCGCGTGGTCGCCGTTGTTGTAGTCGTTGTAGACGACCATTTGCTGGGCGCCTTGCGCTGTGCCCCCCTCGCCAGTGGCGACGGCGCAGAAGCCGGGACCGCCATTGGGTGCGGGGAAAGCGAAGTAGTTGTAGAGGTAGCCGCCGCTGGCGTCGAAGACGTTCGCGCCGACGAGCCAGCCATCATCACCGAGGACGGTGCCGCTGGAGGCGTCGAGGCTCTCGAAGTTCTGATTGTAGTCGTTCACTTGGGCCCAACCGGTCGAAGCTACGACGCAGGTCAGGATCGAAGAGAAGAGGAGCTTGGAAGTGAGTGTTTGCATTTTTTGTCGTGTTTAAGGGGTGTTCGTTCATTCTGGCGTCTCTCTAAGCGCTGAGCCGAGAGAGACGCCGTTTGACCCTGTAGTCGCTTACGCTTCCCAGGTGATCTCGTATCCGTTGGTGAGGTTGAAGAGCGTTGAGCAGGGCGACGAACCAGTATCACGGTACCAGAGCTGATATCTTTTGGTGTCGCCAGTGCTGACGCCGCCCTTGGAGGCTATGGAGATTGAGGTGCTGGAGCTGCCGCCGCTCGCTGTCACGATCTCCAGGCGGACCGCCTGGTTGCCAGCGCAGCGGATGCCATCACCAAAGGCGTTGCCATTGCCGCCGTTGACGGCGTTGTTGCCCTGGAAATAGAGCCCGGGGCCGTTCGGGATGCCGCTCGCTTCAAAGGTGAGGTCGTCAGAGGCGATGCTGTTGGAGCCGGAAGCGGTGAGCATTCCACCGGATCCCGTGTCGTTCGCGCAGCCCGCTCCGGGGGTCCCTGTGTTGCCGCAGGGGCAAGCGGTGCCCGTCCCGTCGCCAAAGCAGTAGGCGGTGCCAGGCTCAGAGGCGGCCTCGCCGAGGTTGATGTTGTCGTAGACGACGCCAGAAGGATTCCAACCCGTGGCGGTGTTCATGAAGCCGATCTGGAAGATGAAGCCGACCCAGCCCGGATCGATCGTGAGGGACATCGAGTGGCTGCTCCACGTTGTGGGCGCGTTGGTCATGTCGGTCTGAAGGAAGGCGTCGAGGCCCCATGTGTTGGTGTTGAGGACCTTGATGAACGCTGAGGCTGTGGTGGGCGCCTGAAGATCGCCGAGCTTGCCGTCAAAGCTGAAGACCATGATCTTGCCGACGTCGCTAGCGTCGATCACTCGCTCTTGGAAGACGTTCGCTTCGATGAGGTGTCCTGCTCCGTGATCACCGTTGTTGTAGTCGTTATAGACGACCATCTGCTGTGCACCTTGCGCCGGGCCACCCTCGCCAGCCGCGACCGCACAGAAGGCGGGGCCGCCGTTGGGGGCGGGGAAGGCGAAGTAGTTGTAGAGCCAGCCGCCGCCAGCATCGAAGACGTTCGCGCCGACGAGCCAACCATCATCACCGAGAGCTGTAGGGCTGGTTTGGTCGAGGCCTTCGAAGTCTTGGCTGTAGGATCCAATCTGGGCCCATCCGGTCGACGCTGCGAGGCAGGTCAGAAAAGAGGAGAGAAGAAATCTGGTGTAGCGAGAATGCATTTTGAATGTGTGTTTAAGGATGAGGGTTGACCGGGACCTCTTAGCAGATCCCGCTGACGTCGAACCCGCCGGTGTGGACCAGGGAAGGACATAGATTTGTTTGTCTATCCACCAAGATTGTAGTGTTGGTGGACAAAGTTGTCTATACAGTTTACGCTGCCTGCGAGATTGCGGGGTGTTAACTCGCCTGGTTTCATAGGACGTGGTATTGTGATTTAACTGCGATTTCAGTAGTCTTGGACCAGTGAAGGGTGGTTCAGGGCTGCAAGCCAGCTCAAACTGCCCCTACCCCCTTTGTTCTGCTGTCGCATCAAGTTATGCACACCCGTGAATAAACGACTCCAAAACTCTCTATACCAACGCTCTCATGGACGAGCCTTGGGGGTACATGAGGACGTGCCTTCTCAGGTCATCGGCGCCTCACAGGTCCGTGCGCAGCACAGGAGCCTCCTGTTGCGTCTCATCTGGCGGGAGCAGCTGATCTCCCGCGCTGAGCTCGCACGACGAACCGGCCTGAGCAGGTCGTCCATCTCTGCCATCGTCTCAGAGCTGCTCACTACGGAACTGGTGAGCGAGACGGGCTCTGGAGATTCCAGCGGAGGGCGGCGACCCATCATGCTCGGCTTTGACGACGAAGCCCTCGCCATCGTGGGGGTCGACATGGGCGCGACCCACGTCGCCGTCTGTGTCACAGATCTTCGAGCCCAGGTCAAAGCCTGGCGGTCCGAAGCATGCCCTGTGCGCGAAAATCCCAAGCGCGCGATGACGCTGATGCGTGATCTCATCGACAAAGCTCTCCTTGAAGCGGGGATAAAAAAGGACCGGCTCGTCGGAATCGGCGTCGCTGTCCCCAGCCCCGTGGAGCCTGATAAACCGACCCAGCTCTCGCCCGTCTTCGTTCCCAAATGGCGTGGCATCAACCTCGTCGAGCGCCTCGAGTCAGCCTACGGAGTGCCCGTAGGGATGGACAACGACGCCAACCTCGGCGCGTTGGCAGAGCAGTGGTGGGGCGCGGGTCAGGACGGCCGAGATCTCGCCTACGTCAAGGTCGCGACCGGCGTTGGCGCTGGCTTGATCATCCACGGCGACATCTACCGCGGCACAGCAGGGATCGCTGGAGAGATCGGTCACATCCCTGTGGATCCGTCCGCTGGCACGTGCGTTTGCGGTCTGGAGGGGTGCCTCAACCTCCGCATGGGCACCGAGCCGCTGGTCAAGCGCGCTCACAGCCTTCGCGCCGATTACCCAAAGAGCACGCTCCCACGTCGTGGGCTGAGCGTGAGTCGCATCGTCGAGGAGGCGTGCGAAGGTGACCGACTGGCCCGGGTGGTCGTAGAAGAGGCTGGCCACCACCTGGCCATTGGGGTCGCGGCCATGCTCAACATGTTCAACCCGGCCACGGTTGTGTTCGGTGGCAGCCTCACGCGCGCCGGTGAGCTGCTCCTGCGACCCCTGCGAGAGACGCTCGGAGAGCACACCCCCTCAGCTTCAGTCAAGAAATCTCAGCTCGTGACCAGCTCCCTAGGGATCGAAGGGACCGCTCGCGGCGCAGCGACGCTCGTGCTTCGTGCTGCCCTCGACGACCCGACGCTGTTCCCTGTCCTCCAAGACTCAAAATCCACAGCCTCCACGAACTGACCATTCCGGGTGCCTTTGACTGACCGGCCTATTACCTAGCCCGGTTATCTTCGCGAGAAGGCTGAGCAAAACTGAGTGCGGTATCGCAATTGTCGTGCACAGTCAGGACGGTGAGCCCGGCTTCGGCCGGGCCTCACCCCTCTCCCCTCTCTCGTGGCCTTCGCACTCTCGGCGCTCTGTCTAGACCGAAAGGATGAGGAGGGAACAGAACGATGCCCCCGCTGGCCATAGCCGGCGGGGGCATCGATGTGACTATCGGTCACCTAGGCGAGCCTAGGAGGACCAAATAACGCTGTAACCGTTGGTCGTGTTGAAGGAGTTGCTGCAGGGTGAAGAGGAGACGTCGTCTCGGTACCAGCACTGGTAGAACACTTCCTCGCCGACTGCGAGCACGTGCCCGTAGGCCTGACCGTTCGTGCTGACCTCGACGCCTGTCGAGGCGACGCCAGACCCGTCAGAGTTGGTCACCTCGATCCTGACCGCCTCGAAGCCCGCGCAACGCAGGCCGTCACCGAAGGGCACGCCGGCGCCCTTGTTGACCCGGTTCGCGCCAGAGAAGAAGAGGCAGGGGAGACCAGCCACAAGACCATCCGCTTCCAAGACGAGGGTGTCATTCGAGAGGCTCGGATCGCCGCTCGCCGTGAGGGTGCCGCCAGCGCCCGTTGAGTTGGCGCAGCCAGCGCTGCTGCTGCCTGCGTTTCCGCAGGGGCAAGCAGCCCCGTTGCCGTCTCCGAAGCAGTAAGCCCACCCCGGTCCAGGAGAGGGCACGGTGTGCGTGCCAGGGGTGGTGAGCGTCTGCAGGTTCACCGTCTCGCAGGCGTCATCGCCGCCACAGCCAGCTTCGAGGGAGTCCTTGCCACCCACGAACCAGTCGCTGATGTCCAAGACGCCGTTGTTACCGGTGGTGCCGAGGCGGTAGGAGTAGCCGTCTGTGTACTCCCAGTCTTCTCCGGTGCCGTCAGTCCCGATGACGCCGTAGACGTCAACGATGGTCGCGTCGGTGCCGTCGCCCGTGGCCGCGCCGTGGAAGAGGATGAGCGTGTCATCGCCGTTGATGTATGTGCCGCCCATCAAGAAGTCGGCGTCGAAGCCAAAGACGGAGTTGAAGGGGTCGTTGTCGTTGTCATACCCAAGGACGAAGCTGTCGCCAGGTGCGAGGATGCCAGCGAGGACCTTGGCTGATCCGCCACCGAGGGTGGTGTTGCCATTGTTCATGTTTCCGAAGCTGTAGTGAGCGAGGTCAATACCGTCGGGCCCAGTGTTGGTGAGCTCGACGAACTTCGGGGTTCCGCCCGTGAGGGTGCCGTCCACGACCTCAGAGATGATGAGGTTGGCCGACGCGGGGGGGATCGCGCTGAGGTTGATGTTGTCGTAGCCGACCCCTGAAGGCTGCCAGTTTGTGGTGGTGTTCATGAAGCCGATCTGGAAGAGGTGCCCGACCTGATCTGCGCGGATCTCATGTGAGATCGAGAAGGTCTCCCACGCGGTGCTGAGGGCTCCCGTGTCGACGGATTCGTATGCGCTGACCGACCAGTTGCTGGTGTCGAGGACTTTGATGAAGGCCGATGCTGTCGTGCCGCAGCAGATATCACCGATCACTCCGTCAAAGCTGAAGACCATGGTGTTGCCAACATCCTCGGCCCCGATGTATTGCTCTCTGAAGAAGTTGGCTTCGATCAGATTTCCCCATTGGTGGTCGCCGTTGTTGTAGTCGTTGTAGACGACAAGCTGCTGGGCTCCTTGCTCCGGGCCTTGTTCCCAGCCATTGACGATGGCGCTGAAGGCGGAGCCGCCATTCGGTGCGGGGAAGGCGAAGTAGTTGTACTGGAAGTTGCCGCTGGCATCGAAGACGTTGGCGCCGACCAGCCAACCATCGTCACCGAGTGCTGAAGGGTTCGCCTGATCGAGCCCTTCGAAGTCTTGGCTGTATTCGGCCAGCTGGGCCCACCCGGTCGATGCCATGAGGCAAGTCAGGACAGACGAGAGAAGAAATCTGTTGTGGCGAGATTGCATTTTGATTGTGTGGTTGGGGGGTAGCGCGGGCTATTGGTTCTTTTGACATCGCTGAGGCCATCTAAGTCATATCGGCCTCTGCGTGAACGCATGAACGCGTGAAAGTGCTTACACAGCCGGTAAAGTAACAAAGTTTTAAACTTCTTGCGGCCGAAGACTGATTCCTCATGCGTAACACCACGCACAGTCAGAATAGTGAGCCCGGCTTCGGCCAGGCTCCACCACTCTCCCCTCTCTAGCAGCCTTTGCCCTCCAGACGCTCTGTCTAGACCGAAAGGATGAGGGGAGAACAGAACGATGCCCCCGCCGGCTATGGCCAGCGGGGGCATCGATGTGACTATCGGTCACCTAGGCGAGCCTAGGAGGACCAAACAACGCTGTAACCGTTGGTAGCGTTGAAGGAGTTGCTGCAGGGTGAAGAGGAGACGTCGTCTCGGTACCAGCACTGGTAGTTGACGGTCTCGCCGGCCGTGAGGGTGTGGCCATAGGCTTGACCGTTCGTGCTGACCTCGACGCTCGAGCTGGCTGCGCCGCCCGTGCCTGAGGCTGTCACCTCGACCCTGACCGCCTCAAAACCAGCGCAACGGAGCCCATCACCGAAGACGATGCCGGCGCCGCCGTTGACGCGGTTCGCGCCAGAGAAGAAGAGGCAGGGGAGACCAGCCACAAGACCATCCGCTTCCAAAACGAGGGTGTCACTCGAGAGGCTCGGATCGCCGCTCGCCGTGAGGGTGCCGCCTGCGCCCGTCGAGTTGGCGCAGCCAGCGCTGCCGCCGCCTGCATTTCCGCAGGGGCAAGCGGTGCCGCTTCCGTCGCCGAAGCAATAGGCCGTCCCAGGCCCCGGAGGCGTACGCTTGGCATCGAGGTAGGCCTCAATAACCGCGATATCCGCAGCGGAGAGCGCTCCTTCGTAGATGATGCACTCGTGCATGTTGCCGACGAAGTTGTAGCCACTGCTCGAGTACCTGAACATCTGGAATGTGTCGGCGGCAGCGGCGCTCGCGATGCCGTCATGGGGAGCCACGTTTAGGTCGACACCGTTGACATACATGCTGGTGCCGGGAGCGGCGCCATAGGTGACCGAGGTCCAGACCTGGTACTCGCCCTCAAGTGCGTCGATCGCATCGCCTGCGCGCGTCGGAGAGTAGTGCTCAACGATTCCATCATCGCTCTGATGGGAGATGTAGGAGCTGCCGTTGTAGTAGTTGTAGGCGTACTGACCGAAGCCATCACCGGTGCTGCCGTCGCGTTCAGGCGCGTAGTAGCCGAGCCAGAAGATCGTGCTCTCGACAAGATCAAGATCGCCGATGCTTCCTTCGAGCCCCATGGTCTCGCCTGAGAAGTCGTTGACCTGAATGCCACCGTGCCCGTGCAGGTCGCCAGCGTCATAGAGGAGGTTTGTTGCCGCGCCAATACCAGACGCCGTGAGCTCAATCGACGGGTTGTTGCTTGCTCGCCAGGCGGTCACCGCGTTGTTTGAGGGGTCAACGTCCATTGTCGACGGATCGGCGACAAAGTGGACAGCGAGTGCGCCAGAGGAGACCTCCGGGAGACCGGCATATGGCGCTCGTTTGGCGTCGAGATAGGCCTCAACTGCCGCGATATCCGCAGCAGAGAGCGCTCCGTCGTAGATGATGCACTCGTGCATGTTGCCGACGAAGTTGTAGCCACTGCTCGAGTACCTGAACATCTGGAATGTGTCGGCGGCAGCGGCGCTCGCGATGCCGTCATGGGGAGCCACGTT
>PVBE010063045.1_pt1 | contig 19589 bp, 17 predicted proteins | sample 1631181 | NCBI WGS metagenome assembly PVBE01 (sample SAMN08397723, study PRJNA350692) | Marine metagenome, whole genome shotgun sequencing project. | isolation source: water | place: Pacific Ocean | collected 2012-04 | reverse complement strand
CCTGAGCGCTGCGCTGGTGGCCGAACTGGTCGAGGCCATGGACGCCGTCGATGCCGACCCGGCCGTCCGGGTCGTAGTGCTGACAAATCGTGGGCGGGTGTTTTGCGCGGGCGCCGACCTGACCGAGCGCTCGGGTGGTGACGATCGAGACAAAGGCCTTTCTCCAAGGCCCGTCAACCCGGCGGCGCTGTTCTCCAGGTTCCGGCAGTCGCCGAAGGTGTACGTGGGGCGGATCGCCGGACATTGCGTGGCCGGGGGTATGGGCTTAGCTGCTGCCATGGACCTGACCGTTGTCGACGAGGACGCGAAGTTCGGATTTACCGAGGTCCGACGCGGCGTGGCCCCCGCGATGATCTCAGTGCTCTGCCTCCCGAAAATGCGCCCTGCCGAAGCAGCTGAGGCCATGCTGCTCGGCAACCGGATAACCGGCACCGACGCTGCACGGCTCGGTCTCGTCAACCGTGCCGTCCCCGCCGATCAGGTGGACGCCGTGGTCGACTCGTTCGTCACCGATCTCCTGGCCGGCGGGCCAGGAGCGCTGGCCGCCACTAAGGAACTTCTGACCCGAGTACCGACGATGTCCGTCGACGAGGCATTCGTCTGGACTGCTGAGATGTCAGGCGGCCTGTTCCGCACTGACGAGGCCAGGGAGGGTATGCAGGCCTTCCTTGAGAAGCGCCCGCCGAACTGGGCCTCCTAGGGAAGACCGGGACTCTGCCTGCTCAGAGCCATCAGCCAGCGAGAAGCGCTGCCACGATGTCCAGCACGGCGTCCTTCCCATCGCCGAACAGCAGCAGGGTGCCATCGTTCGCGAACAGCGGATTGGGGATGCCGGCGAAACCGGGGCTGAGCGACCGCTTGATCACGACCACGGTCCGCGAACCATCGACATCAAGAATCGGCATGCCGGCGATGGGCGAGTCCGGATCGGTACGCGCCGACGGGTTCACCACGTCGTTGGCGCCAATCACGATTGTCACGTCGGTCTGCGGAAAGGTGGGGTTGACCTGGTCCATATCGAGCAAGAGCTCGTAATCAATCTCTGCCTCGGCCAGGAGCACGTTCATGTGCCCGGGCATTCGGCCTGCGACCGGATGAATCCCGAAATTGACCTCTACCCCCTGGTCGCCCAGCGTCCGCATCAGGTCCCGGACGGCGTGCTGGGCCTGGGCGACAGCCAGCCCATAGCCCGGGACGATGACCACCCGTTCAGCCACCTCGAGGAGCATGGCCACCTCCTCGGCCGACGTTGCCGTCACACGGTCGCCATAGACATCGTCGGCGTCGGGTGCCCCACCGGTGGACAGCGAGCCGAAGACCACGTTGACCAACGATCGATTCATTGACCGGCACATGATCTGGGTGAGGATCAGGCCACTGGCTCCGACCAGCGAGCCGGCGATAATGAGCAATGGATTGTCAAGCACGAAACCCGTCGTCGAAGCAGCCACGCCGGAACAGGAGTTGAGCAAGGCGATCACTACGGGCATGTCGGCACCTCCGATGGCCAACGTCCCCAGCACCCCGAGCACCGCCCCTGCGGCCACCAACGTCCACAGCCAGCCCACGTCATCGGGACGGGCAACCACCATCACCGCCGCTATGACGGCGACGATCGCCGCTACGGCACGGAGGGTGGTAAGACCGGGAAAGCCCCGTAGGCCGCCGATCTCCTGCAACTTGGCGAAGGCCACTACCGAGCCGGTCAGGGTCACGGCTCCGATCAGGGCAGTGAGAACCGCCGACACTGACGAACGGCTATCTACCTGTCCAAGATCCACCAGTTCGACGAAAGACGCCAGAGCCACAAGGACCGATGCCCCACCACCGAAACCGTTGAAGAGGGCGACCAGTTGCGGCATGGCCGTCATCCGAACCCGGAGGGCAAGCCCGACGCCGATGGCCCCTCCGACGACTAGACCAAACAACAGCACCCGGAAATCCACGATGGCCCGGTCGAGGAGGGTGGCCATTACCGCGACGAACATCGCGGATGCGCCCAACAGGTTGCCCCGTGAGGCAGTGCGCGGTCGAGCTAGAGATTTCAGGCCCAGCACGAACAGCACAGCGGCGACCAGGTAGGCAGCGTCGACCACGTCCAGCCGACTCACGAGTTGGCCTCCGAGCCCGGCGGACCACGACGCGACTTCCTACTGGTGAACATGGCCAGCATCCGTCCAGTGACGAGGAAGCCCCCAACCACGTTGACCGTCGCCAGCACCACGGCTACGAACCCCAACCAGGTGGCCAGCGTCGAGTGGTCAGCGCCCGATGAGACCATGGCGCCGATCAGGGTGATGCCCGACACCGCGTTGGAGCCCGACATCAGCGGCGTGTGCAAGGTGGCCGGCACCTTGGTAATGAGTTCGAGGCCTAGAAACACGGCCAGGACGAAGAGAGTCAACGCGACCAGCAGGCTCATGGTGTCCTCGCTTCAGAAGGAGACGCCTGCTGTGCCTGGGTTTCACGGACCACTGGGTGGACGACTTCGCCTCCGGCCACCACCAGCATTCCCACTAGCACTTCGTCGTCCATGTCAACGAAAACTTCCCCATCTCGGTCCAGCATCCGAACGAGGTTTACGAAGTTGGTGGAGAACATCCGCGACGCCGTGAGAGCCGACCCTGACGCCAGGTCGGTCGGTGCGAGGACCGTTACCCCGTGGTGATTGACATCGCTGTCTGCCCTCGACACTTCGCAGTTCCCGCCACGCTCGACAGCCAGGTCTATGACCAGGGAGCCGGGTCGCATCGCTGCCACCATGTCCGCAGTCACCAACAGTGGACTCCGCCGACCCGGAATCTGAGCAGTGGCCACCACGACATCCGACTCGGCGACGTGGGGCGCGAGCACCTCGTGGATCCTCACTGCGTCCGGCACTCCGCCGTCGGCACCGAGTGGCGGCTCGATGGACCGTCCACCCAACGATCGGATCTGTTCAAGGGCCTCCGAACGAATATCGAAGCCCTCAACTACCGCTCCGAGTCGGCGGGCAGTGGCCACGGCCTGCAACCCCGCCACTCCGGCGCCAAGAACAAGAACTCTGACGGGGGGAACCGTCCCAGCGGCGGTTATGAGCAGCGGAAACATCTTCGGCAACCGCACGGCTGCCACCAAAACCGCTTGAAAACCGGCGACTGTCGCCATCGACGACAACACGTCCACGGCCTGGGCCCTGGTAGTCCGAGGAACAAGGTCCAGGGACAAACCGGTCGCGCCCGTTGCCGCAAGCGCCACGGCACGGTCCGGCCGCCAGACCGGGTCAAGTAGGCCAACCACTACATGGTCGGAACTGAATCCGCGATCGCCAACGGAGGCCAACGGGTCGATACCAACCACCAACCCGCCCCCGTTGAGGAGGCTGGGGCCCGAGGCCGTCTCGGCTCCGGCAGACCGATAATCCCCGTCACCTGCCCCAATACCTTCGCCAGCACCGGACTCGACGATCACCTGGTGCCCCTCTGCAAGCAACGTCTCAACAGCCTCCGGGGTGACGGCCACCCGGCGATCGCCGGACCCCCGCTCTCCCAGCACTGTGATCCGCATGTCTCCTCCGAGGTCGGACGCTTCCTTGCCCAACGGTGGACGATGGTACTTCGCGGAGTGTGTAACTGGTCCCAGATCGGGACATGTCGCGCCCTCTCAGGCCTAGAAACTGTGGGCGATGGCCTGGAAGACGATCCCGACGAGGGACTGCCCCAAATCCCAGTGAACTCAGGCCTCTCCATGAACTAAAGGCGAAGATGCCACCCCGGTCAACTCAAGAAATCCGGATAACCCCCTACTGAACAGGGGGTTCTGTTGGAGCGGACGACGAGATTCGAACCCGCGACCCTCACCTTGGCAAGGTGATGCTCTACCAGCTGAGCTACGTCCGCGTCAGAGCGAAACGATAGCGGTCATGGGCCAGTTTGACGCCTCCGGGGTCACCCGTCGGTCGACGGCCGCAGGTCTAGCCGCAGCGTGAGGATGCCGTCATCGAGCACGGCCTCAGCGTCACCCACTATGCCAAAGTCCATCAGGTCGTCCTGGGCCTGGTCGATGAACCGCTGCCGCTCCTCGCCACCTACCGGGGGCAGCGTGCGGGTCCGCACAGCGGCCGCCCGCTCTCGAAACCGCTGCAACATCGCCTCGACGTCCAGGACGGGTTCACTCATCAGACCAACTCCGCCGGCGCATCCTCGCGCTCCTTCCCGATGGTCGACGGGCGGGTACGCCACCAGAAGGCGGCGGTGCTGACGACGACCACGACACCGAGAATCCGAAGCATGACGACCGCCCCATCGACGCGTTCGCTGGCCGTCCTCCCCTCATCATCGACCTCCGGCGGCACCGTTTCAATCGTCGTAACCTGGGCACCCACTGGTGACGCCAACGCCCCAAGCCAGAGGCTGGCCAGAAAAAACAACGCAATGAGACGACCACGTCGGCGCGTCATGCCCATGCCTCTCCTCCGCATACCGGAATCGTACTTCCAGCACCCTGCATCAATGGCCCACGACCGCTGGCTCAGGCCTGGTGGTCTGGGCACCACCAGCTGGTCCGACCACCTACCGTGTCCCGACGAAGCGACTCACCATCTCGCGGACACACCCCACCGGGTCGACGCTGATCGAACAAGTCTCCGGTGTGACTCCCACCCCGACGGTCCATCTGGTCGAGAGTGCGCCGAACAACCCGGTGCAGACACCGGACCTCGGCAGCTTCCAACCCGCCCGCGGCGCGCAGTGGCGAGAACCCGGCCCTCCACAAGACCTCGTCAACCAGCAGGTTCCCCAGACCGGCCAACCTCCCCTGATCCAACAGCCGCGCCTTGAGCGGCTGCCTCCCGCCAGCCAGGGCACTACGCAACCCAATTAAATCGAGAGTCCAAATGTCAGGACCCAGAACCGACAAGTCGGGCTCCAACTCTGCTCCACCTAGGCGACGAGGATCATCGATCCAAAGGCGCCCACCGCCGCGAAACTGCAAGCCGAACCGCTCCCATATCGGATCGGACCCCCGCCCTCCCCATTCCAGACGATCGATGGCCGCTTCGCCATCCACCAACAACCGTCCAGTCATCCCGAACCGCAGCCCAAGGGTCGGACCGCCCGATTCCAATAGAAGTAGCTTGCCGTGCCGACCCGTTCCAGTGATCCGGCGGCCAGCCAGCGCGTCAGCCAATCCCCGCGGCGTAACGCCCCCCTTGAGGAACCAATCGTCCGGTGCCTCGACCACGGTTATGGTCCGGCCCACTACCCGCTCAGCCAGCCGGCGGTAGGCCTCGACCTCAAGGATCTCCGGCACGCTGACGCTCGCCTGCGCTCAGTTGGCCGCCGCGTCCAACCCACGGGCAAAGTCAGCCATCAGGTCGTCCACGTGCTCCAGACCACACGAAACCCGAACAGTTCCTTCCCCGATTCCCGACGCTTCGCGTTCCTCAGGGGTGAGGCTTACGTGCGTAGTGGTCGCTGAATGGCACACCAAAGTCTCCGGACCTCCCAACGAGGTGGCCTGGCGAGCGATCGAGGTGGCCTCAACGAACCTGCGACCAGCATCGATCCCGCCGGCCAGGTCGAAGGTGAGCTGACCGCCCATGGACCGCATCTGGCGCACGGCCAGGTCGTGCTGGGGATGGGACGCCAGTCCCGGGTGACGCACACAGAACACCTTGCTGTGCCCCTCTAGAAACTCAGCGAGGACCAGCGAGGTCTCGGACTGCTGGCGGAGCCGGGCTCCTAGAGTCCGAATCCCACGGTGGGCGTTGTAGGCGTCGTACGGCGAGGCGTTCGCTCCCTGGAGGACGGCAAACCCCCACAGCCACGAGATGATGTCCTCGGACCCTGCGACAACCCCGAGGGTGGCATCGTTGTTCCCGGCGATGCCCTTGGTGGCCGAATGAACTACTAGGTCAACCCCGTGGTCTAACGGGCGTTGGCCCAGCGGCGTGGCAAACGTGGAGTCCACCACGGTCAGCGCGTTGGCAATCGCCCCCAGTTCATCGAGATCGACGAGATCCAGACGAGGGTTGGCCGGCGTCTCAGCGAATACCAACATCGTCTTTCCAGGCACCATGGCCTCGACGAACGCCCCAGACCTCGTCCCGTCCACGAACGTGACGTCGATCCCCATACGGGGACAGACGGTCTGAAGGAAAAGTTGGGTACCGGCGTACATCTGACGCTGGGCCACCACGTGATCCCCTGAAGAACAGGTGCCCAGAACGACTGCGCTGATCGCCCCCATTCCCGAGGCAAAGGCCCGAGCCGACTGAGCGCCCTCCAAATCGGCGATCGTGGCCTCGAAGGCGTTGATGGTGGGGTTTCCGTATCGGCTGTAAAAACGCTCGGGCGCCATCGCCGTCGCCAAGCGACGACCCTCTTCCACAGTGGAGAACTCGAAAGTAGACGTCGGATAGAGCACTGGAGCCAGCGAGGCCTCGCCGTCGGCCCGTCCACCCAGTACGGCGGCCGTCTCGGGGTGTAGGGGTCCGCGGTCTCGCCTCTCGGTCATGTGGACTCCACCTCCCGCAGAAATGTGTCGAGATGGGAGCCGACCTCCCGTGTGGCGAGCAGGAACCCGTCGTGGCCGTCGGGACTCTGAATCACATGGTGATCACAACGCCCTCCGGCCCGCCGGATGGCGTCGCGGAGAGCCATCTGCTGGCTGGTCGGATACAAGGTGTCGGAACTGATGCTAAGGGTAAGCGCCGGGAGGTGAGCGAGGCGGCCGACAGCGAGGTTCATGCCGCCACGATCGCGAGCCAGATCATGGAGATCCATGACCCGGTTTAAGACGAGGTAGCTGTTGGCATCGAAGCGGCGGACCAGTTTCTCGCCGTGGTAGTCGAGGTACGACTCGACCTGGAACCGGTCCCACGGACCGAACAGCGCACGCGGGTCGACAAGCTCTCGGGCAAACCGGTTGTCGAACACTTCGTTGCTCCGATAGGTGATCTGAGCCACGGACCGAGCGATAGCGAGACCGGCAAACGGTCCGTCTCCAGGCTCGGCGTCGTAGTAGTCGCCGCCACGGAAACGGGGATCAAGAGCCAGCACGGTCCGACCTACTGCACTCCACGCCACCTGCTGGGCGCCAGCGGCCATGGCAGTGGTGATCGGCGCAATGGACCGCACCCGCTGCGGATACATGACGCCCCACTCGAGAACCTGCATGCCACCCATCGAACCGCCTACCACCGCAAGCCACCGGTCGATGCCTAGGTGGTCAGCCACCGCGGCCTGACAGCGCACGATGTCGCGGGTGGTGATCGTGGGAAACGATGAGCCGTAGGGGCGGCCGGTGGACGGATCCACCGAAGCCGGACCGGTCGAACCCTGACAACCACCGAGAGAGTTCACGCACACCACGAAATGCCGGTCGGTGTCGATCCCGCGACCCGGCCCGATGACGCCGTTCCACCAACCCTCCGTGACGTGGCCGTCACTCGAGGCGCCGCAGGCATGGCTGTCGCCGGTTAGGGCATGACAGACGAGGATGGCATTGTCGGCCCCGGGCGACAGCTCTCCCCAAGTCTCGTAGGCCATCTCGATGTCAACCAGCGCCTCGCCGCTCTCCAACGCCAGCGGACGCCCGCCACCCACCGAGGTGAACTGTCGTCCCCCGACAGGGTCTCCGGGGCGCCACGCCCCGGTGACCGGGAGGTCCACCGCATAGGAGCGCGGATGGACAGGACCCCCAGGGAACTGGTCGACAGACGCGTCAACGGTGCTTCCGTCGCTGCTCGTCAGTTCTCCCGTCATGTCCTCTGTCTCCATCGGGACATCCAACGCGCTCGGCGCCGACAGCGTGACCGGAGGGCCAGCCGGCGGACACTTCGTTGCCCCTTACAGAGCCACATCCCCACCGTCCCCGATGGGCGAGCACCTTGGGTGTCCGTCCCAGGTTGCCGGACCCGTTGAATCGGGCCTCTCATGATGTCGTCCCCCCAGTGTAGGGGGACCGATGCGTGGGGACGCCCCTCCGGGCCCCTTTGTCCTCCGACCTCCGTGGAACGCTCAGAGGCGCGCCGGGTGACGAGACCACCACCAATCGACAAGAGCATCCACCTCGTCACCGGCCACCACCCCATAAGCCTCCGTCATGATCCGACCAAAGGCCCGCCACGCCCCGGCGTCAGTTGATAAATCGGGGGAGGCGTGCAAGTCGAATGCCAGCGCCGCACCCTTAGTCCAGGTCACGGCATCCGAGGGCAGCGGCAGGTCTGCCAACTGGCTGGCCGAAAGCCGGAGCCGGCCCGGCGACCGGGCCGCCCCCAGGGACCGCCGCACCGCCAGAGCGGTGATCGGGGGCGCAGACAGGGCAGCGGCCAGCCTCCACAAGGTCTCTAGGTCATTAGGGTCGTTCGGTTCCACGACCACCAGCGGAGTGACGGGAACAAGACTCCCCATGGGATCAGCCACCACTTCTACTACTGAAGTCTGGGAAGCCACCAGCAGCTTGGGTCGTTGCCGATCGATAAACCACTGCCCCACCTCGGGGTCAGCAGATACCACTGCGGCGAGGTCGACCACCGGGGCCCGCCAGCGCCGGCCATCAAAGCGACAGGGCTGCTGGGCCCAACGGAGGTACAGCGGATCCACCGATGCCGTAGTGACCATCGGTGGGCGGGGGTCGTCAGGACCGGTCCGTTCGGCAACCCCGGCGACCAGCCCGTAGAAATGCTGGCGGAACCCGGCGGTTACACCTGCCAGGTCACCTACGCGACTGGCTGCTGAGCCGTGGTCCGGTATCGGGACCCGAGGAACTCCCAGCACCTCGCCCACCACCGTGCCCCACGTCTCCCCGACCTCGGGGGGAGGGGCTGTCCCACTGCGGACCACCTCGCGATCCACGAGGACCTGCACTGTCTCGCGCCGACCACTTGGCGTCCGCCGGATCACCGGGGCGCACACTTCGACGTGGCCGGCGAACACCCCGGACTGGTCCCACCACAAGCCAATCAAGCTGGCCTCGGTCACTAGAAGGTCCCGGACTGGACCGGCATCTCGGGCAGCCAGCACCGACTGGGGTTGAACGAGCACCATCCGACCGTTGTCGGCCAACAGGCCAAGCCCGGCGACCAGGAATAACCACGCCACGTCGGTATAGGCAGCGACCAAGCCCGGGTACCTCGACCGGAGAACTTCCCGGTCGGCAGTCGATACCGTCGTCGCCGTCCGGAGTTGTCCAAGGAACGGCGGGTTCCCAACCACAGCTTCGAACCCAGCAGCCGGCCCATCTGGCCAGATCGAACTACCGGCGCGGAGCGGATCACCGACCACCACGCCGGCCACCTCGGACGGTTCAATACCGGCCCACGAACCCAGAAGCTGTCGGCAGGCCTCCACCGACGCTGGATCAATGTCAGCCCCGAATAGGTGTTGGCGGGCCACGGTCGCCGGATCGGCGACTCCCTGATCCACCATGCAGCGGCCGGCGGCCAACAGGAACACCCCGGCGCCGCACGCTGGATCGACCACCGTGGTTGCAGTGCCATGGTCCGCTGACTTGACAGCCAACGCGGTCAGGCGTGCCGCAACGTCGGGTGGTGTGAAGAAGACCCCGCGCGCCCGGCGGTCGTCGACCCGCTGCAGGTCGGCCGCCAGTGTGGCGGCCAGGTCGTCGACCTCCAGCGCGGTCAGGCAGCCGGATCCCACGCCATCAGGTCATCGAGCCGGGCGTCGTTGGAGTACACCTCGACAATGGGTTGCTTCAGCCCAAGGCGACGGAGCAGCTTGCGCACTTCAAGCTCCTCGTTCCAAAGCACCATGCTGACTACTACGCCAGACTCACCAGCACGAGCCGTCCGACCCGATCGGTGGACGTAGGTCTTGGCATCCGACGGTGGGTCGTAGTGGATCACCACGTCGACGTCGTCCACGTGAATGCCGCGTGCAGCTACGTCGGTGGCCACAAGGCACCTGATCTTCCCGCCGGTGAAATCGGCCAAGGCTTTCTCCCGCTGGGCCTGGCGTAGATCGCCATGAATGGCTGCCGCCTTGACACCTTCGTCGACCAACTTCCCCGCCAACTTGTCAGCTCCCCACTTAGTGCGAGAGAACACGATGGTCCTGTTTGAAGAGTCGATGATCCGGGCCGCCACTCGGACCCGATCCATCTCATGGACGGCAAGGAAGCGATGTTCCATCTCGGCCACCGTGACCTCACGGGAAGTCACCTCGTGGGTTACCGGATCGCTCTGGTAGCGGCTGATGAGGGCCCCGACCATTCCATCCAAAGTGGCCGAGAACAGCAGGGTCTGGTGCTCCTTTTCGGTCCTCCGCAGGATCCACTCAACCTGGGGCATGAAGCCCATGTCAGCCATACGGTCGGCTTCGTCAATGACCACGCCCACCAGGTCGGCTACCGAGAGTTCCTCCTGCTGGATGAGGTCGATCATGCGACCCGGGGTGGCGACCACAAAGTCGACCCCTTTGCTGAGTGCGGCGATCTGTTTCTCGATCGGGGTGCCGCCATAAATGGCCTCGATGCGCAGTCCGCGGACCTCGGCCAGCGGCGCAAGTTCGCGACAGACCTGCACTGCCAATTCGCGGGTGGGCACGAGGGCCAGAGCAGTCGGCCTCTTCGGGGCCCCTCGAGAAAGTCGCTGGATCAACGGAATGCCGAAGGCCAACGTCTTACCCGAACCTGTTTTTGCCTTACCACAGACATCGCGGCCGGCCAGGCCGTCAGGGATGGTGAGCGTCTGGATATCAAACGGAGTCGTGATACCGCGCTCGGAGAGAGCATTGACCAGGTCCTGGTCGATGCCCAGATCGGCGAACTGGGTCGTCGTCATGTATTCCTGTGCTTCCCGGCAGCCACGCTGCCGTGTCGTCACCCGCCCCTCAGCGGGTCCGCCACCGCTCTTCCCGGGTGACGAGGCCGTCGGGGGTCGGCGTACAAGCGGCCGACTAACCCGAGCGGGTAGGGCCAGCCTACCGGCGCAAGCGCTCGGCGCCGGGAGTTAGACGGGGCGCACCCGACCTTCTCGGACGTCCACGCCCTCAGCAGCCAGAAGACGAGCCTGGACCTCCTCGTTTCCGGGAACCAACCGGCCGGTCGAGGTAACAACACGCCACCAGTGGTGACCACCGTGATCACGGAGGAAGCGACCAACAGCCCGGTGCGCGCCCGGATGGCCAGCCTCGGCGGCTACCTCTCCGTAGGAAACCACTTCACCGGGCTGGAGGGCGTCCAATACGGCGGCCACATCGGCCTCAAACGGGGTCACGGGTTTTGGCCGCCGGACGGTGTTAGAACCGCTGGCTGCCGATGCCCTCGGCGTGCCCGTCCAGAGGGACCACGCGGACGAGATCAACAGGGCGTTCAAAGCCCCTCACCATCTGGCTGTCCAGCCAACGTTCCTCGACGTTGGTCATCAACGGGGTGACCGTCCCCTTCTCGGCTAGGACCTGGTGGGGTTCGGCCATTTCGCACAATCGAGAGGCAAGGATGACCGCCGGGCCGACGTGGTCGTCGCCGTCGATCAGCATGACCCGGCCCCGGGCGATACCAGCCCGCATGGCTAGGGGCGACCCTGCTTGGTCGATCAGGCACTCAATGTCGACCACGGCCTCGACCAGGTCCTCTGGCTCGACCCCCACCATCATCACGCCGTCACCCAGCCACTTGGCCAGGCGCACCCCTTTTTCAGCGGCTACCTGTCGAACAGCGGCACGAAATCCAGCGACCACGTCGTAGGCATCCGCGTCACCGTTCTGGTCGGTGAACGCGGTGAACCCGCATAGGTCCAAGAAGGCGAACGTACGGTCCACCCGCTTTACCATCCGACGGGGCAACGGCTCAGGCACCGCCCACCACCTCCGTCATGGGCTGCCGGGGACGGATCCGCCCTCGCCAAGCCACAGTGGCACCCACCAAGATGGCCGCCAGCGCCATCCAAACGTTGATCCGCACCCCAGCCACCAACGAGGCGGGATCGCTACGGAGCCCTTCTACCCACAGTCTCCCCAGGCCGTAACCGAATACCCACAGGCCGATCACGTATCCCGGTCGAAACACACCACGGCGCTCGATCCTGATCAGGATCACGGAGAGTGCCACGTTCCATAGCCCCTCGTAGAGGAACGTCGGGTGGAAGGTCGAGAAGGCTGCATACTCCGCCGGCCGATGGGCGGCATCGATCTCCAACGCCCACGGGAGCTCACTGGGCCGCCCAAAAACCTCCTGGTTGAACCAGTTCCCCCACCGGCCTATGGCCTGAGCGACAGGGATGGTGGGCACCATCACGTCCAGGACCGCAGCCACGGTCAAGCCCCGACGCCGGGCAACCAGCGCCCCGACCAGCACCCCGGCCATGAGGCCACCTGGAATCCCGAGGCCTCCCTGCCAGATGGCCGGTACGTCCTCCCACCGACCACGGAACGACCGCCAGTCGGTGGCTACGTGGTACAACCGGGAACCGACGAGACCTGCCGGGATGGCCCAAATCGAGATCGAAGCGATGATCTCGGCGTCGCCGCCACGCGCTGCGTAGCGACGCTGGCTCCAGATCACGGCCACGTACGCACCGAGAGCGATCATCAACCCATAGGCGCGCAGTTCTAATGGCCCGATGGATAGGCCGGTAGCGGACGGGCTTGGAATAGCGGCCAGCACGGGGACCAAGACGGTGGCCGTAAGTTAGGCCGAGAAGGCGTCGGCTGGCACCTCAAAGAGGTCCCGCTTGCCAGCCGTCACCGCACCCAACTGGGCGCGAACGGTCGGCAGTAGTTGTTCTGCGTAGAAGCGGGCGGCCACCACCTTGGTAGCGAGATGGGTGGCGTCACCCTCACCGGTATCGATTCGACGTTGGGCACCGAGAGCCAAACGAGCCAACAGCCATCCACCGACTAGTTGGCCGAACATCCGGAGGTATGGGGTAGCCCCGGCCATGGCGTCGTTCGGGTCGACCAAGCCGTTGGACATCAACCAAGTGGTTGCCTCTTCCACCGCGTCCCGGGCATCAGCCAGACCATCCCGGATGGGAACAAAGGCCTCGCCGGCTGAGACCAGATCGTTGTCGATCGCCGCGATCTCAGCCAGCAGGTCAGCCATGACGGCGCCACCGTTCATGGCTAGTTTGCGACCAACTAGGTCCATGGCCTGGATTCCATTGGTGCCCTCGTAGATGGGCGAGATCCTCGAGTCACGCCAGTGCTGGGCCGCTCCCGTCTCCTCGATGTAGCCATAGCCCCCGTGGACCTGAATGCCAAGCGAGGACATCTCCACGCCGATGTCGGTGCACCATGCCTTTGAGATCGGGGTTAGCAGCTCGGCGCGGTCCGACGCCGCCTGACGCACGTCGGCATCGGCGTGGCGAGTGGCCATGTCGAGCAGGGCGGCGTTGAGATACAGCAGACATCGCATGGCGTCCGCGTAGGCCCGCATGGTGAGCAGCATCCGCCGGACGTCCGCGTGGTCGACGATGGCGGACTGTTCGCCGGCCGGAGCACCGATGGCCCGCCCCTGTCGACGCTCGACGGCGTAGTCAGCAGCCTGCTGGAGGGCACGCTCGGTAACAGCCAGACCCTCAACACCCACGCCCAGTCGGGCATTATTCATCATCTTGAACATGTAACGCATGCCCTGATGTTCCTCGCCGACGAGAAAACCGGTGGCTCCCACGCCTCCGTCGCCGTAGGAAAGCACACACGTCGGGCTGGCGTGAAGGCCGATTTTGTGTTCAACCGATAGGCACCGATAGTCGTTGCGAGCACCAAGTTGACCATCGTCGTCCACCAGATATTTGGGAACCACGAACAACGAGATGCCCTTAGTGCCCGGCGGGCTATCGGGTGTACGTGCGAGCACCAGCTGGATGATGTTCTCAGTGAGTTCGTGCTCTCCGAAGGTAATGAAGATCTTCGTCCCGAAGATCCGGTAGGACCCGTCGTCTTGTGGAACGGCTCTGGTAGTTAACGCCCCAACGTCGGAGCCGGCCTGGGGCTCGGTCAGGTTCATGGTTCCCGACCACTGGCCAGAGACCATTCTGGGGAGGTAGGTCTCCTTTAGGTCCTCACCAGCGAAAGTGTGTAAGGCATCCAGCGCACCAACGGTCAGCATGGGGCCCATGGACCATGCCCGCGACGCTGTGGCGATCATCTCGGTCATGACGGTCTGCACGGCTCCCGGAAAACCCCCGCCGCCGTAGTCCGGATCCTGGGAGACGGCGCCCCAGCCAGCCTCGACGAACTTGTCCCACGCCGCACCAAAAGGCTCGGGGGTGGTGACAACCCCATCGGTGACGGTGCAACCCTCCTCATCGCCAATGCGGTTGACCGGGGCCACCACCTCAGCCACGAACCGGCCCAGTTCATCAAGAACGCTGTTGACAGTCTCAGGGTCAACATGCTCGTAGCCCGGAAGGTCGCAGATGGCCGAGATGTCGCTGATCTCATCTAGGACGAGGCGGATGTCTTCTAGGGGCGGTCGGTAATCGCTCATGTCCGTGAACCTACCCGTCGGCCAGTTGACTGACCCGGCCGGGCTGGTCCGATCTCTATGTCGGTTCATGGCTACGGTCCGGCCTATGAGCGACGCCCCGACCGCCATTACCAACCTGCTCTACCGATATGCCGAACTGATGGACGCCGGCCACCTCGATGAGTGTGCCGACTTGTTTGCCGACGCACAAGTGCTGCTCGGCGACCAAACTGACGACAAGACTCCGGTGGTGGACCGCGACGGCCTAACAGCCGTGTGGCGATCAATGGTGCGCCTACACGAGGACGGAACTCCGAGGACCCGACACTTGGTGGCCAATCCGATCATCGAGGTGGCCAGCAACGGGAAAACGGCAACGTGCCGCAGCACCTACACGGTGTTCCAGCAGGTGGACACCGGTCCGCTCCAGCCCATCATCACTGGGCGCTATCACGACCGGTTCAAGTCGGTGAACGGCACCTGGAGGTTCTCAGAACGTGTCTACCTGATAGATCTGACCGGAGACCTTTCAAGCCACCTCATGGGCAACCTCCCGGGAGACATCGGAGGCTGACCCAACCACTCCGGTCGCCGGTTGGTCACCTGATTCGCCGGCCATCCAGTGGCGCCGACACCGGAGTTCGTAGGCAACGACGTGATCGTCGGGATCATCGACGAGGAACAGTTCGCCGTCGTAGACCTGTACACCGTCGACCAGTCGAGCATTGTGGGTAGCTCTCTCACCGCACCAACAGCGGGCCTCGACTTGAACCTCGACCCGTTCGTCGGCCACCTCGAGGAGACGTTGGGTGCCGGCGAACAGTTCTCCCTGAAAGCTGGTGAGTAGCCCAAAGGCGAACACGTCGGCGCCGAGGTCGTCGACGACCCGGGCCAACTGGTCGATCTGGGCTGGCAGGTAGAACTGTGCCTCGTCGCATACCAGATAGTCGATGCATCCCCGGCGGGAGGCCACGGCCAACGCCATCTCGAAGAGATCGAGCCGTGGGCCGACCTCGACGGCATCGGCCGACACTCCGAGGGCGCTGGACACCCGACCGTCGGCCCGATCCAACTGGCTACAGAGGATGCCCTGGAGTCCCCTCTTATGCAGGTTGTGGTGGATCTGGAGAGCCAGCGTGCTTTTGCCAGAGCCCATCGTGCCAAAAGAAAAACGGAGGGTTGCCATCAGCAGCCACCTTCGCTGGCAAGTCGTCCCACGAAATGCTCCGTCACGAGCACCCGCTGGTTGCACCACAGTCAGTGCACACGTAGCACGATCCGGCCCGCTGCATGGCCACACCGCACTGCATGCAAAGCGGAGCATCGGCTGCCGGCTGGACAGCCGGCACGTTAGCCATGGACAACTGGGCTGCGAACTGGGAAGCCGACGGCACGGTGGGAGGATCGGCCGGCACATCATTTCCCTGACGGGTCTCAGTCACCGATTCTTCCACCCCAGGCAGAGTCGGCTGGGTGCGTTCACTGGTGGTGAGGATGTTCAATTCGGCCCGCTCCTCGAGGCTGAGATACTCCACGGCCAGGCGGCGGAACAGGTAGTCGATGAGGCTGGTGGCGATCCTGAGATCCGGGTCGTCGGTCATGCCTGCGGGTTCGAAGCGCATCCCGGTGAAAGCGTCCACGAAGGCACGCAACGGCACCCCGTACTGAAGCCCGTGGCTGAGCGAGATAGCGAACGCGTCCATAATTCCGGCCATCGTCGAGCCCTGCTTCGAGACCCTGACAAAGACCTCTCCTGGTCGACCGTCCTCGTACTCCCCTACCGTCACGAAACCCTTGCAGTCGGCCACCCGGAACTCGAAGGTTCGTGACATGCGACTCCGCGGTAGGCGTCGGCGCACCGGCTCGGCCAGGCCCATGGTCAGGTCAGCTGCTAGTTCGGCCGGGCCAACTCCCGACTTAGACGAGGCGTCGCCAACGCTCAGCGGCTGGGCCACCTTGCAATTGTCTCGGTAGATGGCCACGGCCTTGAGACCGAGGTGCCAGGCCTCGAGGTAGAGCTCCTCGACGTCGTCCACGGAAACTTCCTCAGGCATGTTGCAGGTCTTGGAAATAGCACCTGACAGGAACGGCTGGACAGCCCCCATCATTCTGATGTGGCCCATGTGGTGTATGGGGTTGTCTCCCATCGACGTAGCGAACACCGCCGTGTGCTCTGGCCGCAGGTGGGGGCAACCGACCACTGTCTGGTGTTCATCGATCCAGGCCAACACGGCACTTGCGGTCTCGTCGTCATAGCGGAGACGGGCCAAGGCCCGGGGCACAGTCCGGTTGACGATCGACATCGTGCCACCGCCCACGAGGCGCTTGTTCTTGACGAGGCTCAGGTCGGGCTCAACCCCCGTGGTGTCGCAATCCATCAGCAGACCGATGGTGCCAGTGGGGGCCAGGACCGTGGCCTGACTGTTTCGCACCCCGACTCGCTGGGCCAGAGCGCAGGCTTCGAACCACGCGGTCCGGCCCGCGTCGACCAATGCCGGGGTCGCCGCTGAGTCAAGTAGTTCGGCGGCCTCGCGGTGCATCTCCAACACCCCGAGCATCGGCTCGCGGTTGTGCTCGTAGCCCTCGAAGGCTCCCATCCGGTCGGCGATCCTGGCCGAGGTCCGGTAGGCATGTCCGGTCATGAGCGAAGTAAGTGCTGCAGCGACTGAACGACCCTCGTCGCTGTCGTACGGCAACCCGAGAGCCATGAGTAGGGCTCCGAGGTTGGCATAGCCCAAGCCAAGTTGGCGAAAGGCCCGGGTGGTCTCGCCGATGGCCTCGGTTGGATAGTCGGCGTTGCCGACCAGAATTTCTTGAGCCGTGAACACCACCTCAATGGCGTGACTGAAGCCCTCCACATCAAATCCGCCAATTTCCTTAGTCTCATCATCGGAGGCGCCGAGGAAGGCCAGCAGATTGAGGCTGGCGAGGTTGCACGCCGAGTCATCGAGATGGACGTACTCCGAACACGGATTGCTGGCGGTGATCCGACCAGTGTTGGAAGCGGTGTGCCAGCGGTTGATGGTGGTGTCGAACTGGATGCCGGGGTCCGCACATTCCCATGCCGCCTCGGACATCTGGCGAAATAAGTCACGCGCTCGAACAGTCTCGATCACTGAACCATCGGTCACGGCACAAAGGTCCCAGTCCCCGTCTGCCTCAACTGCAGCCATGAACTCGTCGGTCACGCGAACTGAGTTGTTGGCGTTCTGGTACATGATCGAATGGCTGTCGACTCCATCAAAGCCGACGTCGAAACCGGCCTGTTCAAGGGCCCGGACCTTTCGCTCCTCCCGGGCCTTGCACCATACGAATTCCTCAACGTCGGGATGAGCGACGTCCAGAACGACCATCTTGGCAGCACGCCGGGTGGTACCTCCGCTCTTGATGGTGCCCGCTGATGCATCAGCGCCCCGCATGAAACTCACCGGTCCGCTGGCCTCACCGCCACCGCGCAGGGCCTCCTTGGATGAGCGGATAGCGCTCAGGTTCACCCCGGCGCCGGACCCGCCCTTGAAGATCATGCCCTCCTCTACGTACCAGTTGAGGATGGACGACATCTGGTCGTCGACGGACAGGATGAAACAGGCTGACGCCTGCTGAGGGACACCGGGGACCCCAATGTTGAACCAGACAGGCGAGTTGAAGGCAGCCCGCTGAGTGATGATGAGATAACGCAATTCATCGGAGAAGGTCGCTGCCTCAGTCGCATCGACGAAGTACCCGTCACGGAGGCCCCAGTCAGCGATTGTGCCGGCCACGCGATCGGCCACCTGGCGCAGAGAGGACTCACGGTCCGGAGCGTCCGTGGCGCCGCGGAAGTACTTCTGGGCAAGGATGTTGGTGGCGTTCACCGACCAATCGACCGGCACCTCGACGCCATCTTGTTCAAACGCCACCGAACCGTCGCGGTGGTCGACCAGGCGGGCGGTCCGGACCTCCCAATCAACGTAGTCGTAGGGATCGGTCCCGTCGGTGGTGAAATGTCGACGGATCCCAAGGATCCCCCGCTCCGGCGCCATCGACATCGTTTACCACCCTCGTCCGTTCGGTCTCTCGGGCCCTGAGCCCGAAGTGCGGCGCCCCGGAGGCTATGCCGAGGTCCACGTCTCTATGTCAACACCACGAACGACCGATAACAGACGCCCGTTGACCACCAGTTCCCAGGTGGTCGATAGTGGCCGGCGGCGAAAGGCCCAGGTCGAGGACAGGCCACAGACGCTCCCGGGGGAGGTCGTCCGGTCTGTCCCAACGCCGAACCGGACGGGCCAGTGCGACGGGTTCCTACCGGGCCGATCGCCACCGGCCACAAGGGGCAACCTACGGACGGCCTCCTGTGGACGGATAGAGGGAGGAGTTGGGGATTTAACGGTGGATGACCTATGCACTTCTCCACAGAAGACCCAGCGGTCGGCCAGGTCCGGCCGAGGGCTACGGTCGTTCTGTGCGACGCATCTACCCTGAACCGACCGGCGAGATCGACTCCACCGACGTCATCCTCAACGACGAACGTCCGTCACCCCCGGGTCGTCCGTGGGTCCTGGTGAACATGGTGACTTCGGTTGACGGCGCCACCACCGTGGACGGAAAGTCGGGGAAACTCGGCGGGCCTGCGGACCGACGCGTGTTCAGGACGCTGCGGGGATGTGCAGACATGATCCTCGTTGGAGCAGGAACCGTCAGAGCCGAGGGCTACCGTCCACCACGAACCCCCGAAGACACCATTGCCACCCGGCGCAGAATCGACGGTCAGGAAGAGCGACCTCGACTCGTAGTGGTATCGGCCAGCCTGAACCTCGACCCGGAGGCACCCCTGTTCTCCGACCAAGAGTCCCCACACCCTCCACCCATCGTGGCCACCGTGACCACGGCCCCCGCCGAACGACGAGCCCTGCTCGAACCGGTGGCTGAAGTGGTGGCATGTGGTGAGACCCGGGTGGACCTGACTGGCCTACTGGCTGTTCTGGACAACGTTGGGGCCCGCACCGTGCTATGTGAAGGCGGTCCGGACCTTAACCACCAACTGGTCGCTGCCGGCTTGGTCGATGAACTGTGCATAACTGTGTCTCCCGGGCTGACCGGGGGCGTCGGTGGCGACTACGGCAGCCTTCTGGCTGGTCCTCCACTCTCAACGACCACCCGACTTTCACTCGACCGGGTCCTAACCGAGGACGGGT
>PVBE010820171.1_pt1 | contig 19593 bp, 10 predicted proteins | sample 1631181 | NCBI WGS metagenome assembly PVBE01 (sample SAMN08397723, study PRJNA350692) | Marine metagenome, whole genome shotgun sequencing project. | isolation source: water | place: Pacific Ocean | collected 2012-04 | reverse complement strand
CGATCTCAGGCTATATCAAGCACCCTGCTAAACACCCCGGTAGCTTTCGTTTCATCAAGCAGCGCAGTCGCCCATGTGCGGCTACAGAAATCCTATCGAGTGCTCACTTCCCAAAAGAGAACCAAGGCAACCTCATGGCGGCAAACGTCATTGGTTTCCAAGGGCTCTTTCAGTGGGAGTACCACGATGACGACTCAGGATTTCTGGGCAAGGAAGTCCACCCGATCATCTCGAGCAAGGATTTTCGATTCCGCCCGGCAGACATCGAGATGGGCTCGGACGGAGCGATCTATTTTCTTGATTGGTATAATCCGATCATTGGTCACATGCAGCACCATCTGCGTGACCCGAGCCGCGACACCTCACATGGCCGTGTCTATCGTGTGACCGCAAAGGGGCGCGCGCTATCGAAGCGTGTCGACATGACGGTACTCACCGTTCCGCAGCTTCTGGACCAGCTGAAATCGCCCGAAAATCGGGTGCGCTATCGTGCGCGCCTTGAGTTGAGCGGCCGAGACACTACTGAGGTGATTGCTGCTGCCAGTACGTTTCTGAAGGGTCTCGATGCCACAGATGTTGACTACACCCATCATCAACTGGAGATCCTCTGGTTGCATCAACAGCACAACAGGCTGAATGAGCCGTTGCTCAAGACACTTCTGGCTGCAGACGACTACCGGGCCCGCGCCGCGGCGACACGGGTTGTGCGTGGTGTGCGTCACCTTCTTGATGACGGAGTTGTCTTATTGACGCCTATGGCCAGCGATCCGCACGCTCGTGTGAGGTTGGAGACGCTCGTTGCACTGAGTTTCTATCGTGAGTCTGCAGCTGTACCTCTGGCGTTTGTCATTCAGTCGCAGCCCATGGATAAGTTCCTGAATTACGCGTTCAACGAGACCATGCGAGCCCTTGAGCCCGTCTGGAAGGCCGGGCTTCGTGACGGGACGCTGGACATCTCGGCTAACGAGGCAGCAGTCGCCTACATTCTCAAGCGCGCTTCTGCCAAGGAGCTTGTTCACTTGCCTCGCACGGCGAGCGTGCTGACTCAAATCCTCACCTTGCACGGCGTTGCGCCTGGCGATCGCAAGGCCGCTATTAGTGACTTGGCCAAGTTGCAGGAGACGAGCCCGAGTGCGGTTCTTTACGGCGCACTTTTGACATTGAGCAAAAAGAAGTCTGCGGAATCTGCACACGTCCTGATGGAACTGGGGAGATTACTGGAGAAGGACATTCGCGCAGGCGCCTCATCGATCACTGTTAAAGACATAGGCAAGCTCCGCAAGAAGGAGAGCTTGACATCGCGAATCGTCGCAAATTCTCTTGATGCGGCTGTAAGTGGAGACGTGAATACACTTCTCGAGACGTCATTCGGATCGCGCCAGAAACTGAAGGAGTTTCTGCAGAGTATCCCATTGATCAGTGATCAGTCAGTCAGGGAATCTGTGTACGCAAGGGTCCGCCCGATCATGTTCAGTCTCCCTTCCGGCATTCAGGCAGATAGCGGTGCAGCTGCCCGTGGGATGTCAATGGAAGGCATCTTGATGTCGTATTATCGGGGCGCTCCGAGCAATGCTGCGCTTTCGACTTTTAGAGCTCTCAAGCCTGATTCGACCTCAGTTGTTTCCAGGATGACGTTGGATCCGAAACTCGTCGCTTTGCAGGACAGCTTCGCCCTGCTCTTTGAGGGTGGGATTCGGATACCGAAGAATGGACAATATCAGTTCTACACTGACTCTGATGACGGATCCCGACTGTACATCGACGGCAAGTTGGTTGTTAACAACGATGGCCCGCATGGCATGCAGGAGAAAAGCGGGAAGATCAAGCTGAATGCCGGCCTGCATCAGATTGCCGTCACCTATTTTGACTCGGGTGGGAATCAAGGCTTGCTTGTGAAGTGGCGTGGGCCAGGGGTCTTTCTCGAGGAAATTACATCATCGGATCTGAGGACAGGCCCTGACCATTCGCTTCGAGCGGCTGCGGTTAAAGCAGTCGCCAGTATGCCTGGGCACGCTGATGAGAAATTTGATGATGCATCATTACTGATTGGCTCAGGTCTCTTAGTCCCGGAAGCCGTCTCCATGATTGACGGTCTTGGAAAGGGAGGCTGGGTTGCCGGCAAGCGCAATATCAGTTTGATCTCGAGCATCGTCGGGCATGTTTCGGGATTGGGGGCAGAGGGGCAAACCTCGGCAACGGCCATTGCAGCGCTTGATCTGGGCAAGAGGCTGACTGAGGTCCTGCCCGGCAAGGATGCGGAAGCATCACGCTCAATGCTCAGCGGGCTCGGTGGATCCAATATCCTGATCCGTACGGTTCCGCATCGCATGCTTTACGACCGCACTGAGTTCTATGTAGAGGCGGGCAAGCCGGTTTCCATCATCTTTCAGAACAATGATGTCATGCCTCATAACCTCGTCATCACTAATCCCGGTTCGATGAAGCGGGTCGGTGAAGCTGCCGAGTCCATGGCGGGTATTGAAGGTGCAGATGCGGCGGGATTCATCCCGAATCATCAGGATGTTGTTTGGCATACGAGCCTACTTTTGCCCGGCGCCACAACCCGTCTCACGTTCGTTGCGCCGAAGGCAGTAGGTGACATGCCCTATGTGTGCACCTACCCAGGTCATTGGCGTGTGATGAATGGTGTGATGCATGTGGTGGAGAAACTCGACGAGTCCATGGCACTCGCGCAAATCGACTGTGCTGAGACTGCTCCGGCACGGAGGTTTGTCAAGGAATGGAAGATCGCTGATCTTGAGGCGCTTCTGACCGATGATTGGGAGAAGAACTGCTCCGTCAATCGCGGTAAGGAACTCTTCGCCGATGTCGGCTGTATCAAGTGCCATCAGAAGGACGGTGTGGGCGAAGCAACAGGTGTTGACCTCACAAAGATCGGTGAGAAGTACACAGCAGCGGAGCTCCTCAAGCACATTGTCGACCCATCAGCTACGTTGGTGGAGGGCTATGAGAACTACCTTGTGATCTTGAAGTCCGACCGTGATGTCATCGGTCGAATCATGGAGGACGATGGCACGTCCCTTCATGTCTGTGCCAATCTCATGGACCCGACTGAGATCGTCACAGTCAAGAAGTCGGATATCGTTGAGCAGCGCAAACTCAAGCTCTCACCGATGCCTTCTGGCTTACTTGTCACCCTGACTGACTCGGAGATACTCGATCTCCTCCTGCACGTTAAGTCCAAGCCCCCTGTCAAGAAGGTTAAGTCCACTTGGATCGTGCATCAGGGCGATACGTCCAAACCCGGCGCCGGCAAGCACATCGTCCTGGTGTCGGGTGATGAGGAATACCGATCCGAGGAAGCACTTCCCATGCTGGCACGGATTCTCTCCGAGCATCATGGGTTCAAATGTACAGTCCTCTTCGCAACTGACCCGAAAACGGGCATCATCGATCCCAACAACCAGACTCATATCACAGGTCTTGAGGCCCTCGACACCGCAGACATGATGGTCCTGTTTCTGCGCTTTCGCGAACTCCCCGATGCTGACATGAAGCACATCGTGGATTACGTCGAATCAGGCCGTCCTATCCTTGGTCTCCGCACAGCGACCCATGCCTTCAACTACACTCGCAATAAGCAGAGCCCCTACGCCCACTATCATTTTCGCAGTTCCAAATGGCCGGGCGGTTTTGGTCGACAGGTCCTGGGCGATACGTGGATCAACCACCACGGCCATCATGGGCGTGAGAGTACACGAGGCGTTATCGAAGCATCGAGCGCCGAACACCCGATCCTTCGAGGTGTTAAGGACGTCTGGGGACTCACCGATGTCTATGGCGTCAAGAACCTCGGGGCGGACTCTACGATTCTCATGCGCGGGCAAGTACTCGAAGACATGACACACGGCGCAAAGCCCGTCGTAGGCAAGAAAAACGACCCCATGATTCCTCTGGTCTGGACCCGCAACTACACCGGTTCATCGGGTCGTACCTCACGTGTCATTTGTTCAACGATCGGCGCGTCAATCGACCTTCGCTCACACGACCTTCGCCGCCTCCTGATCAACTCCTGCTATTGGGGAATGGGTCTCGAATCAAAAATCACCTCTTCAACCGCCGCTGCCGTCGTCGGCACCTACAAACCCACAATGTACGGTTTCGGCAGTTTTAGAAAGGGCATCCACCCCTCGTCGTTGCAATAAGCTCCATGCCATTCTGACGAGCCGCCTGTCTTTCAGAAGAAAGGGCGCTCCCTCCGACGGCGTTCACCTTGGAAAAAAGGCGATCCTCGTTGCCGTCGGCCACTATTCTCTACAATCATCCCGCTACTGCTTGCTTTCTGAGAACCAAGGATTGAAATGCACATCATTGCCTGCCGCATCCTGATCGTCTTCTGCCTTCTTCTCGGACTCGCTGTTGCGCAATCGAGCGAGCTCGCCGAGGTTAATCCCTGGGTCCTTGAGCACACTGAGGGTGGGGCGGAAGCCGAGTGCCTGATCCTGTTCCGCGAGCAGGCCGACCTGTCTCACAGTGCTGCCCTTGCGACCAAGCTTGAAAAAGGCACCTTCGTAGTCAAGGCTCTGCGCGCGACCGCTCGCAGGACTCAGCCTCGGGTTCTCAAGTGGTTGCAACTGAACAACGTCACGCACCGTTCCTACTACACAGTCAACATGATCTGGGTGAAGGCCACTCGGTCAGTCGTCGATTCGATTCGGGTTTTCCCAGAGGTGCGCCTCATCGAGGGCAACCCAGTGACCAACGGTCTCCTGGACGGGGATGCGGTCGGCGAATTCAGGAGTTTTGTGCGCAAGCCCTGGTCCATCGAACCCGGCATCTTGTTTACGAAGGCTGATCAGGTGTGGGCACTTGGCTTCACCGGGCAGGGTGCTGTCGTCGGCAATCAGGATACGGGGATCGATTGGACACACCCAGCCATTCAGCAGCAGTACCGAGGATGGAGTGCGGCTTCGTCCGACCATAACTACAATTGGCACGACGCGATTCACTCTGGAGGTGGGAGCTGCGGAAGCAACACCACCGCGCCGTGCGATGACCACGGTCACGGCACTCACACGATGGGTACGGCTGTCGGTGACGATGGTGCGTCGAATCAGATAGGCATGGCACCTAACGCTCAGTGGATCGGCGCGCGCAACATGGACCAAGGCAATGGAACGCCTGTTACCTATATTGAGTGCTTCGAGTTCTTTCTGGCACCGTATCCGATCGGCGGCATGCCAGTGAACGGGAACCCGAGCCTCGCACCGGATGTCACGTCCAACTCCTGGGGGTGTCCACCTTCTGAAGGTTGCACCGCGCTCTCTCTTCATCTCGCTGTGCAAGCCCAGCGCGCCGCGGGAATTATCAGTGTCGTTTCTGCCGGAAACTCGGGGTCATCCTGCTCGAGCGTTGATGACCCTCCGGCGATCTATGACGAGGTCTATAGTGTCGGTGCTCATCGTCACAACAACGGGAACCTCGCAGGATTCTCCAGTCGAGGCCCGGTCACCGCTGACATGAGCAATCGGGTGAAGCCGGACATCTGCGCTCCAGGAGTGAGTGTCAGTTCGGCCGCTAATGGAGGTGGCTACACAGGTGGGTGGTCAGGGACTTCGATGGCCGGTCCTCACGTCGCAGGCGCTGTTGCCTTGCTCATCTCAGCACACCCTGCGTTGCGTGGTCAGGTTGCCGTCGTCGAACAGGTATTGAATGACTCCGCCGATCACGTGAACAGCAGCTCCTGCAGCAGCAGTGGCAGCTGGCCCAACAACTACTGGGGCTATGGGCGCCTTGATGTCCTGAAAGCCGTTCAGAGTGTACGGGGTGTTGCCGTTACAGCAGGTACCTCCAGTGTCTCTGCTCAGCCCGCCGCAACAGCGTTGCAGGCAGTCACCGTGACCAACACAGGATACCTCAGTGATACTTTCGTCCTAAGCGCCGGTTCGTCGTTGTTTCAAGCGTCGATCGCACCAGCCGTTACTCCCCTCATTCCGGCAGGTGGCTCCGCTACAGTGATTGTCTCGGTCCTCGTTGCGCCGTGGGCATCTCCCGGTACCAACTTGCCTGTTACCATCACCGCGGCGTCTCAGTCCTTCCCATCAGAAACAAGCAACACTGCATTTGTTGTTTCTGTCGCACCGCTGGCGCAGACACTGGTATTCAGTCAGACAGGTGGAGCGGGCTCACCTCTTACAATCACTAACTCCAACCTCATTCCCGGGAACGAGTATTACAACATATTCAGCCTCGAGTCCTGTCCGAGCGGCCAAGGCATGGGGCCTTACCTCGGCCTTTGCACGTCCGACCTTCCCGGCCTCCTCAGTCAGCTCGCGATGCCCTTAGGTTCCATTCCCTTCCATTACGCTGCAACAACAGCAACTACGACCTTCGGCCCCTACCCACTCATTCCAGGTATTACCCTCGAGGGCCTTTGTCTTGACTTCACCGGCGGAATTCTCGGATCAGTCTCGCCAGTCGAGCGCATCTCAATCCAATAACGACGCATAGGGTGCCGCGCGATTCGCTCTCCGCCTTCTTCGGCTCAAAGTGTGATTGGCAACGCCGCTGAGAAGCTCCCAATTCCAGAGGAACTGTTGGGACTCGTCGTTACGAAAGTCGCGAAGAAACTGAATCCGGCGAGGGTTGGAACTGGCGGGATGATCAGTGTTGCAGTCGCATCGCCCATCCCGAGAGAAAGGAAACCGATGTTCCCGAAGAAGGCACCTGTCGCACTCAATGAAGTGGCAAGGAGCCAGTCATCTGTTAGTGGCACAACGCGGTTGCCGGGTCCCGACAAGGGGGTCCCTGGGAAGGGGCTGAGAGTGAGGCCGCAGACGTAGAAGGCGCCGGCATCGTCGGGGCTGGAGAGCATGATAGGGAGAGTCGATCCTGGTGCCGGCACTGCGCCGAGCGTGATCGTTGCCGGCATGATGCAGTCCATCGAATTACTGGGTATTGCGATTCCTTGAGCAGATGAAACGACAATTCCGCTGATACAGACTTGATTGGGCGGGCACGCCATCGGGCATGGCGGAATGCTCGCGGTTGGTGGCACAATGGAGATCCTTGCAAGGAGGGTCTCAGTCGTGTTCGCCGGTACTGTCGAGAGTGAGAAACTCACCATGAGCACCACGCCGGTCGACCCGGATTGAACCAGCCAGCTAACAGCGGCCGAGGACCCCCCGGAAAAACCGCTGATTGACGCACCGGTGAGATTGAACTGTACGCCCGCCACAGGAATTGTGTTTGTCATCATGACGTCCACGGTATCGGGCGTTGAATGAGCCAGGGTAATGGTGGCAGATCCTTGTGATTGACCTGTAATGCTCAGGGTGGCGACGAGAAGTAATGGTAGAAGAAATGATGTGCGCATTGTGAGGCTCCAGAGTTGCAGAGTGGGCATGGAACGGCAACAAGTGAGTGTATACTACCCGAAATCATGGCAGAATCGTCAATTCAGTCAGAAAACTCCCGCCTGAGCGGCTTAAACTGTATGTCCGTCGCCGTGTAGCCGCCATCGTGTCGTCAGTAAACCATCAACACCGACCGGGCCCCGCGCGTGGATACGCGATGTACTGATCCCGACTTCCGCTCCGAGACCAAAGCGGTAGCCGTCGGCGAAGCGCGTGCTGGCATTGTGGAAGACGCACGCTGAGTCGACTTGGTTGAGAAAGACTGACGCATCCGAAAGGTCGGAAGTGACGATGCAGTCGGTATGCCCGCTGCCGTGTTGATTGATGTGATCGATGGCGGCTGTGACGGAAGGGACGATTTCAACCGTGAGTTCCAGCGATCCGTATTCAACGGCGAGACTCTGTGCCGGCGGCAGACCGATGGCCTGTTCGGCAACAGGGCCGCCGAAGAGCGTGACGCCGACATCTGTCAAGGAAACAAGGAGGCTGTCACGGTCGGGGTATTGCTCGTGAATGAGCAGAGTCTCCATTGCATTGCAGGCAGTCGGGTAGTTTGTCTTGGCGTTCAGGGCGATAGCCGTTGCCATCGCTGTGTCGGCAGACTTGTCAACAAACACATGGCAGATTCCATCGGCATGCCCGAGGACAGGGATTTTCGTGTTGGACTGAACGTGCTGCACAAGGGCGTTCGAGCCTCGCGGTACCACGAGATCTATGACATCGCTTGCGCTCAACAGCTCCTGAGCCTCCTCTCGCGTCTCCACCAAAGCAAAAAGGGTGGGCGGCAACGGAGCGATGGCAACGGTCAGAATGCTGTGCAGAATCTCGTTGGTGTGACGTGCTTCCTTGCCGCCCTTCAGCAGCAGTCCGTTCCCGCTCTTCAGCGCAAGGCTCATGAGCTGTGGCAGGACATCCGGGCGTGACTCGAAGATGATGAGAATCACACCGATCGGAACCGTCTCCTGTTCCAGCCTCAGCTCAGGCTGAGGTGTTGAGGAGCGAATGACGCGACCAATGGGTTCCTCTTGTGCGGCGACATCGCGGACGCCGGTAGCGAGCACGTCCAGGCGCTCTTCGGTGATCCGCAGCCGCCCAAGCAGGTTGGCATCCATCGATCCTGTTTCGACGGCGGCTTTTGCCTCATCAATATCCCGAGCGTTGGCCTCGCAGATTGCTTGCGCGTTCTCAGTCAATGCGACGGCCATTCGCTCGAGCGCAGCGAGCCGAGCTTCGGACGGCAGTCGTTGAACGGCGCGGCTGGCAGCTCGTGCGGCAACAGCTTGCTCACGGGTGGTCATTGGGCATCCTCTTCAAGAATCACCAGGTCCTCTGATGCGATGACAAATCGGTCGCGGCCGGTTGCTGTCAAGTCGCTTGAGTGAGAACCCATAATGTCGGCGATCTTCTCGCTGGAATACCGAGCGATACCTCGGGCGAATGCGACGCGATCCTCACTGACAACCTGTACAACATCACCTTTGCTGAAGGACCCATCGGTTGCGGTGACACCGGCTGGGAGGAGGCTTGCTCTTCTGCCGATGATCGCGTCCTTTGCACCCGCATTGACGACAACCACTCCGGCCGAGGCCGTCGAGAAGGCGAGCCAGTGCTTGCGCGAGTTGAGACAGGGGCGGGGCGCTATGAGCGTCCCTACCTCCTCGCCAATGTACAACCGAGTAATCGTGTCCAACGTCATCCCGTTGGCAATGACTGCTGCGACGCCGCCTGCTGCTGCAATACGCGCTGCTCTTATTTTCGAAAGCATGCCTCCTCTTCCAAGGCCATTGCCTTCACCAATGCTCACAATTCGATCTTCGGTCAGCAGCGGAATCACTTCGCTCTCGGTTTCACCGGGCGGCGCGGTCAGAACACCATCTACATCGGTCAGCAATACCAAAACGTCGGCCTGCAGCCGCGATGCAACCAGTGCCGACAGCCGGTCGTTGTCACCGAACACCTCGCCCTTGGCTTGTGCCAGTTCGGACACTGACACTGTGTCGTTTTCATTGATGATGGGGATCACGCCCAGTTCAAGCAGGCGCTCCAACGTATGGTGAAGATTCAAGAAGGCGGCTCGGTGTGCAAAATCGGACTCGGTCAGAAGCACCTGTGCCCCCTGGCATTTCTGCTCACCAAGAAGATCGCAGTAGAGCGAGACGATCGCTCCCTGCCCGATTGCCGCACAGGCCTGTCGATCGACTGTATTGTGCGGCACTTCCTCTCTGCCAAGCATCCGAGCACCAATACCGACGGCACCACTCGTTACGAGCAGAACTTCAACGCCGCTCGCACGAAGTCCTGCCAATTGAGTGACGATCGCTGTCAATCGGTCTCTGTCCGGCATGCCGTCACCGCCCATCACCACATTGGTGCCGAGCTTGATCACGATGCGCCTGGCGCTCCTGATGTTTTCTCTCATGCTCTTCGTCATTGACCCTCTTCAGGGAAGGATAGCATCAGTAGAGCGTATTGAACACGAATCGAAAACTGGCATGGGGCTGTGCGCGATACGTGACATCCGGTCCAAAGAGAAAAAGCTCCCCTTTGCCAACACTCGCAACGGCCATGGCGACACCACCATTTAGGTGCTCTTGCCCCCACGCCCAGCCACTGCGGAGTGGCGTCTCAGTGTCAAACCAGGCGATGGGACGAATGCTCCTGGATTTACCGGTTATTCGAAAGATCGGGCTGCGGCGGAACATGACGTTGGTGTTCACCATCGCTCCCCAGGCTGCTCGCTCTGAATTGTCTACGTGCACTTGAACGACAGATCCCGGAATGAAGAACTCCTCTTGCTTGAGGGGGCGATCCTCCCCGTCTTCGTCCTTCGTGACCAGCGCGCTCTCGATGGGGAGCTTGAGTTGTTTGGCCAAGGCGGTTGAACTTCCGATCGTCACGACGCTGCCGCCATTCTCAAGGAAAGACTTCAACTGCCCACCGAAACCTGTGCGCGTTTGTGTTCGGCGACGTCGATTTCCCGACCGCCTTGCGCCGGAAGAAATCGCACCGGGCGGGAAGATCAAGGCGTCGAACTTCTCGCGGAGTTTTCCTTCTCCCAGCTCCTTTGAAAGGACGACTTCAAAGTCGAATTCGTGCTGTTCGAGCAGCCACCGAATCCAGCCGGACGGCATGGATCCTCCGTATCGGTCCCAAAGACCAATTCGAAGCTTCTGGACAGGCCTGAGGGATGCCTTGCTGGGCCTTTTGGTCGTGCCTGAGAAACTGACGCCGAGTTCGGTCAGCGCAGAAACAGTGTCTTTTTCGCCATAGACAACCCAGCTCCCGGTTGGCCAGAGCCTCGCGCCGACTCGCATGGCCTTTTGCAGCCGTGCCACCTTGATTCCATTCTTGAGCAAACGGTTCACGGCGACGAACGCGGCGTTCGTCTGTGCTGACAGCAAGAAATAGCGCGCACCTTCTGCGGCGGAGACCACGCCTTTCTGTGGCGTCGGAAGGCCTTTGATCAATTCTGTAGGCGCTTCGAATGATTCAAGGATCCGATCAAATTCTATTCCCATTTGATAAGCCAAGGTCCAGCCTGCTGCGTCGTACGGTGGAATGGGGGCTCCGCCAGGGTAGGGGATGTCATCCGGATGGTCCTGCGGCTCAAACATGTCGAGGATGTGTGGTCGGAAGGGCTGCGCGCAGCGGACAACAAAGGTCCCCGCAGAATAGGATTTTTCACCCACCTTAAATGGACTGGTGGCGCGTTCGACCTGTATGCCTCCTTTGATGAGCGTTCGCACAAACTGATTGGTCGTAGGTGAATCCCACTGCTGATGCGGGATGATGTAGCCACGGGGGTCGCGAGCATCGGGGTGCCGCAGGATATCGCGAAAGACATCCGGTTGCTTTTCTTTCTTCGCACGCGCTGTCGCGAGCTTTTTCTTGGCATCGTCAACGCGATGTGGTCGGTTGGTCCATGAGTCTCTCTCGCCGCGCTCGATGGAGTTCATCCCCATGCGCCAGATGTTGAAGAGGAACTGCTCGCGATGTCGGCTTGCCAAATCGAGCACCGCATAATTTGATGTGACAGAGTACTCAACCGATTGTCTGAAGTGCCACGTCTGGGGCTCAATGGGTGCCGGCAGGTCGCCGTGAGGGACCTGTCGTTCGAGCCGCAATGGGATTTTCATTGGTGTTGGGTGGCCAATCGTCTCTGTGAGGAGGCCAATCATATTGTGGAAGTAGGCGTTGGTCCGAAGTCCTCCATTCCACCAGGTCGAGTAGGTAGCGCCGCTGCGCATGGTTGCGCCCCGCTTTCCTTCGACGAGAAAACGCTGATGGATGGCGGACCCGACGAAGTCGATGCCGATGGGTACGAGCGGGTCGTAGTTGTGATTGAAGGGGTCGCGAAAGGGTGGGGCGAAAAGGACCGTTCCCGATGGCCCTGTTTGGTGGTGATTGAAGATGATCTGAGGAAACCACTCATGATAGAAGACGCGGCAAAGTGCTTCCGTTTCCTTTTGTGTGATCATGTAGAAGTCGCGGTTGTTGTCGTGACCGATGTACTTCTGATAGAGGCGAGGCAGTCCGCGTGAGCTGCGTTTCTTGGGGTCATCGTTTCTCATGTACCAATCGGCGACTAGGTCGTGCCCGTCTGGATTCGGGTTGCAGAAGAGGATGATGACATCGTCGAGGATGCGGATGGTCTCGGCGTCGTTACCGGCTAATACGCGGTAGAGGGTCTCCATGAGTTGCTGCGCCACGAGGACCTCGGAGGCATGCAGGCCGCCATCAATCCACACCACCGCTTTTCCTTGGGATGCGAGGGCGGCCGCAGCTTCTGAGTCCAGCCCTTTGGCCTTTGCCAGACGCTGCGCTATCTGTTTGTATCGGGCGAGATGCTTGTGATTCTCAGGCGAGGTGACAATGGACATGAGGATGTCTCGACCTTCCTCAGTCTTCCCGATGCTCTCGAGCTCCATGCGAGGAGATTCATCTGCGAGCTTTGTCCAGTACTCGGTGAGCTGCTGGTAGTTCGCCAGGAAATAGTCGTCACCGAGATTGTGCCCGAACTGCTCGAGAGGCGTTGTGATGCGATTCTGTGCTACTGATTGCGTACAGCTGATCGCCGAAAGAGTGACTGCAAACAGAGCCAACTGAAACGATGCCAAATTTTTCATGGGGGGAACTCCGATAGTTGTGGGATTGAGTTTACAAGAACTCTGCCTCTTTGCATTTGCACGTCAGTGGGCGTTGCGGTGATTTCTCGTGGACTCTCGCAGCGCACAATCTTGGGTATTGAGGCAATCACTGGGAGTGCTGGTCGAAATGTGTAGTATTGCTGGATTCTGGTGGCAGCCTGCTCGGGCGAGTGACGAACTCCGTGCCGTGGCCCAATCGATGGCCGATGCCATCACGCAGCGTGGCCCTGATTCACATGGAACATGGGTCGACCCCGATCATGGAATGCGCTTGGGCATCGTCGGCGGCATGGACCTGAGCGCGCCTCTTTGGGACGTGCTGACCTTTCAATCATGGTACGCCTCCCGTTGAAGGGGATTGAGAGCCGATGACTGCCATGGTGGCTGTAGACAGCCTGAGCATTTACCGTCGCTCACTGTGATCAAGAATGTGTGTATCCTCGGGTCAGGAACGATCGCCGTGCTTCGGCGCACGCGCGTTGCGCCAACATTGAGTATCGTTGGTGCTCACAACCGAGGAGGAGAAACCCATGAGCGAGCAGAAAATCAGGATTGCGCTGGTAGGACTGGGATTCGGTGCTGAGTTCATTCCCATCTATCAGGCCCACCCCAACGCCGAGATCGCCGCAATCTGTCAACGCAACCCAGAGAAGCTCGCTGCCATCGGCGACGCCTTTGGCATCGACAAGCGCTATACAGACTATGAGGAACTTCTCCTCGACACCGAAATCGACGCAGTCCACATCAATACGCCTATTCCAGACCATGCGCCGCAGTCCATCCTTGCGTTGCGTGCGGGAAAGCACGTTGCCTGCACTGTCCCGATGGCCACGTCGATTGACGACATGCGCGAGATCGTCGGCCTGTCCGAATCCACAGGCAAGAAGTACATGATGATGGAAACGGTGGTTTACTCTCGCGAGTTCCTGTTTGTCCGCGAACTCTACAAGAGCGGGGCAATGGGGCGTATTCAGTTTCTGCGGGCCTCTCACCAACAGGAGATGGCAGGGTGGCCGGGCTACTGGGAGGGCCTCCCACCGATGCACTACGCCACTCATTGCGTCGGGCCTGTCCTCGCATTGACGAATTCCGAAGCAGAGGTTGTCGCGTGCGTCGGGTCGGGCCGTATCGACGAAAAACTCATCGGAGTCTACGGCTCACCGTTTGCCATCGAGTCGTGCCAGATTCGGTATCGCCACTCGGATCTGGCCGCGGAAGTGACGCGCTCACTTTTCAACACTGCTCGCCAGTATCGAGAGAGCTTTGAGGTTTACGGTTCTGAAAAGTCGTTCGAGTGGCCGCTCATTGAGGGGGAACCCTGTGTCGTTCATACAGGCGAGACACCTGAACGCATCGAGGTCCCTGATTTTGCGCACCTCCTGCCCGAGTCCATTCGCCGCTTCACCACCGAAGGAGTCTATGACTCCGATGCCAATCAACATCTTTCCTTCACACAGGGGTCTGGCCACGGCGGATCCCACCCGCACCTTGCACACGAATTCCTGCGCGCGCTCATCGAGGAACGAGATCCAATGCCGAATGCACGCCAGTCGGCGAACTGGACAGCAGTTGGCATCCTGGCGCATGAATCGGCACTTGAGGGTGGTGAGCCAAAGCAGCTCCCTGCGTTTACGCACTCTGATCAGCCTGTTGTGTGAGATTGGAATCAGGAGAACGCAGCGAGGACTGTGCGCGCGCCCTTTCTGAGCGCATCATGAACACACTTTGCCGCAACATCCGAGTCGCGGTCCTGCAGGGCGCGGAGAAGCCGCCTGTGAACCTGCCAGGTTCGAGCGGTAATGCTCAAGGTCACCTTCACTCCGAGGGCTCGCTGGCTTTGAAACACAAGGGAGAGTGTCCGCGATTGTTCAATCGATCGATCCAGGTAACGGTTTCGCGCGGCATGGATGATGGCGCGATTAAAACGCTCCTCGGTGGCGAACCAATTCTCGAGCGCTTCCGAGGCCAGCGAGCCACCGTTTTTCTGCAACGACTGTGCGATGGCGTGCTGTTCCTCACAGATCCCACCGAGGAGGGCAAGTTCTGCATCGGTAATCAGGCGGGCAGCACGAGCGGCGGCGAACGGCTCTATCGCCTCTCGAAATTCATAGAGCTCGATGATCTCCGAGGCGGTCGGAATATGGACGAACGCCCCCGACCCTGGCACGTGATCGATGAGGCCTTCCGCGGAGAGGCGCCCAAGCGCTTCTCGCACAGGATTGAGGCTGGCACCCACTTCCGCGGCGATCTGTCTGGTCACTAATCGTTGACCGGGCTGGTAGCTTCCCCGCAGGACGCAGGTTCGGATGTGATTGTAAGCACGATCTGTTAGGCTTGAACCATCATGATGGATCATACAGTAGTTATCCCTTGTCAGGAGCGGGGAATCAAGTGCAAGAATCGATGAATTTGCGCGATAACAGGCGATTGAGTGGGATTCAGCAGGGCCGACGCGGCGGCACGACGAGGGTTGCTTTGGCATTTCTGGTGCTTCTGGGCGTTGCCCTGCCTTTGGAGTGCGTCCTCGCGCAGGGCGTCACGCGCATTGCCTGCGTCGGTGACTCCATCACTGAAGGCACTGCCAATGCGGACCATCGAACCAACAGTTGGCCTGCCATACTGGGTCGCCTCCTTCAGTCGCGTTTCCCTGATCGCTATGAGACAGGCAACTTCGGTCGATCCGGTGCAACACTGCTGCGCAAGGGGCGAAAGCCCTATTGGCGCGAGGACGTCTTTGATGCCGGCCACAAGTTCGCCCCGACCGAGGTGATTATCAATCTGGGAACCAACGATGCCATTCCCGATCGATGGGCAGCTCACGGCAAGGAATTCAAGAACGACCTGCGCGATCTCATCAAGTCGTATCAGGAGCTTCCATCGAAGCCGCGAATCTGGCTGAGTAACCTTACTTCGATCTATGAGCGCTATCCCAACTATGCCGCAGTGCAGGGTGTGCGACGCCAGGCAGAGGCTCGGATTCGATCGGTTGCAGCGGACTTGCATCTGTCCGTCATCGACCTGAAAGCCGCAACGGCCGGGCACTCTGGTTTCTTCACAGATGGGCTCCATCCAAACACCGCTGGGAATGAGCTGATTGCTCAGGCTGTCTTCAAGGCTCTGACAGGACTTAAGGCGCCGTCCGATCCAAGCATTCACCCCCGTGCCGTTCAGGGATCAGCGCTCGATCTGGTGAAGGACGGTATGAGCACGGCGATGCACCTTGGAGGCTGGACGCAAACTCAAGAATATATTGAAGGCAAGGGTGCGAATAACAAGCTGGTCTCGAGCCTGGCGATTCGTGCCGGCGATTTTCATCTTCGGGCTCGGCTGCGCATGCTCAACCAAAAGAACTCGGCGGCCGGTTTTGCGTTGAACGGGAACTTCTTTGGATTTGAAGGTGCACGAGGAACAGTCTTTCGCAACGGTCCTCAAATGGGTGGATTGCGGATCATGCACAATGCACCGGATTTGTGGGAACGTGACGCGTGGATTGAATTCGAGGCGGTGCGAAACGGTGGGATGGTCTGGTTTGTGATCAATGGCGCGGTCATCGACATGGCACCCATTTCAGGCACCATCAGTCACTTCTCGTTCGATCCGGTACGAAGTACTATGCAGATTCAGTCGTGCGACATCGTCGGCGCTACGTATACGCCCGCTCCCGAAGCAGCGTCGAAGTCACCCTCCTTTTCAATTCCGACCGTCGACCTGGATGCCGATGAAGGGCGGCATGTCGTGGTGGATCGTGAGGACGGTCAGTACCTCGGTCATGTGACGACTGTGCTCCTGGAGGACGGCAAGACTCTGCTGGCTGTCTATCCGAAGGGGCATGGACGCGGCCCCATTGTCTACAAGCGGTCCAATGACGGGGGAAAAACGTGGTCGGCTCGTCTTCCAACACCCGAGAACTGGGCGAGCAGCAAGGAGGTTCCGACCATCCATCGCGTGATCGATCCGAGAACCGGCAAGAAGCGGCTCATTCTCTGGTCTGGACTGTACCCGGCACGGTTGGCCGTGAGCGAAGACGATGGCACAACCTGGAGCTCCCTCAAGCCGGTCGGCGACTGGGGTGGCATTGTCGTTATGGGGTTTGTTGAGCGACTCAAGAACGGTTCCTACCTTGCGATGTTTCATGATGATGGACGCTTCATCGGGGCAAAGGCGGCGCGTCAGAATCCGGTTGTCTTTACCCTATATGAGACATTGAGCCACGATGGAGGACTGACATGGGAAACTCCGACGGTTGTATGGAGTGGCTCGGATATCCACCTGTGTGAGCCCGGGTGTGTGCGCTCTCCTGACGGCAGTACTCTGGCTGTCTTGCTGCGCGAAAACAGTCGGCGCCGAAACAGCCACATTATCTTCTCAAAGGACGAGGCGAAGACGTGGAGCACGCCCACTGAGCTCCCTGCATCTTTGACTGGCGATCGCCACACGGCGGCGTACGGGCCGGACGGTCGGCTGTTCATCTGCTTTCGCGACACGGCGCGTGTCAGCAAGACCCAAGGTGATTGGGCCGGTTGGGTTGGGAAGTGGGACGACCTTGTCAAGGGTGGTGAAGGGCAATACCGCATACGTTTCAAAGACAATCAGCACAGGTGGGACACGACATACCCAGGCGTCGCTGTCTTGCCGGATGGTACTTTTGTCGTGACGACCTACGGTCACTGGGAGAAAGGTAAGAAACCCTACATTCTCAGTACGCGCTTTACGCTTGATGAACTCGATCGGCGCGTAGCAACCGGGGAGGTGAAATGACCTTGCGATTGCGAGGCTTGATCGCCGCCACCTTCACCCCAATGCTCGACGACGGCAGTGCCGACCTTACAAAAATTGCTGCCGTGACCGACTTTGTGATCAAGCAGGGAGCCAATGGTCTTTTTGTTTGCGGCAGTACAGGCGAGTCGCCGTCGCTCTCGGTTCAAGAGCGCATGGACGTCGCATCTGCGTACGTCGAGGCCAACGCCGGTCGAGTACCTGTCATTGTCCATGTCGGCCACAATAGCCTGTCCGACGGGCGTGAGTTGGCTGCACATGCCGTTGCCTTGCAGGCCGATGCAATCGCACTTGTTCCACCATCCTATTTCTCGCTGACGTCGGTGCAGGGGATTGTCGATGCGGTCGGTGCGATCAGTGATGCTGCACCTCATACACCAGTCTACTACTATCACATCCCTCGGCTCACCGGGGTCGGCATCAGGATGCGAGACCTTTTGTGCGAAGTCGATACGCACATTCCGCAATTTGCAGGGATCAAGTTCAGCTCGTTTGAATTTGATGACCTCATCACCTGCGTTCATTACCGAGACCGTCATTACAACATCCTCTTTGGTTCGGATGAAATGCTTCTGGCCGGCCTTGCGATGGGAGTCGATGGCGCCGTTGGCAGCACCTTCAACTTCCTCGCCCCCTGGTATCGAGCGGTGATCGATGCCTTTGAAGAAGGCAACCTCGCTGAAGCCCAACGCCGACAGCTTGAGGTGACGCAGATCGTTCACAGGATACTTGATCACGGTGGACATAATGCACTGAAGGCAGCTATGGGAATCTGTGGTAGAGAATGTGGTCCTCCGCGCCTGCCGATTCGTGCGTTGGCGTCCGACGATCTCTCGGCGCTTCAAACCACGTTGAAACGAGTTGTATTGTGATGTCATTTCAGAGTTGCCGATCGCTGGCTTTCATGGGGCTATGCGCCGTCTCTCTTCTTATCCCCGCCGTTGCACAGCTGGATTTGAAGTGGGAATCACTGCCACCGGTTCCTGCCGAGATCGGGCTCGGAGGTCCCATTGTCGGGACACACAATGATGTGCTGCTGGTGGGAGGTGGGGCGAACTTCCCGACTCCTCTGACTGAAGGGGGCGAGAAGGTCTGGTGGAGCAAGGTCTATGCTCTCCAGAATCCAACGGACGAGTGGCGGGAAGTCGGGGCTCTCAAAACACCTCTTGCCTACGCATCGGTCGTCTCGACTGCAGATGGTGTTGTGGTGATTGGCGGGTCCAATGAACTCAACGTTTACGCCACGGCCTTTGTCATGAGCCTTGAGAAAGGGGCGCTTCGCTTCCGAGCGTTGCCGGACTTTCCTGTACCGACAGCCTTTGGCTCGGCGGAGGTGATTGGCTCGGTCCTTTATGTGCTCGCTGGTAAGCACAGCAAGGACGACACACAACTCAGTGGCGGTTTCTACTCCCTTGACCTGTCGTCGGATACCCCGACTTGGAGTACATTGCCCCCGCCCCCCGGAGAAAAACGATTCAAGCGTGTTACGGCGGTTCAACGCGAGGGGCCGAACGACGCATTGGCCCTCTTCGCATTCTCAGGCTCTCGCGTGACGCGCTCGGCAAATGGCGACCTTCGATACAGAGCGTTTACTGATGCCTGTTGCTATTCACCGGCGAAGGGGCGTTGGACGCAGCGCGCAGCACTCCCGACTCTCTCAGATCCTCGGGACGTTGAGGGCAAGGAGCGATTTCGCGATCAACCGTGGCCCATCAGTGCTGGATGTGCACAGGCCATTGGAGACGATACGGTCTTGACATTCAGTGGTTCCACGGATCGCTACATTTTGGATGATGCCGGCAGCATCCTGCCAGTAGCCGTCCGTCCTGCCTTCGTGAACCGAGTTCTCTCCTACAACACCTATGACGACTCGTGGCATGACGCGACACCTATGCTCGAAGGGGTCGTTACAACGCGCGCCGTTCGTTGGCGAGGTCGAATTGTTGTTCCATCCGGGGAGACACAGCCAGGAGTACGCACTTCCCGCGTGCAGGCCGTAGCCATCAGGAGTAAATTGGCGCGACTTCACGTAATCGACTTCGCAGTGCTGGGGGTCTACCTTCTCGGGATGGTTGGGATCGGTGTGTTTTTTGCGCGTCGCGACAAAAACACTGACGACTTTTTCCTCGGGGGTCATCGCATTCCCTGGTGGGCAGCTGGCTTGTCCATCTTCGGGACGCAGCTGTCAGCCATCACCTTCATGGCAGTTCCGGCAACGGCATATGCCGGTGATTGGCGGCGCTTTGGGGGCTCGATCATGATGCTCCCGGTTTTTGTCCTTGTCATCTTCTGCT
>PVBE011345961.1_pt1 | contig 19597 bp, 17 predicted proteins | sample 1631181 | NCBI WGS metagenome assembly PVBE01 (sample SAMN08397723, study PRJNA350692) | Marine metagenome, whole genome shotgun sequencing project. | isolation source: water | place: Pacific Ocean | collected 2012-04 | reverse complement strand
CTACTTCGATCGCCTCACTCTCGCGGATGGGTGATATGAGCTGCCTTTTCTTTTCACCGGTAAGTACCAGTATGTCAATTAGCCCGAAATCGCAGGATTTGTCCCGCTTCGGGCGCAGTAGAGCGAGCACCCCAAGCGGGCTGGATCCGATCGATCAGGGACCTCGCTACTCCGCCATCGCAGCCTGCGTGAGGGCGGCGTCGCGCTCCTCGATCTGGCGGCGCAGCTCGCGCTGCTTGGCCTCGTCCAGGGGGAAGGTGAAGTACAGCCAGGCGACCACGATATCGGTCATGACGGGGATGAATACATAGATGTAACGCAAGCCGTCGATCGCTTCCTGGCTATTGCCGCCCTTCGGATCGAAGCCGATCAGTGCCAGCAGCGGGTAGCCGAGCCCCACCCCGACGGCGCTGCCCGCTTTGCCCGTCATCGTGATCAGCGAGTAATAGAGGCCGGTGCGTTGTTGTCCGGACTCGAGATTGTCGAGGTCGGTGACGTCCGCGACCATCGAGCGCAGGATGAAAGGCACCCCCGAGTAGACGATCCCCGACATAAAGAACAAGACCGCGTAGAGCAGGGCATCGCCCTTGCCGGGGATCAGGTAGCTCAGGGTCACGACCAGATGGCCGAGGACCGCGAAGGCGATGGCCTTGTGCTTGCCGGCGCGCCGACTGAGACGAACCCACAGCGGAACCGCGATCGGGGCCGCCAGGAAATAGGAGACCATGATGAAGCTGATCCACTCGGGCTGCCCGATGACTTCAATCATGAAGAATACGTAGAGTGCGCCTCGCACCGAGCCCGGGAGCGTCTGGAAGACGTCGATCACCAGCAGCCGCAGCATCAGCCGGTTCTTCGCCACGACCCGGATCGCCTCGCGCAGCGGGATGCGCGGCTGCGGGGGCACGCTGCCTTCTGGAACGAATTTCACCGCCAGCCCGACGGCGAGCGGCAGCAGCCCGATCATGAACCAGCCCATCGCCTCCATGCGCTGGTGGGCCATGGCCTGTTGGCCGCTGACTTCGATGGCGATCGGGGCGGCGAGCACGAGCATCATGCCGATCATCGAGAACAGATGCAGCCAACTCTGGATCCGGGTCCGTTCGTGATAGTCGCCCGACAGCTCCGCTCCCCAGGAGGTCTGGGAAATCGTGAGCATCGTGTAGCCGATGTACAGGCAGAACAGAGAGCCGAACAGGTAGGCGGGTGATGCGGTCGTCCCGACGACGTAGCGAGGGAAGAAGGTGAGGAAGCCGAAGACGATTAGGAGGGGCAGGGCGATCACGAGCCAATGACGTCGTCGCCCCCAACGGCTCGGGAACTTGTCGGAGAGCACCCCCATCAGGGGATCCGTCAGCATGTCCCACAGCCGGGTGAACATGAAGATGGTGCCCACCACGCCCAGCCCGAGCCCCATCTCCGCGGCGTAGTAGGGCGGCAGGTAGACCATCAGGGGGATCGTGAGGGCCGCCAGCGGCAGGGCGGGCGCCCCAAAGGCCGCCAGGCGCCAGGCGGGTAGCTTCGTCGTGTTCATGATTGCAGTGTTTCCGTGGACTGGGCTCTCAGACCATTCTTCGAAGGTGTTGGGGATGCATTGCTCGTCGGCGATGCTCTCCTCGAGTGCTGCCTATCGATCGTGTCAGTTGATCGTGTCAGTTGATCGTGTCAGTTGATCGTGTCAGTTGATCGTGTCAGTTGATCGTGTCGCCAATCGAAAGTCGCAGCTTCGGATCAGCGCCATTTCGGGTAGATTGAGTGCCTGATCCCCAGTCGGAATCGAGCGGCCGTGATCGCCTCTGGGTGGCGGGAGTTGGCCACTCGAATCTTCCACCCGCATCCATCCGGAGTATTCGATGAGCAGCCTTCGAATTGCCACGTTCCTTCCCCAGATCCGCATGAGCTTTGCCGAGATCGAAGAAAAGGTATCGGCTGCGGAATCCCTCGGCTACGACTCGGTCTGGTTCATGGACCACCTCGCGGCACCGGGAATGCCGCACAGCGATTGCCTCGAGGCGTGGACCCTGGCCTCGGCCCTGGCGGTGCGCACCGAGCGCATTCGGTTGGGCCACCTGGTGCTGTGTAACGAGTTTCGACACCCGGCCCTGCTCGCCAAGATGGCGGCCAGCCTCGATCAAATAAGCGGCGGCCGGCTCGAGCTCGGTCTGGGCTGGGGCTCGGTCCCCGACGAGCTCGTGGCCTTCGGCTTCGGCAACGACCCCGCGCGGGTGCGGGCGGGCCGGCTGAGAGAGACGCTCGAGGTGCTGAAGCGCCTCTTCAGCGGCGAGGAAGTCTCCTACCAGGGAGACTACTTCTCGCTCGATGGCGCCGTCGCCAATCCCCGTCCCCTCCAGGACCCACTGCCGATCCACCTCGGTGGCGCCGGGCCGAAGCTCACGCTTCCCCTGGCAAGAGAGTACGCGACCTGGTGGAACTGTCCCTCCTACGGGATCGACAGGCTGGCAGAGCTACGCCCCATGGTTGGTGGCGCGCGGGTGTCGGCTCAGCACCCGATCGGTCTCGTCCGCTCGGAGTCAGAACGCGCAAGCGTCGAGCAGCTGACCAAGCGGCGCTTCGGGAGCTGGGGGGGACTCATCGTGGGAAATGCGGAGGAAGTCGCCGCCGCGCTCTCCCGAGAGGTGGCTCTGGGTGTCGAGATGTTCGTTCTGCAGTTCCACGACTTTGGCGATCCGGCCAGCCTCGAGGCCTTCGCGCGCGACGTCGTTCCGCAGCTATCGGCGTGAGCTGTCAGCCGAGGCGTGATCGACGTCCCCGTCGATGCGATTGAAGACTCCTGCAGAAGTCGGCGTCTGATTCGACGCCCGCTACTCGGTCTTCCCGGTGTACTCGGGTTTTCGTTTCTCCATGAAGGCCCTGGGGCCCTCCTTCGAGTCCGGGACGTGTTTCAGGACTTCTCCCATCAGGTCGCCCTGCAGCAGGCCCGCGGAGAAGGGAATCTCGCGGCACTTCTTGGCCAGCATCTTCGACCCCTGGACATGAAGGGGTGGGTTGGCGGCGATCTGCTCGGCGTATTCCATCGCCACGCTCATCACCTCATCGGCGGCAGTGACCCGGTTGATGAAGCCCAGCTGGAGGGCTTCTTCCGCCGGCATGAATCGGCCCGTCAGCAGAAGCTCCATGGCGATTCGCCAGGGCAGCTGGCGCGTGATCAGGGCCTCGGCCCAGCTGGTGATCGGCCCGATGGCGGGCTTGATCTCGGGTAGGCCGAAGCGCGCGCCCTCGGCGGATACGACGATATCCGCGAGCGACATCAGCAGCAGGGTGCCGGCGCCGATGCAATCGCCCCCGATCGCGAAGACGACCGGCTTGTTGCACTTGAGCTCGTCATTGAAGAGCTGCTCGGTCCGCTGGTCGAGGTTGGGGCGCCAGACGCGGTTCTCCCCGCCCTCGTAGCCCCGCGTTCCGGATCCCTTGCGCTGTGCCAGCGCGTCGAGGGACTGGATGTCGCCGCCATAGGTGAACGCCTTCTTCCCGGGGACCGCGGAAATGATGACGACCCATTGCTCCGGATCCTGGATGTAGTCGCTCAGTGCATCGTGGAGCGGGTTGTAGATGAACTCGGGGCTGAAGACGTTGTAGTCGCCTCGGCCCTCCAGGCGGATATGGCCGATTCGACCCTTCTTCTCGTATTGGACAGGCACGTTTGAACGCTCCTCTCGGTTGATCTGCGATTGCGCTGAGCATAACTCTGGATTCGCGGCCACCGACGAGAAAAAATCCGCCTGGCTTCCGCCCGTCGGCCGCTCCTGGAAGTGTGGTGGAAAGCTCCTTCCCCCTGCGGACCGGCTGGTGTAGGAATTGGGGGGTGCAAGCCGTGGAAGACATGCCGACTGCTCCGACCCTGGTGGGCTCGGGCGCCGCCCGGTTTGGCGACGGGCTGCTGATCCTGCGTGGCCCGCAGCGGCTCTCCTACGCCGAGGCCGAGCGTCGATCCGCCCGACTCGCGCGCGGGCTGATCGCGTCGGGCCTCGGAAAGGGCAGCCGCGTGGGTGTGCTGCTGCCCAACGGTCCCGATTGGGTCGTCAGCTGGCTGGCCGCCACGCGAATCGGCGCCGTCGTCATCCCCCTCAGCACGTTCTACACGCAGCCCGAGCTCGCCTGGGTGATGGGTCACGCCGACATCCAGACCTTGTTCACGGTGCCCTCCTATCACGGCAACGACTATCTGGCGCATCTCGAGAGTCATGCGCCCGGCCTTGCAGAGCAGTCCGCCGGGTTTCTGATCGTTCCCGAGCTGCCCGCCCTGCGCGCGGTCTACAGCTGGGAAGAGGCTGAAACGAAGCGTTCCTGGCTAGGCCGAGCGGGCGATCTCGAGCTGGTGTCCGACCAGAGCCCCTCGGTCGACTCGGCTTTTCTTTCGGCCGTCGAAGAGCTGGTCGCGCCCTCGGATCCCATGATCGTGGTCTACAGCTCTGGCAGCACTGGCCAGCCCAAGGGAGCCGTCCACAGTCACGGCACGGTGATCCGGCAAGCGGCGTTCCTGAGCTCACTTCGTGGGCTCGGTCCCGACGACCGCATGTACTCGCCGATGCCCTTCTTCTGGGTCGGCGGCCTGGTCTACACGATCGCGTCGGCGATGGTGCGGGGCTCCGGGATCCTATGCGACGTGACCTTCGAGCCCGGTGAGACTCTCGACCTGCTGGAGCGCGAGCGCGCAACGGTGGTCGACGGATTCCCTCAGCACGAGAAGGCGATGTGCGAGCACACCAGCTTTGCCACGCGCGACCTCTCCTCGATCCGCGCGGGTAGCCTTTCGGGACTGCTGCCCGAACCCCTGCGTCCGCGGGATCCCGAGCTGCGCTCGAACTCCCTCGGTATGACGGAGACCTGTGCGGCCCACACTGCGGACCGCAGTGACATCGACCTGCCCGAGGCGGCGCGCGGCTCCTTCGGGAGAGCCGTACCGGGCGCCGAGCACAAGATCGTCGACCCCGAGACGGGTGAGACCCTGGAAGCTGGCGCCGAGGGCGAGATCTGTGTGCGCGGCCACAGCATCCTGCAGGCACTCTACAAGGTCGAGCGCGAGCAGACCTTCGACGCCGACGGCTACTACCACACCGGCGACGGCGGCTACTTCAATTCCGATGGGCAGCTCTACTTTAGTGGGCGCCTCGGCGAAATGATCAAGACCGCTGGCGCCAACGTCACGCCTAGCGAGGTGGAGGCTGTCCTCGAAGGCTTGCCGGAGGTCGAAGTGGCGTATGTGGTCGGGGTGCCGGAACCGACGCGGGGCCAGGATGTGGCGGCCGCCGTGGTGCCGATCCGCGGGGCATCGCTTTCCGCCGAGACGCTGCACGCCAGGCTGCGGCCGTCGCTCTCCGCGTACAAGGTGCCGCGGCACTTCTTCTCGTTGAAGAGCGATGAGCTTCCGCTCACCAATACCGGAAAGATCGACAAGCGCCGACTCGCGCAGGAGTTGACGGAGCGGATCGCTCGTGACGCCTGAGTCGCTCCGTCGAGGCCCCTTGGCTGCTGTAAGAGGCTGCTCCAAGAGGCCGCTGTGAGCGACCGCTGCATGAGGCCGCTGCCTGAGGCGCCGGGTCGGCCCCGGGCCCGATTCGCGTCTCGTTGTGGTCTTCCTCGGGTTTGCCTTGTATTGCGGGCGAGCGAAGGTCAGAATTCGCTGTCGGCAGATTGAAGCGAGATAATTGAAGCTGGAAGCCAGAAGCTGGAAAATGAAACATGAGGAATAGAAGGGACGAGCCATGAGTTTTTCGTTGGAGGGGAGAGCCGCCGTGGTCACCGGCGCAGGCCGCGGCATCGGCCGCGCGACGGCCATCGAGCTCGCGCGCCTCGGTGCGGCGGTCGTGGTGAACGACATCGGAACCTCGACCGCGGGTGACGGCTCGGACGTTGGCCCGGCCGAAGAGGTCGCTGGCGAGATCATCGCCGCGGGCGGCCGCGCCGTCGCGAACACGGATTCGGTGTCGGAGTACGATGCCGCAGGCCGCATCATTGCGACGGCCATCGAAGCGTTCGGCAGCGTGGATATCCTCATCAACAATGCCGGCCTGTCGGCGGGCACCGTGATCTGGGACCTCGAGCCAGAGCTCTTCAACCGCGTCACCGCGGTGCATATCCAGGGCGCATTCAACTGCACGCGACACGCCGTCGCGCACATGAAGGAGCGAGCCTGGGGGCGCATCGTGAACCTCGTGTCGCGATCGGGTCTGATCGGAGTCGCGGGCAATGCGGCGTATGGAACGGGCAAGGGCGGCCTCTTCGGCTTCACCAACGTGATCAGTCGCGACCTCGCCGACTTTGGAATCACCGTGAACGGCGTCAACCCCTCGTCGACGGACACGCGCATGGTGAGCGAGGCCATCGACAAGAGTCTCAAAGAGGGGGGTGCGCGCGCAAAGATGGCGGAAGGCCTGAAGGCCGTGCTGCAGACGCCGCAGGACGTAGCGGTGCTGATCGCGGCGCTGTGCTCGGAACGGGCGGCGGGCATCAGCGGTCAGTTCTTCTTCGTACGCCGCACCGAGGTGGGACTCTTTGCGCCCCTCACCCTCACGCAGACCATGAGTCGAGACGAGAAGTGGACCCCCGGCGAGCTCGCGGACGCCATCACCAAGCTCGAGCCCTTTCCGCTCGACACGCCGTACTGACGAGTCCAGCACGCATTCGCAAGCTCCAGGTGCGTTCTCGCGCTGTGTGTGTGAGTCTGTCGATGGGTCCGTTCGAGCTCGGCTCGCGCGCGTCCCCGGAACGTACAGAACGCGAGGTCCAGCATGCCCCAGAGCATCGACTACTCAAAGCCCATCGAATGCGATGTCGCCATCGTCGGCGCGGAGATGTCCGCCATGGTGGCGGGCTCCATCCTCGCGAAGCACGGACGGCGCGTGGTCGTCGTCGACTCGCCGCCGGTCACCGGCGGGCGCGGCGGTGCGGTTCGCTTCGGCGACTACTGGCTCGATTGCGGGCACCGGCTCGGGTCTGACGTCACCGACCTCGAGATCGGCTGGATCCATGGCCCGGAGGCCTGCCGTGAGGCGGACGTCGAGGTTCCCATCAACGAGATGGACTCGCACCTGCGCGTGCACCTGCTGCCGGAGTTCCCGCCCCAAGGTCCCGCGGCGACCGTGAATGGCGAGTGGAGCCCGGAGGGCTTCGTGCCTCTGGCGCGCGACGTGCTCGGTGTGCCCGAGGCGCTGCTGCCCGACTTCTCGAAAACCCTCGAGCGGCTCTCTTCCGCCTCGCCTGAGGAGATCGACCAGTATGTCGAGGTGCCTCTGGGCGAGTGGGTGAAGGAGAACATCGAGCAGCCAGAGATTCAACGCGCCGTCCTCAACATGGCGAAGACCGTCTACTGCCAGTACCCGGAACGGGCCTCGGCGGGTCGTATCATGGGCTTCTTTTCGACGCGGCACACCGGCGAGCATGCCATCCACGGCTTCGCCGATGACCCCGAGGCCGGGGGCATGCAGGGCGCCGTCCTGCCCTTCGAACGCGCTCTGCGCGAACGTGGCGGCGAGATCATCCTGTCCCACCAGCCGTTGGAGATCAGCTTCGAGGGCGAGCGCGCGAGTGGTTTTGTGGCGATCAGCGACAACCATCTCGCCCTCGAGGTGCGCGCTCCCGTGACCTTGATCAGCTACCCGATCTGGAGTGCGCTCCCGTTGCTGCCGCCCGAGCGGCGCGACCCGCAGCTGGTCGACATCTCCGAGCGGCTCGAGAGCCAGTGCACCGACGCCATCGGTCTCCAGATCGCACTGAAGCGGCTGCCTCGGGTTCGCAGCACCGGAGAGGTGGACACCCACCGCGGTTGGAATCGCATGCTCGTCGGACCCGAGAAACAATTTCGCGGTGGCTTCCACATTCCGTCCATGAGCTCCCGCGCGGTGGCGCCCGAAGGCCGTCACCTGTTGCACTGCCTGATCACGCGCTGGCTGCGACGTGACGAGCGCATTGGCTGGGCGGAGACGAAGGCCACGGCGGACGCCGCCCGCGCCTATCTCTCTACCTTCTACGCGGACTTCGACGACTGCGTGGAGTGGGAGGCGCGCCAGTGGGTGCAGCGGCCCGCGATCATGGGCTGGTTCTGGGCCCCGGTCCGGCGGCACGGCGTGGAGGTGCCGGGCTGTCCCGGTCTCTATCTCGCGAACACCACCATCGAGAGCGATGCCGGGCCCGTAGACATCTCGGCCCGGGCGGGCCTCGATGCGGCTCGCGCCATCCTGACCGCAACCGGGGCGAGCGGGTGAGCGAAGACCTGCAGGGGACGTGATATGGACAAGCCCTTCGTCATCGACGCCGACGGCCACGTGATCGAGCCGCTCGGAATGTGGAAGGACCACACCGAGAGCCGCTACCACTCGCGCCTGCCGCGACCTGTGACCGACGAGAACGGTCTATTCTGCTATGTCGCCGACGGCGTCTACCTGATGCGGACGGCGAGCCGGCTCTCCACCCAGCCCGAGAAAACCTCACCGCGAGAGGACGCGCGCCCCGAAGAAGGAGACTACCCCGAGGCGGTTCGTCCAGGCGGCTGGGACGCCAAGGCCCGGCTCGACGACATGGATCTCGACGGCATGGATCTCGCGTTCCTGTATCCCACCATGGCGTTCTTCCTCGCGGAGCTGCCCGATATCGAATTCCAGAAGGTCTTGTGTCGCGCCTACAACGACTGGCTCGCGGAATACTGTAAGGCCGATCCGAGCCGGCTGGTGGGCATTGCGCTTCTGCCCCTGGGCGACGTGGCCGCGTCGATCCAGGAGCTCGAGCGCTGCACGAACGATCATGGCTTCCGCGGCGCCTTCATGCGCCCCAATCCCTATGCCGGACGCAACATCCAGAGCCCCGCCTACGAACCCTTCTGGGAGTGCGCAGCGTCTCTCGGCGTTCCGATCACCGTGCACGAGGGTGCCTCGGACAGCTTGGCCGCCCTCGGTCGCGAGCGCAGCGAGAACCCAGTGCTTCAGCATCTGATGTCGCACCCCTTCGAGCAGATGGCTGCCAGTGCCGGGCTGATCCTCCACGGCGTGCTCGAGCGTCACCCGGGGCTCAACTTCGTGTTCCTCGAGAGCGGCTGCGGCTGGCTTCCCTACTGGCTCGCGCGCATGGACGAGCACGCGCAGGTCTGGTCTCACAAGCTCGACGCGATTCGCATGAAGCCGTCGGAGTATTTTCGCCGCCAATGCTTCGTGGCGATGGATCCCGACGACGCCTGCGCGCCCGGTTTGATGCGAGATATCGGCAGCGAGTGTCTGGTCTGGGCGTCCGACTACCCGCACACAGACCACGAATTTCCCGGCGCCGTCTCCTCGACGCTGGAGATTCTCGAGGCCGGTCCGCCGGGCTGTGCCGCGGCGGTCCTCGACAGCAACCCGCGCCGGCTCTACGGCCTGGCTGCGAGCTGACAGCGGGCCCGGGATTGGCTTCTGCGCGTGCAGCACGGATCACGCGTCGTTATTCTGGGAGATTGAGTCGAAATTCGAATTTCCGACCGGCCATCCGCGCTGTCCGCACTCTCCGTAAATCTGCACTTTCCGCAAACTGCACTTTCCGCAAACTGCACTTTCCGCAAACTGCACTTTCCGCAATCCGCACTCTCGGCGTTCTGCACTCTCCGCAATATCCACTCCCCGCAATAGGTCCTCTCTTCCATGAAATTCATTGTCGACCTCTTCCCCCTCGTTGTCTTCTTTGGCGTCTATCAGCAAACCGATATGTACGCAGCGACCGCGGCGGTGATGCTGGCCTGCGCGCTGCAGACCTTCGGCTACCGCGTCTTCAGCGGTGGGTTCGACCGCAATCACGTGCTGGCCGTTCTGCTCGTCTTGCCCTTCGGCACGCTGACCCTGGTGCTCCGGGATCCCATATTCATCAAGTGGAACGGCACGGTGGAGCTGTGGCTGCTGGCCGCGGGACTATTCGGCAGCCAGTACATCGGCAAAAAGCCCCTGATCGAGCGCATGATGGGCGGTGGGCTCGATCTGCCGCCAGAGATCTGGCGGCAGCTGAACTGGGCCTGGATCGCGTTCTTTCTCTTCTCGGGCGCTTGCAACATCTACGTTGCGTACAGCTGGGAAGAGGCGGCCTGGATGAACTTCAGGATGTTCGGCATGACGGGGATGAGCATCGTCTTCGTGGTGGTGCAGATGGTCTGGATCGTGCGCGTGCTGCCACCTCTCGACGATTCCGAGGACCAGGACTCGCGCGAAGGCTCGAAGGCTGAGACCAAGACCGAAGACGCCAGCGGCCACTGATTCGCGCGAATCCGGAGCGCTGATCATCACGGGCCAAACCGGTCGCCTCTTTATTCCAGTCGCCTCTTCATTCCAGTTGATAGAGGGCCCGGGCGTTGTGGCCCGCGATATCAGCCTGCTGCTCGGGGCGCAGGGTCGCCATTGCGACGCTGAGCTCTTTCGTGGTACCCGGAAAGATCGCGTCGGCGTGCGGGTAGTCCGATGCCCAGACGATCCGGTCCGCGCCGCATAACGGAGAATTGGCGCTGAACGCGAGCAGTGATTCATCCGGATCAAAGCTGATCCAGCATTGTCTGCGAAAATACTCGGAGGGCTTCATGTCGAGTCCCGGTGTGTCCCAGGGGAAGATCTCGTATTGATGGTCGAGGCGCTCGAGCCAGGACACGATCCAGCCGCCGTTCGCTTCCAGGAAGGCCAGCCTGAGGTTGGGAAAGCGTTCGCAGACGCCTCCTGCGACCGTGAAGGCGATGGTATTCATCATGTCGATGGGGTTCGAGATCGCCTGGGTGAAGAAGATGTTGTCGATGTTGATGGCAGCCAGCGCCTCGTTGATGATGGGCGCGTCCTCGCGACGCCCGACTTCGTTGAGCCGAAGCCCCAGACACGCCCCCGGCAAATCGGCCGCCTGAAAGGGGTGGAAGCCGATCGGCAGGTCTGCCTCCGAGGCCGCCCGCCACAGTGGGTCGTAGGCCGCGTCATTCATGGGCCGCCAGTCGGCGCTGGGATTTGGCCGGAGCATGATGCCCACGATGCCGGAGAGCTTGCTCACTCGCTCGATCTCCTTCGCCGCGAGCCCGATGTCCTGTTGAGCAACGATTGCAACTCCGAAGAGCCGGCCGGCGCTGTCGCGAACGTGATCCGAGAGCCAGTCGTTGTAGGCCCGGCACTGAATGGCGGCGAACTTCGCGTCGGGAAGGCCGGCGATGCCGAGCAGCAGGGTGGGGTAGAGCACCGACCGCTCGATTCCCTCCGTGTCCATGTCTGCCAGGCGGGGTTTGGCGCAGTAGGCGGCGGGGCGGACCTCGGTGTATTTCAGCTCGCCTCGGCGTGCGCGCTCTCGCGCCTCTTCGCCCATGCCGGCGACGCCCGCCATCGACATGCCGTTGGCTCGGATGCGGCGGTCGTCGAGCACGCACCACTGCGTGCCATCGGTTTCGGTTTCGATGTGCCAGATTCGATCGCGATAGGCCCGCGGCGCGTAGTCGAGCATCTCCGTGGGGTGCTCGAGAATGTGTCCGTCGGCATCGACGAATGAGAGCGGCTTGTCGGACTTGTCGGACTTGTCGGACTTGTCGGGAGTCATGCGATCCTCGCTGGAGCCTGAGGCACCGTCTGCCAGAATTCGGGATCGTGGCCGTAGAAGATCCGTGCCCCCCTCGACTGCAGCGCACGCAGGCGCTTCAGGGATTCGAGCATGGCGACGCGATCGTGTGCGGCGCCGGGTGGCAGACGCAGCCCTTCGAGGGTCTCGCGAAGATAGCAGGCGTCACCGGTGAGGATCACCTCGCCATCCGGTAGGGCGATGCGAAGCGATTGGTGCCCCGGCGTGTGTCCGTAGGTGGGGATGCAGGTCAAGGCGCCGTCGCCGAAGACATCGTGCTCTCCGTCGATCTGGAGCAGGTCGTGTCCCAGGTCGTAGTCCACCGGCTTGTAGCCGATGGCGGCGATCAGGTCGGGCTCGTGGGCGGCCTCCCACTCGCGCTTCTGGATGATCAGTCGTGCGCCGGGGATCTGTTCGTTGCCGCCGGCGTGATCGAAGTGAAGATGCGAGTTGATCAGGAAGTCGATGCTCTTGCCATCGCGCTCGAGACTCTCGAGCCGCCTGGAGACCTCCTCGCCGGGCTCGAACTCGAGCTGGATCAGGTCGGCGAAGTCGCCCATGTACTCGTCCGCCCCTTGCTGGCAGACCGTCCCCAGACCCGTGTCGAAGAGCGCTGTGCCCAGCGGGTGAACGATCAGGTAGCAGGGCACGGGAATCCGAATCAGACCGGGGGCTGCGCCCTCGATCAGTGCCGCCAGCGGCATCTTCAACCAACCGCATGTCATCGCGTAGAGCTGAAGGCTCATGCATAACCCTCCTAGCGCAGCCCTCGAAAGAACGCCCGGATATCGTCGATCAGCAGCGCCGGCTCCTCGGCCGGTGCGAAATGGCCGCCCCGCGGCATCACCGTCCAGCGCTGCACGTTCGCATAGCGCTCGGCGGTCTTGCGCGGGACCAGGATGTTGTCCTCCAGAAAGATCGCGAAGCCGCTCGGTGTCGGAACGGCAGGCGAGTGGTCGTGGACGGGGTGCCAGCGGGCCTCGCCCATACTCTCCCAATAGAAGCGCATGCTGGTCCCGATCGTGCGGGTGTGCCAGTAGATCGATAGCGTCGTCAACAGGTCGTCCTTGGAGAACCTGCGCTCGACATCGCCACCGCAGTCGCTCCAGGCTCGTCTACGCTCCACGATCCAGGCCGCGAGACCGACCGGTGAGTCGTTGAGGGCGAAGGCCAGGGTCTGGGGATCGGTGGTATGCGCCGCCATGTGGCTGGTGACGGCGGGAGTCCTTCTCGCGACCCGTTCGGCCCAATCGCGCTCTTCGGGCGCGTAGTCGTCGGCCGGAATCGCCCCGTAGTCGAGATCGAGAAAGCCACCCATGCTCTCGTGGACCCCGATCAGATGATCGCTGGCGAGATGGCCGATCGCCGCGGTGACGAGCGAGCCCCAATCACCCCCTTGAGCGGCATAGCGCTCGTAACCGAGCACATTGTGCATCAGCTCGTGCCACAGCTCGGCCGTCCGCGCAAAGCCCACTCCGGACTGCTCGAGCGGCGAGGAAAACCCGAAGCCGGGCAGGGACGGTACGATGAGATCGAAGGCATCCGCCGGATCGCCGCCGAAGGCGGCCGGATCCGAGAGCGGGCGAAGAACCTTTTCGAAGTCCCAGAAGGTCCAGGGCCAGCCGTGGGTCATCACCAGGGGGACCGGGTCCGGGCCCTGGCCGCGCACGTGCAGATAGTGGATCGGGATGTCGTCGATCGCGACGCGAAAATGATCGAACTCGTTGATTCGGGCTTCGTGGGCTCGCCAATCGTACTCATCGATCCAGTAGTCGACGAGCGTCGCGAGATATTCGCCGTTGGTCCCGTAGCGCCAGTCGTCGTTCGCGAAATCGGCAGCCCGTCGCCACTTCGAGAGGCGCGATCTCAGGTCTTCGAGTTCGGCGTCGGGGATGGAGATTTCGAAGGGTTCGGGGATCGGTTTCGTCACGCAGGCTCCGCTAGTTCTTCCATCCGCTCAGGGGGTTGCGGCGATCGCGGGCTCGCTCCCGGCGACGCGGACGTGGTGCATGACGCGCGGCGTTCGACTCTCGCATCCCTGTGCACGATGAATCGTGGAGCGATTGTCCCAGATGAGCAGGTCGCCGACGCTCCAGCGATGCCGATAGATCCGTTCGGGCTGAGTGCAGACGCCGATGAGCTTTGCCAGCAGCTCGCTGCTCTCGTCCTCGGGCAGACCCTCGACTCCGTTCATGTGTTCGGTGATGAAGAGACCCGTTCGCCCGGTCTCCGGATGGCGCCGCACGATGGGATGAGTTCTCGGCGGCAAGTCGAAGCCAGAAACGTCCGACATGTCGATTCCACGGCTGCGATACGCGGCCAGGTAGTCGTGGATCCCGTCCAGCCCGTAGAGCGCTGACTGCTCGTCGGACGAGAGCGCATCCCAGCCCTTTTGGAGACTTGCGAAGAGGGTGTCGCCACCCTGCTCTGGAACGGTCACAGCGGAGAGCAGCGCAAACGAGGCCGGGACCTCGCGAAATGAGCTGTCCGTATGCCAGCCGTCGTTGATCGCGAGGGTTCGCATCCTTTCGCCGTCAGGCGCGAGGCTCTTGCCGCTCTCGTCGACGTTTGCGAGGACGATGCTCTTCTCGTCGAATGCCCCGCTGTTCAGGGAGAGCACTTCGAGGGCACCGAAACGGCGGGCAAGCTCGACCTGTGCCGAGCCATCGAGGGGCTGCTCGCGGAACAGCACGAGCCCCTCTTCCAGGACGACGCGTCGAAGGGCCGCGAGATCGTTCTCCGACAGCTCGTCGCGAACGTCGATGCTGGTGATCTCGATGCCGAGCGGTCCGAGGCTCCTGGTCTCAAAGCGCATGGTCGGTCTCCCCTCGCGTGTGTCGCGCCCCGAGGCGCATCGCGGATGCTGGCAAAGATCCGTAGACTCCTCAAGGCGCCGAGATTCATCCAGTCATTTGCCCTCGCAGGGCGTGCCGAAAGAACCGAAACCGAAACCGAAAGAAGAAGAAGAAGCCCTCTCTTGATCGGACAATTCGTGCTCGCCCCGGCCCCGGCGAGTCGAAGCTCGCTGCCCATTGCATCGCGATCGCTCTGCTCCCGGCCGTCCCTGCCGCGATCGAGACGCATTCCAGATCCGCGGCCCTGGCCGCCCTCGGAGGACCGAAGCCTTGACTCGATTCGCGACCCATTGCCGAGCGCTGGGCCTCGCTGCGCTATTCGTCGTCGCCTCGCCCTTCGGCTGCGCGCAGCCCGGCCCGCCAGCCCGCGAACCCGATGCCCTGGCGGAGGCCTTTTCGGTTTTCACGGCGACGCTCGAGGAACTCGAGGTGGAGATCCGGAGCTCGCCCTCCTACGGAACCGATGCCGAGCAGGTAGGCGGTTATCGACACCTGCTGGGTGGGCTGGCGAAGAGTGTGGAGGCCGAGATCCTGCAGGATCCCGACTATCCCTATTTCCGGATCCTGGACTTCTGGCTCCGGGGGGGCGGGGACAATCCGGACCAGCTCTACGCATTCTCGCCGATTCGCGGTGGCGAGTCCTACCGAATCTGGGGCGAGGTGGGCTCCGCCGTGCGGGTCGAATTCCAGATCTACGCGGGCAAGCCCTGGGCCGGAACCGGCCGTTCCGCCGGCTACCTGATCTTCGACGAACTCGAGATCGCGGAAGACGGCTCCTTCGAAGTGTACGTCTCGCCCGAGCAGCGCGACGGGAACTGGATGCCCAATCCCGACGACTCCAGCACGATCTTCGTTCGCCATATGTACGATGACTGGACCGAGCAACGAACTGGAGACGTGCATATCGATCGAATCGGCTTCGAGGGAAGACGTCGCCCCCAGCAGACCTCGACTGAGCTCGCGCAGAGAATTCGCGCGGCCGCCGAGAGGTTCGGTACGACCGTTCGCAACTGGCCCGCCTTTGTCGCGCGCCGTTACAAGGACGCCCTCCGCCCCAACAGCGTTGCGTCGCCCTACGATGTCTACGCGCTGGGTGGCTCGAAGGGCCGCTGGATGAGCGGCGGCTACTTCGAGCTGCCGCCCGGCAAGGCGCTCTTGCTGAGAGTTCCGACCACCCGCGCCAAGTACCAGGCGATCCAGCTCACCGATATGTGGTTCGCGTCGCTGGAGTACGGGAACCAGACTTCGAGTCTGACGACCCTTCAATCCGTTCTGTCAGCAGACGGCGCCTACTACTACGTGATCTGTCCCGAGGATCCCGGCCATGTGAATTGGCTCGATTCCGGCGAGCTGCGCCGCGGGACCTTCCTGATGCGCTGGGATGGCGTGATGGGCGAGCTGCCAGAGTCGCAGTTTCCAACCGCCGAGCTCGTCGATCGGGAGAAGTTGTCGGAGTTGATTCCCGGGTTTGCGGCGCTGACCGAAGCCGAGCGCGACGCCGTGCGGCGCGAGCGCCGTCGGCACTTGCAGCTGCGCTCGCATCGATAGACGTCGAGCCTTGCCTGCGCGCGTCACCGCCCCGCGAGGCGAAGGCAATCTTGCGCGCCGGGCGACGAATCTCGGGGCAGAAATTCGTGGTAGCGTATCCCGATGCGAGTCGGTGCTTCGGTCCGTAGCTTCTATCCCGACGGCGATCCACGCGTCATGGCTCGCTGGATGGTCGAACGCGCCGCGGCCGCGCACGCCGCGCAGCTGGACTCGTTGTTCGTCGGCGATCACCACGCGACGGCGCAGCCCTATTTCCAGAATGTGCCGATCCTCGCTCGCATGCTCGCGGAGTGGGGCGGAGGGCGGCCCTTCGGGGCGCTCTTCTTGCTGCCGATGTGGAACCCGGTGTTGCTGGCGGAGCAGATCGGTACGCTGGCGGCCCTCGCGCCGGGTCGCTTCATCGCGCAGGTCTGCGTGGGTGCGGAGCCCGAGCAGTTTCGCGCCATGGGTGCGGATCTGAGCAGTCGCGGAGTCGTCTTCGAGTCCCGACTCGACAGCCTGCGCCGCCTGCTCGGCGGCGAGAAGGTAGCGGGTGTCTCGATCGCGCCCGTGCCCGCCGAGCGCCTCGAGTATTGGATTGGGGCGCAGGCGCCGGTGGCCATCGAGCGCGCGGCTCGTCTGGCCGATGCCTGGCTCGTGGGTCCGAATGATCGCCTCGAGGTCGCGGCCGAGCAGCTGCGTGTCTACCTCGAAGTCTGTGCGACGCTCGATCGTTCACCGCGCGCGACACCGATCCGACGCAATCTGCACGTGGCCGCCGACGAGCGCGAACTCGAGCAGTGCGTGCGCCCCGCCATGGCTCGCGCAGGCCTGGGCGTCGACCCCGAGACCACCATCATCGGCACCATCGACCAGGTCGCCGATGCCTTCGGCCAGATCGCGGCCGCGGGCTTCGACACGCTGATCGCACGTCACTTCATGGATGACCCCGGTGCAGTGCTCGAATCCTACGCGCGACTGGGCGAGGTGCGTCGTCTGGTGCTCGGCCTTTCATGAGCCGCTCTGCTGCCTCGCCCTAACGAGGCCTGCGTCGTCGAGCGGATTGCGCCCTGCCAGGGGATGGGTCGAAGAAGGCCCTCTTCAGCGGCCCGGTCTGCCGTACGGCTGACTCCGGCGGGATGGTGTGAAATCGAGGTTGCACCAGCTCGCCGAAGCGGCTGTGACCACGTCGGATTGGAGTCGAAGGGTCAAGGCCAGGGCATCGACCGGGTGCTCGAACGCCTCAGACTCGACTGGTGCCTCGCCGGGCTAACCCGGCGGGGCACCGGCCGGGCCTCTAGACCCGGGTGCGCCGATTGCAGGCGGAGAGTTCACCCAGGCCGATCATCAACAACAGCGCAGTGGACGGCTCGGGGACGATATTCAGCGTGATGTCCAGAACGCCCGCGGTGTCGCCGTATACATCCGTGCTGTACGTCTCCTGAATCAGAGTGTCGATGTCGAGCGGAACGACCATGGATCCGGTCCAGGCGCATCTCACTCCTGCGACCATTGTGCACCGGAAACTCAGTGGAGGTCAACTATTATCTCCAATCGCGTCGACCAAATTGGCGAGTTGGCCCTGTGACTCCATTCGCGATCAGCGCCTGCTGCTTTCCTGATCTGGGGATCGTATTTCCAGCATCTCAGCGTCCCGCGGCCGGAATCTTGATGAGAGTCGAACTGGGGGGCTCGGACTGATCGGGAATCCCGCGGGTCGATCCGACCGAGTACATCGCACGCAACTAATGCGCAACGGTGGCCTCAGCCAGAGATCTCGTCCCTCGAAATTCGAGACAGCCTGCGAGACAGCCCGTATGGTCGATGTCCTTGCTCGATCGCTGTCCTGTTTGTGTGCGATCAGGGACCGTATCATTCTCGCGCGTCCCAGCCGGGGTGAGAGTGCCGGAGCGCCTGATCGAGGTCACGGCGTGCAGCCGGCATCCCCGAGAGCCAGATGGACCTCGGCGCGCGCAACCAGGTTGGTGGAGGTCGGGGCTGTGCAGCGCCTGGTTGGCATCAGCGAGCGCATCGGATCTCGCTCGCTCCGCGTCTGCTGTTTTCCCCATGGCGTCGAGGACTTCGGCCCGCTCCAGGTACCGCTCGGTCTACAGTGGGCCGTTGTCGATCTGCTCGTTGATGATCCGGAACGCGTCGTCGTATCGCGTGCGCGCGATCTCCACCCGGGCCAGGGCTTCGACGGGCACGATCTCGGCATGAAGTCGAGAGTGCCCCGCCCCACGAGAGAAGCTGAGAGACAGGGCGAAGTAGCGAGTGAGTTGGACTGAGTCCGATCGTGCACTCGTGCAGCGCGACGACGAGAAGAAATAGGGGACTTCCCTCAGTCCTCGCCCGCCCAAAGTAGCGCTTCGCCCCGTGCGGTCATCGGGAACGCACGCGTCTCGGCGGCGACGAACAGCGAGCTGATTCGCGGAATCGCCGAGAGTAGTCGATCATCGGTGACGAAGGCGACCTTCCGGATCTTCTTGTGGTGGTCCTTGACGAAGCGCAAATGCGAGGAGAGCGCTGAAAAGTCATCCCAGCCCGGGAAGTGCTCAGCGACGATGATCAGGCCCTTGAGCCCGCCGGTCTCTGCGATGTAGGGATCGACCTCGGCACCAAGCCGCTCGAAGTCGCCCGCTTCGAGCTCGCCTCGAGGCTCGAGGATCAGGATTCCCTCATCGGCCAGAAGCTCGAACTGGAGGTCGCTCGTGGGCGCGGGCTCGGCGACCCACTGCCGCGCTTCCCGGAGGTCGTCGCAAGCAAATGTCCGCACCTCGCCCGGCATCGCGAAGCCGAAGGCCCTGACCATGTTGTCGACCCAGTCGACATCCGTCACGACCGCAGCTCGCTCGAACGCCGTGAGGTGTTTCATCCCGACCTTCGCGTCTTCCCAACCGGCTCCGCGGGTGAACCCGGTGAACCCGTCTCCCAGCACGTAGAGCAGCCGAACCTTCTCGAGTTTGCTCAGCTTGCTTTCGAGCGCGGGGACCAGCACTTGTTGGTAGTCCTCCGCGGTGACTTCGCCGCTGGCTTTGATTCCGAGCACGCGCTCGGGAAGGTCGCTGATGAGCTCGAGCATGCGGTGTCCTTTCAGTGTGGCGGAAACTGGCACGACGACAGGGCCCCGGCGACGCGCTGCACCACCGAGTACACAGAGACTATGCCGATCGAGTCGCTCGCCGGCACCTCTGAGCTTCGCGAGACGTGGGCAGCCGCTCCGGTCGCAGCTCAGCACACTGCGCTCGAGAGGCGCCTCCAGGGCCAATTCAACTGCTCTGGTGCCAGCGCTGGGTCTGCCATGGAGCGCATCTTGCCCATCGGCTTCGCCGCCTTCGCGCTGGCCGCGCTCTGGCATCTTCAGCACGCAAACCCTGCCAGGAACGTGGCGCTGGCCCGCGCCGAGGCGTCGTGGTGTTCGCACGAGACCAAAGCCCTCGTCGTCATTCGCCCTTGCGGCGAGCGTCATCAACAATCCGGGCTAGCGTAGAGCCATGTCAGCACTTGAGCTCGACGGACGGGGAATCATCGTGGTGGGCGCCGGTGGCGGTGGCATCGGTACAGCGATCGCAAATATGCTAGCTGCCGAGGGCGCGGTGGTGACCGCCGTGGATCGCGACGCCGAGGCCCTCGATCGGGTGGAGCGGTCGATTCGCGAGCTGGGGGGG
>PVBE011394661.1_pt1 | contig 19600 bp, 12 predicted proteins | sample 1631181 | NCBI WGS metagenome assembly PVBE01 (sample SAMN08397723, study PRJNA350692) | Marine metagenome, whole genome shotgun sequencing project. | isolation source: water | place: Pacific Ocean | collected 2012-04 | reverse complement strand
GTCAGGTAATTTTTTTAAAAGGATAGTTCATTCACATTAAATTATGCAGTGTATAATTCAAGTATATAAATGTTGCAATTTAAATAGTTTTAATAATTAAGGTAGCTTTACGTTTATCTGACCGGATAGCTAAAAACTTCTAATATCTATTGTTATACTCATTAGTAATTTAATGATTAACTATGCATTATGATAATGAAGATTTTTAAGTTTGGCCTTTATTTCTAAATACCTAATAGGATGTGCTGTGTATTAGCTGATGGTTGTTATATTAAAATGGATTTAACAAGTATATTTTAAGATATGATGGTGCGCTCGTTGCATTCTATCTTTTGAAATACAGTACTTTCAGTTGAGTTATTATAGGCTAAAATTTATACAACAATCAATAATTTTAGTAAATGAGCGACAGATAGTTACACGTTTTTTAATAGGCAAACATTTAATAAAAATGTAAAATATAATTGTGATTTTGAAATTGCCATGTCGTTTGATACTTTTTTATAAAACTAGCATAATGAAACATAGAAACTGTTTATAGATATGAAGAATTTCATTAAACAGATGTTGGAACTGCACTTTAAGATTAACACTATATAAGCTCCATCTAAAATAAAACTTTAGACTTTATTATTCAAGTGTGTTAGTTTTTGCAATATAAAATTATGCCGAGATTCGGAAAGAATCTCATTTTAGCTGTATATGCAGTGTATTTTGGTGTTTGTGTATAAATATTAAGAAACTTTAATGAAGCGAATTAAGTCGTCAGAACTATTTTTTTTTAAAATAGTCAGTCTTAACTGAAAAATATAAAAGAACTAGAAAAATAAGTGTATGAATAGGTATATAGTAAATAAAGCCGTTTTAAAAGACTTTGAATTTCAAAATACTATTTTGGCAGTATGTTATTAGTTAGTAGCAATCATAGAAAATATCTACAACTATCAATTGTACAATTGGTGTTATTAATTTAGATATCGAGAAGACAGCAATTACAGTCGCATACATTTTAGTACTGTTTGAATCTCTTAGATATATTACAGTTTTCATGAAAATACTATAATTCTTAATCGAACGTGGTACGGAATTATTCTGGTAGATAAAAAAATGTTATTATCTATTATTTTGGTTTTTTATAATATTGAGAATAGTAAAATTAAAGTTCGTTGCACAATGTATTTAAGAAATTTATGTGAGATGCTATATAACCTGATTTAAGAATTATAAAATTATTTTTTGTAAAAAAATAAGCAATTGTTTATGATAAGTTGTTTTATATGAGTTAGCAAGTTTGGCTAAATTGATATTTCTAAAAGAATGTACGCAATTAGTAGTATGTAAAATTTTGTTGCAGTAATATTTAATAATAACTGAGTTTTAATATAAAAAATCATATCTGGTTTAATGTGACAACTTGTTGTCTTGAGTTAAATGAAATAGTATCAGTAGAAATGGTAAATCCAGTATAAGTTGAAAGTTATGACTAACTGTGTTATCCAAACGCATATATTCTTTATTAGAAAACTTGTGCTGGTAGTATCTAACGGATCTTTGACATCATGATATAGCCTATTATAGGAAATAAAATTAGTACTAAGAAAATTGTAAATATTGGTGATAAATTGAATATCAAAGGTAATTGTGCTGCAATAGAATTGACCATATTAAGCAAAAAACCAGTTATGATTCCAGTTATGATTCTAAAACTAATGGGAATTGAATGTAAAGGAATCAATATAAATTGTGTTCCAATGTAGACCATCATTAAAATAGAGAACGGATGATATACTTTTGTCCAAAAAGCAACTTGTTGAGTCTGTATGCCCAGGTCATTGTTAAGTCTGTTTTTGATAATCTTCCAAAGATGTCTTAAAGATAATCGGTCTAAATGTTTTACATTAGCGATTTTTAATATTTCTTGATCCAATAAACTTGGTAAAATTCGAGTTGAATGTTTAAAAATTTGTGTTTTTCCATTTAGAAATTTTGTGCCTGTAATTGTTTCTAATTTCCATCCTTCTGGAATTGAATAAGCATTTTTGGCATGTAGTACGCTAAATAGAGATAAATCTTCATTAAAACGATAACTGGTAATATTGGATAAGTGGTCATTTGATAAAATGGTGTCAATATGAATAAATTTATTCTCGTTTCTTACCCATAAGCCATGTTCTGTATAAATTATCTGACCTGTACGCATTGCTTGTGTTTTTTTTTGTTGAGCTATTAGTTCCGTTACAGGTGCAATAATTTCTCCAAATATTACAACACATATAGTTAATATTAATGCAGCTTTTAGCACTGACCATGTGATGCGGTGTGTCGAAATACTAGATACTTGCATCGCAATCAATTCACTATTCTTAGCTAATTGTCCTAATGCTAATAATGTTCCTAATAACGCTGACCAAGGAAACATTATATACAGTTTTCTAGGGATCATTGTGATAATAAATATTAACGCTTGAGTTATATTATAATTTCCCTTGCCAATGAATTTGAATTCATTCATTAAATAAAAAAATAAATCTACACTTAACAAGGCTAATGCTGTTAATAAAATAGTTGATATTAATTGTTTACCAATATACTGGTCAAGAATTTTCACTTGAAACTCACTTCATTACGTTATTTCAGCCAAAATTCTTGCAATCTACCTGATTCCTTAGCCAATAAAACACCACCTAAGGTAAGAAATAATAGATGAACATACCACATTCCCCACGCAGCAGATAATGTACCTGCTCCAATACTACGATATGCTATTGTCATTAAATTGTAGTAAGCGATATAGCATATAATAGCAGGTAAAAATTTAGAATAACGTCCTTGTTTAGGTTTTACTTTCGCAAGTGGAATTGCTAATAAAGTTAAAACTAAAACTGAGAATGGTATGGATATGCGCCATTGCAATTCTGCCTTATCTTCTGATAAATCAGAGTGCCATAACTGAATGCTTGACTTTATGCGCTTGCAGTAAGGGAATGTTTCTGCAGTGCTTGTTATTTCTCGCCCATATTCTTTAAAATTAATAACGGTATAATCAGCAGATCCTACTTTACCTGTATACCTATGACCATCTTGAAGTACTAAAAAAAAATTCCTATTTTTTTTTATTCGAAATGAGCCTTGATTAGCTGTAATTAATGACAAAGATTTTTTAAAATTGTCTAATTTAAAATGCTCGGCAATAAAAATTCGAGAAAATTGTGTTTTTGATGTACTAATATCTTCTACATAAAAGACTAATCGTCCACCATCAAGAGTTTGAAACAGACCTGGCATAATAGTTTGCATTACACCTATCGCTTCTCCTTTTGCTAGAATTTTTTCTCGATATTCAGTTATTTCTGGTATGATCCAATTTGTTAGTATAAAAATACTAAAAGCTATAATGCTTGAAAGTCGCATAGTAATTTTGGTAATCGTTGACCAATGTATACCACAAGTAAATAAGACTGACATTTCGCTATCTGCATGTAAACGACCTTGGGCAAATAATATTGCAATAAATAAACCAAGTGGTGCTAATAATGCTAGAAGTTCTGGTATAAATAAGCTAATGATCTGGAAAATAAAATTACCCGGTAATTGTCCCAGTGCCGCCTTAGCTAAAAAAACAACAAATCGATTACTTAATGCTATTAAAAGTAAAATACCAGTTACACCTAAGAAGGTATAAAAAATTTCTTTAATTATATAATTGGCTACTATTTTCAATGTTACTCCATACCGATATGAAAAAACAAAATAGAGAAATTTTATGTATTGTTGTACAGTACTTCTGTAATTTAAGATATATATTATTGATCATTATGAGTAAATTGTCTCTGGAGTTCTTATGGAATTTAATGTAAAGAGTGGCTATCCGGAAAAACAACGTACAGAATGTATCGTTGCTGCAGTTTTTGAATCTAGGAGATTATCCAGCACAGCAGAGCGGTTAGATAAAGCAAGTGGTGGATATATTAGCAATATTTTACGTAAGGGAGATTTAGATGGTAAATTTAGACAAATTTTACTGTTATATAACGTCCCAAATATTTTAAGTGAACGTGTATTATTAATAGGATGTGGTTTAGAAAAAAAATTTGATAATAATAAATTTCGAGGAATTGTTAATAAAATAGTTAATGCACTAAACAATATAGGTGTAATGGAAGCTGTATGTTTTATAACTGAATGCAAGGTGATAGGACGAGATCTTTTTTGGAAAATACAGCAGGCTGTTTTATCTTCTCACGAAGCCTCTTATAATTTCGACACTTATAAATCTAATAAAAATCTAAATAGGTTTACTATTAGACGAATTATCTTTACAGTAGAAACACGACGAGATTTAAATGTTGCAGAAGATGCATTAATTCAGGGTATTGGTCTTGCAAAAGGGATTAAATATGCCAAAGATTTAGGAAATACACCTGCTAATATTTGCAATCCTACTTATTTAGCAAATGAAGCCAGTACATTAGCTAAAAAATATAGCAATATAAATATTAATATCCTTGAAAAGAAAGATATGCAAGCGCTAGGTATGGGAGCGTTGTTATCAGTTACCCAGGGAAGCAATCAACCACCAAAACTAATTACCTTGGAAACCAATGGTGTCGATATTGATAATTCACCAGTTGTACTAGTTGGGAAAGGGATTACATTTGATACAGGTGGAAATTCCATGAAATCCCCTGAGCATATGGTTGGTATGAAATATGATATGTGTGGTGCTGCAGCTGTGTTAGGAGTGTTTTTATTTATATGTGAGATGAAGTTACCTATTAAACTTGTAGGAATTATTGCTGCTGCTGAAAATATTCCTGGTGGAAATGCAAGTCGCCCTGACGATGTTATTACCAGTTTATCTGGTACTACAATCGAAATTATAAATACAGATGCAGAAGGAAGATTAGTTCTTTGTGATGCTTTAAGCTATAGTGAGAAATTCAAGCCAGAAGTTGTTATTGATATTGCAACACTTACAGGTGCTTGTGTTGTTGCATTAGGACGACATTACACTGGATTGTATAGCAACAATAGTCTTTTAGCACACGAATTAGTTTTAGCGGGTAATTGTATTGATGATAAATGTTGGCAAATGCCCTTATCGGTGGAATATCAAAAGGAATTAAATAGTAATTTTGCAGATGTTTCTAATGTTGGTGGTTCAGAAGCAGGTAGTATTACAGCTGCCTGTTTCTTATCTAAATTTGCAAAAAAATATAATTGGGCACATTTAGACATTGCAGGAACTGCCTGTCGTTATAGTGGGAGGGATAAATCGGCAACTGGAAGACCTGTATCTCTGATAGCACAATTTTTAATAAATAGGTATCAGAATTTAATTTGATAAATGCTAATTTAATAAATAAATATCTGGGAAACAAAATCATATTTTTTTATTTCCAGGTAAAATTTAAGTTCAACACATTATATGTACATTTTGGGCTATAAATGATTAAGCTAAATATAGAAAAAAACTATCATCCTAAAGAAATTGAGAAAAAGTGGTCCGACATTTGGGAAAAAGGTGAATGTTTTTCACCTAAAACATCGGGTGTTCCTTATTGTATTATGATACCGCCTCCAAATGTTACAGGGAGTTTACATATGGGACACGCATTCCAAGATACCATTATGGATTCGTTAATTCGATATCACCGTATGCGTGGTTTTCAAACACTATGGCAAGTAGGTACAGATCATGCTGGTATTGCTACACAAATGATCGTTGAACGACAATTACTAGCAAAAAAATTAACAAAGCATGATCTTGGAAGGAAAAAATTTGTCAACCGTATTTGGAAATGGAAAAAAGAATCTGGAAATATCATTACACAACAACTTCGTCGCCTAGGCGCTTCTGTTGATTGGTCGCGTGAATGTTTTACTATGGATCCAGCTCTCTCTAAGACAGTTCAAACTGTATTTATTAAATTATATCAGGAAGGACTTATTTATAGAGGAAAGCGTCTTGTTAATTGGGATCCAGTACTGCGTACAGCGATATCCGACTTGGAAGTTACTTCTGAGGAGGAATCTGGTAATTTGTGGCATATTCGATATCCTATAGAAAATAGTGATCAAAAATTTATCATTACAACCACACGACCAGAAACTGTGTTAGGTGACACAGCAGTTGCAGTACACCCTGATGATGAACGATATCAAGCATTCATTGGTAAGCAAATCAGCTTACCAATTACTAATCGCCTAATTCCAATTATTGCTGATGAATACGTTGACCCAGCATTTGGTACTGGTTGTGTTAAAATAACACCTGCTCACGATTTTAATGACTATGAAGTTGGCAAACGTCATAATTTACCATTAATTAATATTTTTACCATGGAAGGAAAAGTAAATGGGAATGCTCCTATATCTTACCAAGGTCTGGATCGTTTTGAGGCTAGGAATTATATTTTAAATGAACTTGAAGATTTTAATTTTTTAGAAAAAACAGAGCCTTATATATTAAAAGTTCCTAGAGGAGACAGAAGCAGAGCTATCATTGAGCCTTATTTAACTGATCAATGGTTTGTTAAAATAGATTCTTTAGCAAAACCTGCTATTGATGCCGTTAAAAAAGGGCATGTAAAATTTGTACCAGAAAACTGGTCAAAAACATATTTTGAATGGATGTATAATATTCAGGATTGGTGTATTAGTAGGCAACTTTGGTGGGGACACCGTATTCCTGCCTGGTATGATTCAGAAGGTAATATTTATGTTGCAAAAAACAAAATTTCTGCTAGAAAACAATATAACCTATCGTCTGAACTTGAATTAACCCAAGATAATGATGTTCTCGATACTTGGTTTTCTTCAGCATTATGGCCATTTTCTACTTTAGGATGGCCAGAGTCAACAAAAGCATTAAAAACTTTTTATCCAACCAGTGTACTTGTTACAGGGTTTGATATTATTTTTTTTTGGGTTGCTCGCATGATTATGTTTGGACTTAAATTAACAAAAAAAATTCCTTTTCATATTGTTTATATACATGGACTTATACAAGATCGAGATGGACAAAAGATGTCAAAATCTAAGGGAAATGTACTTGATCCAATTGATTTAATCGATGGTGTCAATTTAAACGACCTTATTGCTAAGCGGACATCTAGTCTCATGCAACCTGACATTAAAAAAAGTATTGAAGTAAATACAAGAAAAGAATTTTCTAATGGGATCTCTGCCTACGGCGCTGATGCCCTACGGTTTACTTTCTGTGCCCTTGCTACTACAGGTAGGTATATTCGGTTTGATTTAGCAAGAGTGGAAGGGTATCGAAATTTTTGCAATAAGATATGGAATGCAGCTCGATATGTTTTGATAAATACAGATGGACATGCCTTAGATTTAAAAGTAGGTGCTAAGGATTATAGCATTGCTGATAAATGGATCTTATCTCGTTGGCAACATGTGAAAGCTATTATTATTGAACATTTTGATAAATATCGTTTTGATTTAGTCGCACAGGATATTTATGAGTTTACCTGGAACGAATACTGTGATTGGTATCTTGAGTATTCCAAGGTAATTTTATATGGCAGAGAGATAAGTGATGCACAAATACGTGGTACTCGACTAACATTACTGCAGGTCTTAGAAGAGTTACTGTGTGTACTTCATCCTATCATGCCTTTCATTACTGAAGAAATATGGCAAAAAATAACTTCTTCTACTATGAGAACTACCTGTACTTTAATTGAGTACACATTTCCTACTGTTAAAACTGAGCTTATCGATAAAAAAGTAGAATTGATTATAGAATGGACTAAAACCTTTATCATCGGGATCCGGAATATTCGGGGAGAAATGAATATTTCACCAAATAAACTTTTACCACTCATAATATTCAATGCTTCAGAAAAAGATAAATCCTATATCCATGCTTATTTTCCATTTTTACAATCATTAGCAAAAATTGAATCATTTACTTTTGTAAAAGGAGAGGAAGATGCACCTCTTGCTGCCACTTCATTAGTTGGTAATATGAAATTATTTATTCCTATTAGCGGACTAATTGACAAGAAAGTTGAAATAATTAGACTACAAAAAGAAATAGATAAATGTAAAAAAAGTCTCCTTCGATCTGAACATAAACTTGATAATCCTAGTTACGTAAATAAAGCGCCTAAAGATGTAATTGAAAAAGAACGTAATAGAGTTAGTAGATTGAAAATATCTATTGATAGCCTTGAAGGTAGCTTAAAATCTGTTGGTAGCATATAATGATTTTTATCTAAAAATAATGTACAACTTGTTAAGTTTTCAGTAAAAAATTGTAATTTTTAAAATAAAAGTAGTTTGAATAGGAGTTCAAATTCCGTGTATTACTATGAATATGGGCTCATATATCTGTTTTCAACTAAAAGTTATGTGAATTTTATATGTACATCATTTCAATTAAGAAAAGGATTTTCTTCTTACATTTTCTTAACCTATGGAACGTTCTATATGATGTAATGTTTATTTAGAGTATGGAATGACTGTGAAATAACTAATTATATCGGATTCGTTTTTAGTTTGACAATAATTATGTTCCTAAATATTGTTTAGATATTTTTGATATTAAATTATGCTTATCATGTTATAACTGGAATAATCAATGATTACTGTTTTTTAAAATAACGCTAAGAATATTTGCGTTTTTTTAGAGTTAACTACTATAAATATAGTACAGCATTTGTTTTTCGATAACTTTTCAAGCTCTTGGTTATTTTATACAATATTGTACTCTTCATTTTCAGTTAAGTGTATTTTCTTAATAATTTGTAGTACTGTAAGGATATTGTAATTTATAATTTATTGTTGCATTTTTCATATTAATTCCTAGATTGAGTAAACATTAGTGATCATTTTATGATTAGTGCGGATGATGTTTGCTTTAAATTGTTCTATTTAAAGGAATTGCAACGTATGTTTTTATTAAAAACCTAGAAAATAAACAAATATGTGGAAATATACCTTATCCTTGCATTATTATCATATTTGTAGTCACATGTTGTGTAAAAATTTGTTAGCTTGATTTCACATTATCGTTAGAAATGAATTTTCCATGACAATGCTTGTATTTACGACCAGAACCACATTGACAAGACTGATTTCGGCCTATTTTTGGCTTTTTACGAATATAGGTAGTATGATTTTCATTATTTGATGTTTCTTGTTTCCTTTTAGTCAATTTAATAGCTTCTGTCTCTTTTTCTGCTAAAACTGATGTTTGAGCATGATGAAATTTAAGAGCTGTTGGTTGTTTATTTCGTATATTAGCATCAAGCGCTTTCACATCGGTATCTGCTTTAACCTGCATCATTGCCAAAATTCCGATTACTTCTCGACGAATGCTATCTAACATTTTACTAAATAACGTGAAAGCTTCTCGCTTGTATTCTTGTTTTGGATCTTTATGAGCATATCCCCTTAAATGTATACTTTGACGCATATAATCCATAGTCGCTAAATGCTCTTTCCAGTGAGTATCTAACACATTTAGCATAGTGATTTTTTCTAAATAACGCATGCTATCTGTACCAATTTTCTCTTCTTTTTCCTTAAAAAGTATTTCAAAGTGATTGAATAATCGATCTTTTAATAATTCTTCATGTAAATTTTCGTCTTGTTGTAGCCATTCCTGTATAGGTAAAATTTGGCCAAATTCACTCAATAAGATTTTTTCTAGCCCTGCAACTTCCCATTCTTCTGTTAAGCTATTTGATGGAATAGATTCAGTTATTATTTCATTTACTACATCTTGTCTAACTGAGGTAATTAAATGATAAATGTCCTTTGTTTCCATTAGTTTATTACGTTGTTTATAAATGACTAGACGTTGATCATTCGCTACATTATCGAATTCCAACAATTGTTTACGAATATCGAAGTTATGTCCTTCAACTTTCCTTTGTACATTTTCAATTGCACGATTTACCCAGGAATGTGTGATTGCTTCACCATTTTCTAGACCTAATTTATTAAGCAAATCAGAGATTTTCTCAGAGATAAAAATTCGCATTAAATTATCTTCTACAGATAAGTAAAAACGTGTACTACCCGGATCGCCTTGACGTCCAGAGCGGCCACGTAATTGATTATCAATACGACGAGATTCATGACGTTCAGTTCCGATAATATGTAATCCGCCAACTTTAATTACAGCATTATGACGTGCTTGCCATTTTATGTGGCGGTTCTGTATTTCTTGAATATTGTCTGGATCAATGTGTGCTAATTCAGCTTCTAAGTTACCTCCTAGTACAATATCTGTTCCACGACCTGCCATGTTGGTTGCAATGGTTACACTACCAGGGCGTCCTGTTTCAGCAATAATTTGGGCCTCTTTTTTATGAAATTTAGCATTTAACACTTTATGTGAAATATTGCGTTCATTTAATAAACCCGATAAATATTCTGATGTTTCAATAGAAATGGTTCCAATCAGTACAGGTTGCTTACGTGTTGAACAGTCTACAATGTTTTCAATAATAGATTTAAATTTTTCATCTAAGGTTAAATAAACTAAATCTGGTAGGTCGTTTCGTCGATTGGGTTGATTGGTTGGGATCACCGTCACTTCTAATCCATAAATCTGTTGAAATTCGTAGGCTTCTGTATCTGCCGTTCCTGTCATGCCAGCTAATTTATCGTATAGTCGGAAATAGTTTTGTAAAGTAATGGAAGCTAGTGTTTGGCTTTCACTTTCGATCGGTATATTTTCTTTTGCTTCTATGGCTTGGTGTAAACCATCAGACCAACGTCGTCCTGGCATGGCTCGACCCGTATGCTCATCAACAATCACTATTTGTTTGTCCTTTACAATATAATCGACATCACACTTGAACAACTTATGTGCCCTTAATACAGCATATACATGATGCATTAACGTAATATGGTTAGCGTCATATAAACTTTCACCTTCTTTTATAAGTTTTTCATTAACTAAGATTTCTTCTATCTTCTGGTAGCCTGCTTCTGTTAAAAATGCTTGCTTCGATTTCTCATCAATTGAATAGTCACCTTGTCCTCCTTTTTTATGTTGTTTTTCTAAATGAGGTATTAATTGATTCATTTTTAGATAAAGTTCAGAGCTATCATGAGCAAATGTTGAAATAATTAATGGAGTTCTAGCTTCATCAATTAAAATTGAATCTACCTCATCCACAATGGCAAAAGATAATTTGCCTTGCATTCTTTCATTGGCTGAAAAAACCATATTATCTCTAAGATAATCAAAGCCAAATTCATGATTGGTTCCATAAATGATATCTGAAGCATAAGCTCTTTGTTTTTCAATTCGCTTCATACCATGTACGATGACACCAACGTTAAGTCCTAATAACTTATAAATAGGAGTCATCCATGTCGCATCACGCCTAGCTAAATAATCATTAACTGTAATGATATGAACACCATGGCCTGTGAGTGCATTTAAATAAGTAGGTAATGTTGCAACTAGAGTTTTTCCTTCGCCAGTACGCATCTCAGCAATTTTGCCAAAATGTAAAATTATCCCACCTATTAGCTGAACATCGAAATGCCGCATGTTTAAAGTGCGTTTTGCTGCTTCTCGTACTACAGCAAATACCTCTGGTAGTATTGCATCTAATTTTTCACCAGTAGATAAGCGCTGCTTGAATATAGATGTTTTTGCATGTAACTGCTTGTTAGAGAGTTGACTTATTTTAGGCTCTAACGTATTAATTTTCAAAACTATTTTATTTAACCGTTTTAGCAATCGTTCATTACGACTACCAAATATTTTACGTATTAAACTTGATATAGCCATTTTTATGGTATCCTAATAAGTATTATGGAACATCAAACACAACATTCACTTTCTGATATAATTAAACATTTGCCTTTATTACAAAATTATGCTCATAAACTTCTAATCTTAGAAAAATTGGAATGTGTAATTAAGAAGCATTTAGATCCAGAATTTGCGAAACATTGCCGAGTGGCAAACCTACAAAATGGTATTCTTATTCTAACAACCACGAGTGTTGTATGGAATCACAAACTGCGGTTTCAAAAAGTTGATTTACTTAGAAAACTTAGATCCGAGAAAAAATGGTGTTTTATAAAAAGTATCAAAAACATAGTACAAGTTAGTCTTCTATATTCTTTAAAGTCCACTTCGCAAAAAACGAACAAAAATGATAGTTTCCGGTTGTCCACTGAAAGTAGTGAATGTATTATCAAATGTGCTGATCAAATTGCTCATTTAAATCTCTCACAAGCACTTTATCGATTAGCTAGACATACTCGTTTTTACAATAAAAGTTCCAGCTTTGTTGTTGATGATTAAATGCGGATAACACACATTGCTAATTATTCGAGATGACAAAATAGCATAGTTATATAATTGATGCATCATTCTAAATTTTGTAGTGAACTGACACGTCACAGATTGTCAATAGGATGCCATATTAATACTAGAATTGTCTCAGTTTTATGCTGGATATACTAAAATTTTGGAATTTGAATACAATTACGCATTCTAAAACCCAATATTAAAGCTAAGGCTTTAACCCATTTACTATAACGACAACATTTAGGTCATAATGATAAATTATCTATGCAAATAACACTGTGGATACAGGCCTTAGATAGATAATAGGTGCTTTTTTATTCTTAAAAGTAATTATTTCCCAAGTATTTGGATTAGCAAGCAGAGCTTTTAACAATGTATTGTTTAGCTCATGGCCAGACTTGAATCCAGTAAACGTACCGATTAGACTCATACCTAATAAATATAAATCTCCAATAGCATCTAATATCTTATGTTTAACAAATTCGTCTTGACATCTTAGGCCATCTTCGTTAATGACTTGATAATCATCTAAAACAATGGCATTATTTAAATTACCGCCTAAGGCTAAATTATTTGCCCTAAGCCATTCATATTCCGACATAAATCCAAAAGTTCTTGCTCTGGAAACTTCTTTTACATAAGAAATACTGGAAAAATCTAAAGTTGCAGATTGTTCAGATTTTTTAAGAATTGGGTGGTCAAAATCTAACTTGATAGAAACTTTAAATCCATCAAAAGGCTCTAAACAAACCCATTTATCTTTATCTTCTACATAGATACGTTTTTTAATGCGCAGGAATAGTTTTGCAGCTTCTTGTTCTTTTAAACCAGCTGACTGTAACAAAAATATAAAAGGTCCTGCACTACCATCCATAATCGGTACTTCTGCTGCATTAACTTCTGCAATTACATTATCTACGCCTAATCCTGCAATAGCAGATAACAAATGCTCTACCGTTGATATTTGAATACCATTGCTAGCAAGTGTTGTTGAAAGTGTTGTATCTCTTACGTAATCTATACGAGCTGGAATTTCAACAATGGGATCTAAATCTGTACGCTTAAATACAATACCTGTATTTGGTAGAGCAGGCTTTAAAGTTAATAGTATTTTTTCACCAGTATGAAGTCCAATACCCATAGCACAAATGTCGTGCCTTAACGTCCGCTGAGGAATATAATTTAGATTTTTCATTACGTTCTAATTTGCCTGTCGTCGTAAAAACGACGGTATATCTAAATAATTCATACTTTGCTTGAAAATGCTGGTAATTTCAAAATTATCAAATTTATTTTGATGGCAAACTATAACAGACTGTTCAGGTTTTTCTTGATAAAAGCAGTTAATGTGGTTAGATTTAGCTATTTGATGCTGTTTTATGTTTTCAGTTTTTTTTATAATTTCATGATTATGTAAAGTTCCAAGTCCTGTAGCAACAACAGTAACTTTAAGTTCATCAAAAATATATGGATCAATTACCGTACCAACAATCACAGTTGCATCATCAGTTGTAAAAATTTTTACTTCATCACCAACTTCTTCAAACTCTGATATGGACATATCCATACCTGCTGTAATATTTATTAAAACACCTCTGGCCCCATCTAAATTTATATTTTTTAGTAAAGGTCCAGAAACAGCCGTTTCTGCTGCTGCGCGTGCACGATTGCCACCACGTGCAGAACCGCTTCCCATCATTGCAATACCTATTTTAGATATAACAGTCCGAACATCTGTAAAATCTACATTGATTAAACCGGGTCTTGTAATTAAATCTGCGATTCCTTGAACAACACCTAGTAGGACATTGTTGGCTGTTTTAAACGCATCTAATAATGTAATTCCTTTACCTAAAATACTCAATAATTTAACATTTGGAATCGTGATAAGTGAATCAACCAGTAGTCCAAGATTTTTAGTCCCTATATCTGCTATTTGTATGCGTTTACGTCCTTCAAAAGGAAATGGTGTTGTAACTATGGCAACTGTTAAAATTCCCAATTCCTTGGCCATTTCAGCTACAACTGGCGCTGCCCCTGTACCTGTGCCACCGCCCATACCAGCTGTAATAAATATCATATCCGAACCTTCCAAAACATCGTAGATTCTATCTTTATCTTCTAATGCACTTTTCCTTCCTATCTCTGGGTTTGTTCCTGCACCTAGCCCTTTAGTAATACTTGCACCTAACTGTACAAGAGAGCGAGCTGTTGCATTTTGTAATGCTTGAGCATCTGTATTAGCATAAATAAACTCTATGCCATCAATATTAGAGTGCACCATATGTTCAATGGCATTTCCACCACCTCCTCCAACGCCTATCACCTTAATGACTGCCTTTTCTAGGAAATTATCCATTAATTTCAACATATTTATGACCTTTGAATATACAACCATTGGTGTCATCATCAAAATTTTATTGTAAGCCAATTTTTTATGCGACCAAAGAAACTTTTATCACCATGGTTCGTAGATAATCGATTATCGAATTCTCGATAACTATGTAAGCCATATAATAATAATCCAATACCTGTTGAAAAAACCGGATTTTTTAATACTCTTGTTAAACCTGAAATATTTCTAGGGGTACCTAGTCGGACTGGTAAATTGAAAATCTGCTCACTCAATTGTATCACACCATTCATTTTTGAACTGCCTCCAGTGATAACAATACCTGCTCCTAGTATATTTATAATCCCAATTCGTTCTAGTTTAGATTGAATTAAAGACAAAAGTTCATCATATCGAGGTTCAACTATTGTTGCTAAATGAACTTGATTTACCTCTTGCATTGTACGATTTCCAGTATTATACACACCAAATGTTTCCTCAGAATCAGCTAATTCTCGTAAAACACATCCATATTGAATCTTAATGTTTTCTGCATTTTGCGTTGTGGTTCGTAAAGCAATTGCAATATCATTTGTTATTTGAATACCTGCTATAGGAATAACATCTGTATGATGAATAGTACCATTTATATACATAACAATATCTGTTGTGCCGCCTCCAATGTCTATCATACATACGCCTAGTTGCTTTTCATCCTCTGATAATACTGCATTACTTGATGCTAATTGTTCTAAAATAATATCTTCAACATATAAATCACAACGTTGAAGACAATTGATAATATTTTGAGCGGCACCAACTGAACCTGTTATTAGATGAATTTTTGTTTCTAGTCGAACTCCTGACATTCCAATAGGCTCTCGTATTCCTTCCTGATGATCGATAATAAATTCTTGTGGTAGAACGTGAAGAATTTTTTGTTCTTTTGGTATAACAATTGCTTTAGCTGCTTCAATAACACGTGCAATATCTGCGTGTGCTACTACTTTATCTTTAATAGCCACAACACCATGTGAATTTAAACTTTGAATATGATTACCTGCGATTCCAGTAAATACTGAATGTATTTTTCTACCTGCCATTAATTCAGTTTCTTCGATAGATCTTTGTATGGAATGAACAGTAGTTTCAATATTAACCACAATACCTTTTTGTATGCCTATAGATGGATAAGAACCAACGCCAATAATATCAAGCCTACCATCAGGTAATACGTTGGCAGCAATAGTTATCACTTTTGATGTTCCAATATCCAGTGCTACGATTAAGTTGTTTTCAAATTTTGTGGACATCAATATGATGACCTCCAGATTTGTATTAAATTCATAGTACTTTTGTGGTTGACTTATTAATGGTAGTTTTCCAACCAATTACTATTCCATTTGTGTAACGAAGGTCAATATAGTGAATTTTATCAATTATTTCCTTTAACTTATATTTATATGAAATTGAAAAACGCCTAAGCTTATCAAATAATTCACCTTGTCCAAAAAGTAATATGATCCCATTATTTAGTATAGCTTGCCAACCTTGATCTGGTATTATTTCTAATCTATGTACTTTTATCGCATATGGGCTTAATAATTTCCTCAAAATGAGATAGTTATAGAACATATCTTTCAATTTATTTTCCCTGGCTAGAAAGATTGGTAAATGTGATATTTTTGCAACATTTTGTATATATAATAGTTCTCCAGTTGATGTTAAAACACCCCTATTTGAGCATTTTGCAAGTGGTATTTGCTCGCATAAGTAAATAAGTAAATTATTTGGACAAACTCGTTTAACACTTACTGAAGAAATCCATGATGACTTTAATAGAGGATTTTGGATCTTTCCTATAGATATATTAATAAAATTTGGCGTTAAGAGATGAAGAATTTTTTCCTTATGTTCTATACCTGAGGTATACACTATATTTCCACTCAGTTTAATGACTAAAATGGTAAAATTTTTACCATAGTAATTCAACCAATAGATTAAAAAAATAATGAGATGAGTGTAAAAAATGAATCTGATTAGCCAACTACGTATAGATGTTTCTGAATTAATGTTTAATGGAGGTTGTTGTCTTAAATTATTCACCGCATCTTTAACATATTGTTTCTTTTAGCTATAAATCTAGATTTTAAACTACTATTTTAATTTACTGTTTTGTTTAAAATTTCAAGGATTAATTCATCGAAAGCCATACCAGCTACTTTAGCTGCTTTTGGAACTAAGCTGTGTTCCGTTAAACCAGGTATCGTATTTACTTCGAGTAACCAGAATTTTCCGTTCAGATCTCGCATAAAATCAACTCTACCCCAATATCGAGCATTAATTGCTAAAAATGCCCTTAACGCTATACTTTGCAATTGTTGTTCCTCATTTGGAGAAAGTTTACTCGGACAAATATAATGTGTGTTATCTGTACAATATTTAGCCTGATAGTCGTAAAATTTTTCACAGTACATTACATGAATAGAAGGTAATGTTTTGTTTTTTAAAATACCGACAGTATATTCATCACCTACAATCCAAGATTCAAGCATTACAGGACCATATTTCGCTGCTAAATAATACGCATCTTCTATTTCCTTTGCTTTTCTTACCATAGTTACACCAATACTTGAGCCACCAAAAACTGGTTTAATAGCAAAAGGAAAATCAAAGGTTTTTATCAATTTATGGGCTTCTTCGGCGGAGTAGCATAATGTAAAAGGTGGAGTTGAAATACCAATTGCTTGCCATATACGTTTACTATTAACTTTGTCCATGCTTATAGCAGATCCCAATATTGAACTACCTGTATAGGGGATCCCAAGGCTTTCTAAAAGTCCCTGAACACAACCATCTTCACCACCGTGGCCATGTAGAGCAATAAAAACTATATCAGGTGAAAGTATTAATAATTGTTTAACGTAATCGCCAATTGCATCTAATGATTCTGCTTGAATACCTTTACGTCTTAAGGCAGAAATTACAGCGTTACCTGTATTAAGGGAAATTTCGCGTTCTGATGATTCACCTCCCATTAGCACTATGACTTTCCCATGCATTTAAGCTTTCCTTACGCCTATCCTATGGACTTCTGGTACCAATTCAACATGATGATCTTTCCATATTTGCTCTTGTATCAAATCAATTAGTGATTCAACATCTTTTGCAAGTGCTCCACCTTCATTAATAATAAAGTTAGTATGCTTGTTTGATATACTTGCTTTACCGATTATTTTTCCTTTCAACTGAGAAGCTTCAATCAATTCTGCAGCATATTTTCCAGGTGGATTCCGAAAAACTGAACCGCAATTCAAAGTACCAATTGGCTGAGATAAGATACGTTTTTTTAATACTTCACAAATTTTTTCTCTAGGTAAGAGATTATTTTCTGATAAAAAACATAAATGTCCAGCAATAAACCATTCATCTTGAGGGATAATCACTTCTCGATAGCCTACATGAAACTCATTTGGGTGTCGTAAAAATTGTTCTCCATGACGATTCATGGTCTCTACAGCAATAACATATCGCCAGGTCTCTTCACCATATGACCCAGCATTCATTGCAAGTGCACCACCAAATGTTCCTGGAATTCCAACTAAAAATTCTCCTCCTAATAGTTGATTTTTGGCACAAAAATGTGCTATCCTAGAACAGGTAGTGCCTGCTTCCGCACGTATCACGATGCCATCTTGTATTGTTTTTCCAATAACTCTAAGTGTTGATGACATATGTAAAGTATGGATTACAGTACCAGGAAAGCCTGAATCTCTAATTAAAATATTACTACCTAATCCAAGCCAAAATAATGGTTCTTCTTCTGGTATAATCTGTAAAAAATTTGATAGGTCTTGAATATCTTTAGGGCGATAATAACGTTTTGCCGGACCACCGATGCGCCACGAGGTGTAGTCTGCAAGCATCTTGTTTAGGAGAATATTCCCCTTTATATTATTAGCTAACGTGGAATTTAACTTCATCTTTAGATATAATCAGTTGACAGCTCTTTTTTCATTATGAGGTATATTTGACTAGTTTTCTACGTTTTTATACGCGTAAATTTATAATCATGCTCCGTTAGATTTAGTGAACTGTATTTATAACCATTATTATTGGTTTTTACGGAGACTGTGCGTTTACCTTTATAAAAAGTAAATATTTTTATTTTTTGTGATTATATATAATATATGTAGCAGAAATATTACTAATAACATTTGTTTTTGCACAGGTGTTTTCTTTAGTATCTAAAGGAATTAAATGCTATTTTGATGTGGCTAAAACACAGCAACAGGCAATGTTTATAAATTAATTTTATTATCTCTATGCATTTATATTTCTCTATTGAAAGAATTATTAACTTTTATTTAAGTTGTTTTTATACATGTCATGTTTAAATGCTCTCAATTTTCTTGTTGCAATAACTTTATAAATTGGTAAATTTAGCTTACAATAGATTCCTCTTTTTTTAGTAAATAGTAATTGCTGTAACTGTCTAAAATAATACTACCAAGTATCATATCCGATTAGCTTTAATTAAAATTTAGTATATTAAAATGGTAAAGTTTTATGAAGGAAATTTCTTTAATTTGTAATCTTTGTGAGTATTTAGCTTAAATACCCATGTGACTATAGTTGAACAGGAATAAATATCTATTGATATGTATTGGTTGCTTTTTATAGACGTTGTTTTGGTATTTTAATTTTATTGAAAAGCGAAAACATATGCTATTTGAACAACGTTACTATTACTATAAATCATATAGTGGTTATTGTGGTAAGAAAGTTCATATGTGTGTTGTAAATATGCTACAAAAGGAGTTTTTTATCCTATAATTACAAGCATATCAGATGTATTATTCGACTTATATTTCGTAGTGACAAACTTAATTATTTTACAATTTGTAAGACAAATTAATATAGCCATTGACTATATTATATTCACATTAGATTCAGTG
>PVBE010618188.1_pt1 | contig 19602 bp, 17 predicted proteins | sample 1631181 | NCBI WGS metagenome assembly PVBE01 (sample SAMN08397723, study PRJNA350692) | Marine metagenome, whole genome shotgun sequencing project. | isolation source: water | place: Pacific Ocean | collected 2012-04 | reverse complement strand
TCCGTTGAATATCCAACAGTTGACGATGGATACACGGTGCTTGGAGGGGATCGATGTCGCGAATGCGAATACAGAAACGGTTCGCAACGAGCTGCCCCAGCCTGATGCGCCGCTCATGCCGCATCACACGCTGAAGAGATATGTCTTCTTCATCAAGTTCGGGAAGCATGGCGTCGGGCGCGTGAATCGTAATCCACTGCTGCGTCACGGCCATACGATCTTTCGTGCCAGCCCATGAGACCTTGGATGGCTTGACACCGAGTTGCTTGGCCACACGATGAACCATCGTCTGATGGTCAACGCCGTGTTTGACCACCCAAGCAGCAATGTGTTCCCCACTGCCGGTGGGCTCCAATGCACCAACCTCTTCAACGAGAAAATCCTCGGGCCGAATGCGGATTCGACCACAGGCTGGAGTAAATGGCGTTGGATCTACTCCCACTCGGGCTTCCCTTCCTGCCCAAGGTCATCATCTTCCTCAAACTCATCAAGCGGAGGTAGTACCGGCCCGGACGGTGTCCCTTCCCGTTCCAACTCATCAAGCACGCTCTCGCTGACAAAGATCCCCACGTCACTACCCACAGCCAGCGCCACAGCGTCCGATGGGCGAGCATCGATTTGGATCTTCTCCCCCTCGTGCTCCAAGCAGAGCATCGCATAGAAGGTGCCCTCGCTGAGGTCATGAATCACCACATGGTCGAGTCGTGCCCCGAGCGATAAAATGACCGAGGAGAGCAATTCGTGCGTCATCGGGCGGGGAATAGGGATCTGCTTGACCCGCCGCTCGATCGCGTAGGCCTCGGCTACACCCACAACAATGGGAAAACGACGATTCCCGCCGACCTCGCACAACTCGATGACCTGCACATCACTCAATTCGCCAATGAGAATTCTGGAGAGTTCGACAGGGATATCCATTCAATGTTGCTCCGGCAAGGATGGTAACGTCGCAAGGGACTGCGTCATGGTGTCTGGTTCGATAGAATGTCCGGATTCAACTTTTGCCCGAAGCGGCCATCACAATCAGGAACCACCATGAACACTACTTGCTACGAATTCACATCTGAGTCGGTTTCGATGGGCCATCCCGACAAGATGGCTGACCAGATTTCAGATGCCATTCTTGATGCCATGCTTGGCGTGGATCCCCTGTCACGCGTTGCGTGTGAAACGATGGTGACCACTGGCCTGGCTGTCATCGCAGGTGAAGTCACATGCGATGGATACGTCGATATCCCATCAATCGTCCGTGACACCATTCGAGAGATTGGATATACCGACTCCCACATGGGCTTCGATGCCGACTCCTGCGCCGTCATGGTGACGCTGGACAAGCAGTCACCGGACATTGCCCAAGGTGTCACCAAGGGGCAAGGACTCAACACCGAACAAGGTGCTGGGGATCAAGGTCTCATGTTCGGATTCGCGTGCAAAGACACCGAATCGCTCATGCCCCTCCCCGCCGAGTTAAGCCACCAATTGGTCGCTCGCCACACAGAGGTACGCCGAGATGGAACCATTCCCCATCTTCGACCCGACGCCAAATCCCAAGTCACCGTCAACTACGATGGCATCACGCCCACGAGTATCAAGACGGTCGTGTTCAGCACGCAGCATGGTCCGGAGTGGACTGAATGCCACGATAAACTCACCGAAGCAGTGACAGAGCACATCATCAAGCCAGTACTCGGTTCGTGGTGGAACGAGGAAAAAATTGAAGTCTGGGTCAATCCCACAGGCAAGTTTGAAGTTGGTGGTCCGATGGGCGACTGCGGCCTGACGGGTCGAAAGATCATCGTCGATACCTACGGTGGTCGCGGACGACACGGCGGTGGCGCCTTCTCCGGCAAGGATGCCACCAAGGTCGACCGCAGCGCTGCGTACATGGCCCGCTACATTGCCAAGAACGTCGTGGCCGCGGATCTCGCAGACGTGTGCGAAGTACAACTTTCCTATGCCATCGGCAGGGCTGAGCCTACGTCGGTGCATGTGGACTGCCAAGGGACCAATCACGTCGATGAGGACGTCATCCGAAAAGCCATCACTAAGACCTTCCAGTTGACCCCTGCCAAAATCATTGAGACACTCGACCTTCGCAAACCGATCTTCAAGTGCACTGCTGCCCATGGCCACTTTGGCCGCACCCCTGGCGAAGGTGGACCGGGCACCTTCAGTTGGGAAAAGACTGATCGCGTCGAAGCACTCCAGAAGGCTGCGTCGCTCGATGTCGTCAACGCCTGAGCCCCGCGCACGCCCCGTTGCAACCGCGAGTCCCACCCGCAAGGTTGCGCTCTCGCATCTCGCCAACAAGGTGCGTCGCGGAGGGGAGATGTTCCCGATCCCGGTGGACATCACCGGTCTATCACCGCGAGATGCGAGATTGGCCGAAGCCATCGATCGGGCTGCAACCATTCGGTGGATGACCCTGCAAGCCATCCTCGAACCGATGCTCAAGCACCCCTGGAACGATCAAGCACCAGAAGTCATCGCGGCGCTCCTCGGTGGGACTACGCAACTGCTGTTACTCGATCGGGTGCCCGATCACGCGGCGATCAGCGAAGCGGTTGGATGGTGCCGCACCACCAAGGCAGCAAGCGCCGCAGGTGTCGTCAATGCCATCCTTCGAAATGTCACTCGGATTCGTGGCGAGCGTCTTAAGCATGTAGATCCCGATCGTCCCGACGTCCTGCTCCGTGAAGATGGCAGTGGATGGTCGCTGACGCAACCGATCTTTCAAGGGTCCCCCTTGGTGGCTATGGCTGCTCAGTGCGGCTGTCACACGACGTGGCTGGAGCGAATCGCCACGGCATACTCGGCCGACACGGCCAGAGAAATCGCGATGCACAGCATCGCCGAGGCGCCGCTGATTCTGCATGGGGCAGGACCTCATGAGTCTCTGATCGACCATGACCTGCCCGGCTTCCAAGTACTGAAAGCTGGCCATAATCTACATGAGGTATTGACCGCTTTCCCCAAGGCCATCGTGCAAGACACCACCGCCGCGGCGCCCGTCAACGCCACCTCGGCCATGGCTCCGCAAATCGCCTTAGATCGCTGTGCTGGCCGCGGCACCAAGTCCCGTCAACTCGCCGCCCTCCACCCATCGGCTCGCATCATCGCGTGTGATACGAATGCTGCGCGGCTCAAGGACCTCGATGACCTCCCTGAAACACACGTCGGTCGCATCGAGGTTGGCGGAAAGAACCCCCCCGAGGAGTTGCGTGGCAAGGTCGATCTACTGCTCCTCGACGTTCCGTGCACCAATACCGGTGTCCTGGCCCGACGACCCGAAGCTCGGCATCGAGTCGATCCAACCACCCGAACAACCCTTCGTGACTTGCAGCGTCAGATTGCCGCCGACGCCCTCCCTTGGCTCTCGCCCACGGGCACGCTGGTCTGGGCCACCTGCAGCATTGAGCGGGAGGAGAACGAAGCCCAAGTGGAGTGGCTCACGCAGTGGCACCCACTGCAAGTGGTTTCGATGGCTGGGCAAACCGGCACCGGGCTCCCAGGTGATCCGCCAACCACATGGAAAGACGGTGGCTTCTTCGCCATGCTTCGGCACCGACACTGATCACGGTCATCATCGCTACAATTCTCCGCTTTGATCGTCGGACCCCAACCTAGGCCCCCACCCCAATGCAACTCGCCACCCTCATTTCACCAGATGTCATCCGCGTCCCGCTTCGCAGCGAGGATCGCTTCGGTGTCATTCGAGAATTGGTCGAGTTGCTCGGCGAGCAGGGGATGGTGAGCGATGTTGAACGCGCCGTCGAGACTGTCTGGGCACGCGAACAAGAACGCACCACGGGCATCGGTGAAGGCCTTGCCGTTCCGCATGGCCGATGCGACTGCATTGATCGACTGGTGCTGGCCATTGGTCGCCCCGCCACACCGATTGACTTCCAATCATTCGATCACAAGCCCGTTCGCATGGTGGTGCTTGTCTTGTCACCACCTGACGACACCGCCTCACATATTCAAGTACTCGGTGGCATCAGCCGTATGCTCAGCAATCGCATGGTGCGCGAAGCGGCCTACACGGCCGAAACTGCTCAATTATTGACTGACGTTCTTCAGGGGAAGTCCTGACGGTCTCGCACTGCTCGATAGTTTTGTAGCGCGGTATCAAAGTCCTCCACGGCACCCACTCCCAGTGATGCGCGAGCCGCCACGGCTGCCCCCGCGGCTGCATCAGCCCCTGACGCGTCGCCCTGTGACAAACGAACCTCTGCCAGCATGATCCACGCCATTGCGTCATCTGGCTGCTCTTTGACGTACTGCTCCAACAATGGCGCCGCATCGGCCACGCGTCCTTGTTGCAACATGGCCAGCGTCTGATACTGCAGTGCAGCAGATCCATCGGCAATCCGTCCCGCGGCCTGCAAATCTCCTCGACGGAGCGCCAACTGCACGGCGGCATATCGCAAACGCGCCCACTGAGGCTCAGACTGAACAACGGCTTCCACGATGGCCGGGGCCTGCTCAGGCGGCGACAGTGACACTTGGAGCATCATCTGCTCAATGGCTACCACTTCATTGGGCTTGGACATGGTTTGAACCATTTCTAGAAGGCGAGACGCTTCTGCTAGTTGCCCAAGCTGCGCGTAGATCCTTGCCATTGACAATAGGGTGTTCGGGTTGGTGGCCATGGCAAAGCCACCGCTTCCCATGCCGCCTGACCACTGATACCACCTGATGGCATGCTCGGCTCGATCACGTTCTTCGCTAGTGAGCGAGGAATACCCCGGCTGCATTGGTACCTCGATCCGTTTTCGAATACCCAAAGCCATACGGTTGCCTTGTACAGCCATGAGTTGTGTAGCCCCTGCCTGCACAGTCGCCAATACGCCGATCGCCGCGGCGATCAGAAACACAATCCCGCCGCCCTGCAATACGCCGCCCTTCTTGAGCACCCAACGATGAAAGGATCCATTGGCATCGACAATAATTCGCCATGCTTTCCAGCACAACCACGTCACGGTCGAGGCGGCACCGAGCGACAACAACAACGGCACTAGACCGTAGGCCCCACGCCAAGCGAGAAAACTCAGGAACATAATCACCGCTAACGTAATCTCGCCGGTCCAAGTTAAATCCCACCGTTTTTTGGGCCGATCTAGGTCGCCGTGAGTGGCGGCACCCAACACAGGCAACCCCCACTGCATGGACAGTGCGTCATTGGGGCATGCTTCGATGCAATCAGACGTGCGCATGCATCCGGCGTCGATGACCTTTCTATACGCAACGATCTGTTCGTGGACTCGCACATTGGACGTACATACGGCCGTACAGTACGCGCAGCCTTGACAGTTGTCATCAACATGCACACGGCGGAGCGCCAGTTTGTCCAAAGGCATGAAGAACCCGCCATAGGGACAGGCGTATGTGCAAAATCCTTTGGCACCCAGGAAATATACCGTCACGAATCCGCACAGAAACAGAAAGACCACCGCCACACCAACGCCTGGCATTGTGGCCCACAAATCGCGTGTCAACAGTTCAACCCGAAAGCCATTCCATGTGAGCTCGGGGCGTGTGTAGGGGGCCACGACGAGCCGATAGAAGATTGGCCAGATAAACATATAGATCGCCAGCAGAAATGGCGCGAGCATGAGCAGGCGGCTGCGAAAGGCGCGGGGGCGAACACCGACTTTGGAAAGCAAGCGGAGGCACCAATCTTGCAGCAGCACGAGGTGGCAACCCCAACCACAGAACCAGCGACCCAATATGGCCGTCGACAGCAGCGCCACAGCAAAGAAGATGGCCCCAGCATTGATGATGCCGTCTGACACCGTTTGGATCGACTCGGAGGGTTCCACCGCTGAGAGCGTCTCCCACCCGTAGGGAAGTCCCAACCACCAGATCAGGATGTGCAGAATCATCACAACTTGCACGATGACCAGTATGGTCAGCCGGAGTTTCCAGCGACGCCCCCACCCCTTGGCCTTGCCTTTCTCAGGCAGGACGCGGAGTTCAATCCCCTTTGGTTGATTGGGCACGCACGACACAATTTAGATGGTACGAAATGATGGCCCCGCCAACACCGATCAGTCAGTTGAGGAGTTTTATCCAATGCTGGCGGAAGTCTTCCTGCTGCTCCAGTGGCAGCGAGGACTCTTCGATCGCCATGCGAAGCTTCCGCAGCGCCTTGTTCTGGATTTGCCGGACCCGTTCCTTGGTCAGCCCGATGAGTTTGCCAACCTGCGACAGGGTTCGTGGCCTCGCGTGGGTGATGCCCGCGGCGTCACCAGGTCCGATGCGGAATCGATGATGGATCACTTCCTGCTCGACCTCACTGAGATTAGCGGCATTTTGCAGAACCAGATGTCGAACCTCGTCGGCACTGTCCTGCAGCTCCTGAAGGCGTCGCTCTTGGGGGTAGTTGCTTCGTTCCAGATCTGGGTCGAGGCCGATTGAAAATCGCTGTCGATATCGAAGATGCTTGCCACCGTGCCGGGAGAACGACTTGAGAATGGCCCGACATCCATAGGTCGAAAACTTGAATCCACGGCCGATGTCGAACTTGTCAATACTCCGCATGAGGGCCATGTTGCCTTCGCTGATCAGTTCGCCGTAGTCCATATCACCCATGTTGATGCGTTTGGACATTGCCAGCACCAGAGCGAGATTGCACTCGGCAATGAGATGGCGAAGTTGATGTTGCGTGCGATACCAGTGGTGGAGTTGGGCCTTTTGCCGGCGACCGGGCCTGTTGGTGCGAACGGCAGATTGGGCCTTATGGAGTCGGAATCGGGCATAGTTGTACTGAAGGAAGGCAACCTGCTCTTGGGCTTTGGACAGCACGACCGATGAACGTTCCCGAAGCGGCTTGGTGCCGGCAAGGGATTCGCCCAGTGGTCGCATGAGCGGTCCATACCAGCCGGTGTCTGGAATGGGCAGTGGTGGAGGGTCGTCCATGATGCGTTTTTTGGCCCCGGGTCGCTCGAACTCCTCCGAGGGCACGAATTCCACTTTCATGTGGAGCAGCAGGTCGATTGATGGCACCGCTGGTGGATGGAGCAGATACTCGTTGTTGTCCCATTCATTCCTCTGGCTGATCATTGCCACCGTCCTCCTGACGAAATTTTGCCCCTCACAGGCATTGTGCGCGCACTGATAGCCCGCAACAGCACCGCTACGCCTCCGCAGCAGGCGGGGTTCGTCCTATTCAAGAAATGCGTTTGCCCGGGTTCACCGGCGCCCCAAAAGTCGCAAAATCCCTCAACACGCATCATGCTATTCCCTTCAACGCACTTGTTGGGGAATACTTGCCAAAGATTTTTGGCGTTGGCCTGCTGGGGTTGAATGATGCGGGTGGGTTCCCTGAAGGATCAGGGGGAGTTCTAGAGCCCCGCTCCCGGCGGAGGGTTATTCAGGGTCCCCGCCAGAGAGGTCATAGATCCAACCCTCGCCGGCACGTGACCAGTCGAGCACTTCGCCGTCGTTGAAGAACAGTCCCAACTCACGCTGAGCGGCCTCGGTGCTATCCGAGCCATGGATGAGGTTGAAGCTGTTGGAAACACCGAAATCGCCGCGGATGGTGCCTGGTTCGGCGTTGCTGCCGAAGGTGGCACCCATCATCTTTCGGCAGATGGCAATGGCCCCAACGCCACGGAGTGCCAGCACGAGTACTGGCGAGGATGTCATGAATCCCACGAGTCCGTCGTAGAAGGGCTTGCCTTGGTGTGATTCGTAGTGGGCGGCAGCCAGTTCGCCTGAGATCTGCATGAACTTGGCCCCGACGACCTGAATGCCTTTGTCCTCGAACCGGCTGATGATGCGGCCCATGAGGCCACGCTGCACGGCGTCGGGCTTGAGGATGATGAGGGTAGTTTCCATTGCTTGCTCGCTCCTGTGGGAAGCGGGGCATGGTAACGCGTGAGGTAACGAATCGCCAAAGTCGATGTGCGAAACCAGAAAGCCGCAAGCCCTACACCCCTTGTGCTGTTGATGGTCTCATAGCCTCATCGCCTCTTGTTCTGAGCCTGCACAAGACGGCGAAATACTTGCTGCGCTGCTAGGTTATGTCCCAGTGAGGAATGGATCCTCCGACCACAGGGATGGAGCCCCAGGTGCCAGTGGCAACCAAGAAGAGAACCCGCACCGCCGCGACCGCCGAGTCGATGGCTGCCAGTCAGCGTGAGATCTCCGTCAGCGAGTTCTTTGCCAAGAACCGCCATCTGCTCGGATTCGACAACCCTCGCAAGGCGATGCTCACGACGGTCAAAGAAGCCGTGGACAATGCGCTCGATGCGTGCGAAGAAGCGGGCATCCTTCCATCGCTCAAGATTCACCTGCTGCAACTTGAGGAAACCCGCTTCAAGATCACCGTGCAGGACAATGGGCCGGGCATCGTCCGCCGCCAGATCGAGAACATCTTTGGAAAGTTGCTGTACGGATCAAAGTTTCACCGCATGAAGATGAGCCGCGGCCAGCAAGGCATCGGCATTTCAGCCGCGGGTATGTACGGGCTGATGACAACGGGCAAGCCCGTCAAGATCATCTCCAAGACGAGCCGCAGAAAGCCCTCGCATGAAGTGGTCTTGAAGATTGACACGTCCAAGAACAAGGCCGAAGTGGTCAGCGACACGGAACACCCCGAAGACGACGCGCTCTTCCCACAAGGTCACGGCACGATCGTCTCCATCGAACTCGAGGGCAAGTACCAGAAGGGCCGCCAGAGCGTCGACGAATACCTTGAACAAACAGCCATCGCCAATCCGCACGCCGAGATCACCTACATCACGCCGGCCAATGAAACGATTCTGTTCCCGCGAGCTGTCAAGGAATTGCCCGAAGAAGCCAAAGAGATCAAGCCCCACCCCAAGGGCATCGAACTTGGCACACTGATTCAAATGCTCGAGCGAACCGAGGCACGGCAACTCGGAGGCTTCTTGCAGAAGGACTTCTGCCGTGTCGGTCAGCAGAAAGCCAAGCAACTCGCCGAGGGTTCGGGCATGACCTCGCGGACCTGGGTTAAGAATGTCGGACACGCCCAAGCCGAGAAACTCTACAAGTCAATTCAAAGCACGCGCATCACGTCGCCGCCAACAGATTGCTTGGTGCCCATCGGCTCCAAGGCACTCCTCGCTGGCTTGCTCAAGGAAGTTCAAGCAGAGTTCTTCGCCGCGGCCACGCGCCCCCCTGCCGTCTATCGCGGCAACCCATTTCAGATGGAAGTGGCGATTGCTTTTGGCGGGGAACTCAAGACCGAAGAATCCGCCCGCATCATTCGATTCGCCAACCGCGTGCCGCTTCTCTATCAACAGAGTGCGTGCAGTTCATTCAAGGCCGTCGTCGAAACTGGATGGAAAAATTACAGCCTGCAGCAGCCCCGCGGCGGATTGCCGGTGGGCCCCCTCGTCATCATGATTCACATGGCCAGCGTCTGGGTGCCATTTACCAGTGAGTCCAAAGAAGCAATCGCCGACTACGATGAGATCCGCAAAGAGATGCGTCTGGCGTTGCAGGAGTGTGGACGCAAACTTGGCATTTACCTGCGTCGCCGACAGCGGATGAAGAAGGAATCCGAACGCCGCAGCATTTTTGAGCGCTATATCGGAGAGATCTCACAAGCCTGCAACGCGATCACTGGAGTTGATACAACGAAGTTGTATGCGGCCTTGCACAAACAGGCCGAGAAGAAAACCGCCCAAGCGGATCAGATGCTCGATGACGAGGGCAAGGTGCTCGATGACGGCGGTCGCCTGGCCAAAGACACCGACGTCATCATCATTGATGATCTTCAAACCGGCGGGCAGGTAGCGTCGGATGAAGAGGACCTCTTTGGCGGCGCCACACTCAAGAAGCGTCGACGCAAGAGCACGGCCAAGAAGAGCAAGACCACACGCACGAAAAAGAAATCGAGACGCTGATGGCCAAGAAGAAGACCGCAACTAAGAAGGTGGCGAAGAAGACGGCAACCAAGACGGCTTCGAAGAAGACGGCGACCAAAAAGCGGCGAGGGCCGGTTAGTAAGGAACGCGACAAGGTCACCAACCGCGCAATCGAGTTGCTTGCTGACGGAATCGCGCGTGATGGCCTCAAGGGCCGCGAGCCAAGCGTCGAAATTCCGCTTCGCACCGTCACCAATATGAAGTGGAACAAGCGCAAGCGCATCCTTGAGATGGGCGATTCCACGCAGACACGCAGCCTCTTCAATGTCGGCCAGGCCCGCAAGTTCATGCAAACACTGCTGCTTGCCAAAGGGAGTCGAGAACTCATCAAGGCCGAGAAGACGCTCAGTCTACGTGGCATGTACTACATGTCGCTGCACACGATCGAGGGGACCAAGGAACAGACCTTCAACGATCAGGGTGAATCCGACACCGTGCTTGAGGACTTAGAGGTTTCACTGGGCGGTCTTCGTGAGGAACTTCACGTCTTTGCCAAGAAGCGAGGCACGATGGTCGGCAACATCACGGTCGAAGACAACGGTGACGAGATCGACTGCCGTCGCATGGGAACCGGTGGGTATGCGATCCCAAGCATCTGCGAGCCAAGCGTTATTCAGTTCAAGAAGTGCGATGCCAAGTTTGTATTACATGTTGAGAAGGACACGGTCTGGAGTCGTTTCAACGAAGATCGCTTCTGGGAAACGCACAACTGCATATTGACAGAAGGCTCAGGGCAGCCCCCTCGCGGCGTGCGGCGTCTTCTGCATCGGCTCAACAAGGAACTCGGCCTGCCCATCTACTGCCTGCTCGATTGCGACCCGTGGGGGCATTACATTTACAGCGTCATCAAGCAAGGATCGATCAATCTTGCGTTTGAGAGTCAGCGCATGGCGATTCCCGATGCCAAGTTCATCGGCATCCGGGCCGAAGACTACGACCGGTGCGAGCTCTCTCCCGATGTGCGTATTGCACTGAACGACCGCGACATCACCCGAGCGCGGCAGATTGCCGAGTATCCGTGGTTCAAAGACAAGCGCCCGTGGCAGAAAGAGATCAAACGCCTTCTTGCCAACGGCTTCAAGATGGAAGTTGAGTCCCTGATTACCAAGGACATCTCCTACGTCACCGAGGAATATGTCCCGGCGCGGCTCAAGGCGAAGGACTTTTTGGACTGATGTGGCGATCACCTTGGTAACGAATTCGGCGAATGAAGTCCCGAAATCTAGTTAACACGCGCCGCGTGGGGGTTCGCAGTAACTTCAATCGAAGTTTGAATCGCTCACGCCAATCCGTCAATTGAAATGGCGAGTCCGCCGCCTGTTTGCCAAGACTACGGCCGGCCTTCATCAGACCTAAATCTATCGTGCCGCGCATCATCCCACTCCCTATTGCTGGTCTAATCGATCCTAAGCGGAGCCCCGTAGGTGGGTGACCAACACTCAAGGAGCCATATTGGGGCCTACGGTGTGGTTTCTGGGTGAAAATGAAGGAGGCACGGTCGAATGAGAAGGGCCCGCGGTACCATGCACGCTCTGCCCACGACGGCGGTGTTTGGGAGGAATTGTCCATGACGACAAGTCAGCCACACGGCGACAGTGAATTTCAAAATCTGCCGGCCATCCCCCAGCGGGTGCTGGTAGCCGATGACGAACACCTTGTTGCGGCGGGCATCATCGGCTTACTCCATGACCTCGGGTACGAAACCGTCGGCCCGGCCAACAGTGGCGATTCTGCGGTCGCATTGGCCCGCAGCGACTCGCCCGACGTGGCACTTCTGGACATCCGAATGCCCGAAGCCGAAGGGCTCGAGGCTGCCGAAACCATCTACAACGAGATGGGTATCCCGGTCATCATGGTGTCGGCCTATTCCGACCCCGACTACATCGCAACCAGCCAACGCATCGGTGTCTTCGGATACCTGCTCAAACCCGTCACGGCGGATCAACTACGCATCGGTATCGAAATCGCCTGGTCCCGATTCCTCAAACATCTTGATCTCACTAATCAGGTCGACAACCTCCACGACCGCCTCGAACAACGCAAGGTCATCGAACAAGCCAAGTGGATCGTGGTCAAACGGAAAGACGTCCCCGAACCCGAAGCAATGCGGATGCTCCAAAAACAGGCCCGCAATGGACGCAAGCCGATCATCGAAGTAGCGCAGGCCATCATCGACAGTGAAAGCCTGCTTGGCGACTAAGTCGCCAAGCCCATAAGAAAACGCCCAAAGCAGATCCGGCGCATCACCCTGCTTGAGAGGCGCTCGTCTCCACCGCTTCCTTCAACTGCGGATGATCATCAACCACTCCCATCAGCAACCCTCGGGCATCTGATTGGGTCATCGTCTGAGGAAGTGTCACATCCGACCACTGTGTGACCGTTGGTGTTCCATCAACGACCGAATACGTCAACACACGCCCGTTGGCCAGATCGAACTGTTGCCCCTCCACCGTCAGCACGCCAGTCATCGGCTTGAAGTCCTCGCTGTATGTGCACCGCAACGCCATGGAAATCGTAAGATCATCAACTTGGAACTCCCCGTCGCCCCTGAGGCTGTTTGAATCGAAGCCGACTGACTCTGTGGTGCTCATGGACCGAATCCACGTCGGTGTCGTCGCGTTCTTCAATGGCTCGTTGAAATACAAAACGTAGATCGGCAGCATCTCGTTCACGCCGATCGTATTGGACTGAATGAACCCGGCAATGGCCCCGGTGTCCCCCGGTCCGCTGCTCTTAAAAACCTCGAACAGTTTCAGGTGCACGTTCGACGTGAGTGCGCGATCACACCCCCCAACAGCCACCATCATCATCACGCTTGCAATCAGTGTCTTGAGTCCAAGCATCACACACGATCTCCAATTTTTGTATTGGCTTACGGTCAGTCCTGCACAGTGGGCAGGGTAATGGTGAACTCAGTCCCCCGCCCAACTTCAGACGCCACCGACAGCCGTCCGCCGTGTTCATCGATGATGCGACGGGTCGTAGGCAAGCCCAGGCCAGTCCCACCCTTGCGACCCGATACATACGGCAAGAAGATCTCGTCAAGTTTGTCCGCGGGAATGCCTGGCCCCGTATCACGGATGTGAATCTGCACGCGATCACCCAAACGCTCGCCCTGAATCATGAGTTCCGCCTGAGCCGAGTTGTCTTCACTTCGAACCATTGCCTGCACTGCATTGATCATGAGATTGAGCATCGCTTGCTTAAAAAGACCCTCATCGACCTTGACTGGCAGCGGTACATCTGGCATTTGCATGCGAAGAATCACATCTGCCTGATCGCACTGAGGGTGATAGAAGTCGCCAAGTTCTTCAATGACGCTACGGACATCGCAATCGTGCATCGAAAGTTTAACCCGACCAGCAAACTGCAGGAAGTCGGCAAGAATGCTCGCGAGCCGTTCAACCTCACGTCGCAGTGTCTCGACCCGACGAATCAACCGACCCTTCTCGACCTCTTCGAGCTGGGCATGTTGCAGGTCTTCGATCAGCAGCTGCGCATTGAGGCCAACCGTTGACAAGGGGTTCTTGATTTCATGCGCCAGACCGCCAGTCATGGCTCCCAGTTCAGCAAGGCGCTGACTGTGCAAAGCCTCTCCTTCTGCATCGCGAGCACGTTGTTGCGCGCGACGAAGCAACACAAAAATAAACGGTGCCAGCACGACCAAAGTCGTGCTGGCACCAATCAGGAACCAAAGTACACCGCTCACAGTTGAGCGATCAGGATGCGGTTTCGACAGCGTCTTCGCGCTGCTTGCCGCCACCGCGACGACGACGACCGCGGCCGCCCCCGTCACCATCCGAGTCGCCACCTGAGTCATCGCCTTCGGCTGGCTCAAGCAGTGCCTTGCGGGACAACTTGATGCGTCCAGCGTCATCGACATTGACAACCTTCACTCTGCACGTGTCGCCAACCTTTACAACGTCTTCGACACTCTTGACGAAACCGTTATCGAGTTCAGAGATGTGGCACATGCCGTCGGTGCCAGGCACCAACTCGATGAAGGCACCGAAGTCCTTGACCGAAACGACCTTTCCGTCGTAGATGGTGCCGACCTTGATCTCGGCACCAAGTGCCTCGACCTCGGCCTTGGCGGCATCGCCAGCCTTGCCATCGGTCGATGCAATCGTGACGGTGCCGTCATCTTCCACATCGATGGTGGCGCCGGTGCGCTCTTGAATGCCACGAATCATCTTGCCACCAGGTCCGATGAGCTTGCCGATCTTCTCGGGGTCGATCATGACCTGCATGATGCGTGGGGCGTACTCACTGAGCGTCTCACGCGGGGCGGGCAGACAGGCTTCCATCTGCTCGATGATTTCGATGCGACCGATGCGGGCTTGCTCGAAAGTTTCCTTGATCTCGTCGAACCACAGTCCGCGAGCCTTCAGGTCGAGTTGAATACCGGTGATGCCGTTGCGGGTGCCACAGACTTTGAAGTCCATGTCACCGAAGAAGTCCTCTTCACCAAGAATGTCGGTGACGCGAACGATCTTGCCTGCTTCATTGCTGAAGCGTCCAACCGAGATGCCCGCACACGTTGCCTTGATCGGCACGCCCGCGTCCATCATTGCCATGCAACCACCGCATACCGAAGCCATCGACGAGGAGCCATTGGATTCAGTGATGTCACTGACGAGTCGAACGGTGTATGGGAAGTCTTCAACGTCGGGCAGGATCGCCATGAGTGATCGCTCGGCGAGGGCACCGTGACCAATTTCGCGGCGTCCAGGACCCATGATGCGACGAGCTTCGCCCACGCAGAACGGGGGGAAGTTGTAGTGCAGGTAGAACTTCTTGGCGTACTCAGGCATCAGGCCATCGACGATCTGCTCATCACGACCAGTACCCAGAACGCACGTCAGCAGACCTTGCGTTTCGCCACGCTGGAAGAGCGAAGAGCCATGTGTCCGCGGGAAGATGCCAGCCTCGATATCCAGATCACGGATCTGAGTAAACGACCGGCCATCGGCACGGGTGCTTTCTTCGACAATCAACTTGCGAGTGCTCTTCTTCTCAAGCGTACGGAACGCTTCACGGGCCTGACGCAGACGCGTCTCGGCAACTTGGTACTCCTGGTAGGTACCACCCTCGGGAAGTTTGAAGTGCTCGTCGAGCACCTTTTCACGAAGCGCATCGACGGCCGCATGCCGCTCGGACTTGCCGCCAATACGACGGCAGGTGAGCATCTCCTCACTGGCAACCTTGTTCACCAGTTCGGTGACGTCATCGGCAGGAAGAGCAAGGCTGCCCATTCGAACCTCGGGGCAGCCGACCTTCTCGCGAAGTTCGTTCTGCATCTCGATGATCGGCTTGCAGCCATGCTCGTAGCCATACTCGATGGCAGCCAAGATGGCGTCTTCAGGAACCTCTGCAGCGCCGACTTCAATCATGTTGATGCCATCGCAGTGCCCCGAAAGCACCATGTCCAGATCGGAGTACTCCATCTGAGCGTGGGTCGGGTTGATGACAAACTGCTCGCCGTCATCGGTCAGGATACGACCAACTCGAATAGTCGCCACAGGGCCTTGGAAGGGCGCGTCGGTCATCATCAGTGCCGCGGAGCCACCGCTACAAGCCAACACGTCGGTGTCGTTTTGCCCGTCATGACTCATTGTCCAGCACTGAATCTGGATTTCATCAATGAAGCCGTCTGGGAAGAGTGGGCGGAGCGGACGATCGATCATCCGCATCGTGAGAATTTCCTTCTCGTTCGGGGCGCCCTCTCGCTTGCGGAAACCGCCGGGGAAACTACCGCCGGCGCTTAGACGCTCGCGGTAGTCGCACTGCATCGGGAAGAAGTCCAGACCCGGACGGGGATTGGCCCGCACGGCCGTGCACATGACGACCGACTCGCCATGGCTAACCATGACGCAACCGTCGGCAAGTTTGGCGATGCGGCCCGTCTCCATACGGAGTGTCCGACCGCCGATTTCGCGTTCTACAAAATGAACTTTGGCATCTGCCATTATGAAAGTCTCCTGAGGCTCGGACGGCGCTCAATGGCCGCGCACGATCTCGGTTGTGGATCCAAGTGGATTCTCACAGAGGGCAGAAGACAGAAGGCACCACGTCGTGCGCTGCCGCCTGTCCACTGCCACCTAGGGAGAACCGTGGACCCGGCTTGAACGGGGCGTTGCCCGCTACTTTCGAAGACCAAGTCGCTTGATGAGTGCTCGGTAGGCGTCTGGCCTGGTACGCGAGAGATACTGGAGCAACCGGTTTCGCTTACCAACAAGTTTGACGAGTCCAAGCCGTGCGGCCTGATCCTTCTTATTGGTCTGCAAGTGGTCGTTGATCTCCGCAATACGCGATGTCAACAGTGCAACCTGCACTTCAGGCGAACCGGTGTCCGCATCATCGCGGCGATACTCGGAAACAATCGAGGTCTTCTGATTCAGGGTGAGGGCCATAACTGGTCCTGCTCCTCAAGGGCCAAGGCACCATGCCTCAGCCGAATCGCGGATGGTAGCCGAAATTGGGCCCAGATGCCACTGGAGAGGACCTCCGCGTCCGGTAACGAGGGGCTCTACCGCAGTTCCGCCAGCCATTGCCCGATCCGGACGCATCCGGTATCAATCGCCGCCTCATCAAGGGCAAACGACAGCCGAACGTGCCTTGGGCCACAGCCTAGAAAATCGTCGCCAGGTACCACCGCCACACCGGTTTCTTCGAGCAGGGCCGAGGCAAAACCGCCTGCTCCATCGATTGCTGCCCCGCTGGCAGTCGTACGACCAAACGTGCTTGAGACATCGGGGAACACGTAGAACGCCCCCATTGGCTCGGAGCAGGTAATCCCGGTCCAAGCCGAGACATAGTCGTACATCTGGTGGGCCCGCTTCTCAAAGATGTCGTGCATTCGAGCAGCTTCGTCCCAGCCGTCGCGGAGCGCAACTTCCACGGCGGGAAGCGTAAAGCTTGTCACCGACGAGGTCATTTGGCTTTGCAACTTTGACATCGCCTTGACAATCGCTCCCCCACTGCCTGGCGCGCACGTCCATCCGATCCGCCAGCCCGTCGCCGCAAATGTCTTGCTCAGTCCGTTGATCGTCACGGTGCGATCGCGCATCGATTCAAGCGACCCGGGCGAACAGTGCACATGGCCCCCGTACACCAGTTGGTCATAAATCTCGTCACTAATCAGCGTGATGTGCTCGTGCCTAGCAATCACGTCGCAGATAGAAGCGATTTGTGATGGGCTGTACATCGTGCCGCACGGATTACTCGGGCTGTTGAGGATGACTACCCGGGTGTGATCGGTAATCGCCGCATCGATCGACTCCGCAGATGCAAGGAAGTGGTTTTGAGCAGTGGTCTGGACTTCAACGAGCCGCCCGCCAGCGAGTTGGACCATCGGCTTGTAGGACACCCACGCTGGAACAGGCAAAATGACTTCATCGCCTTCATTGACCAAGGCCTGCAGCGCGAGGTACAGGCTGCACTTTCCGCCGTTGGAAATAATGATGTCGTTAGATGTGCACTCGATGCCATTGGCGACGCGAAACTGCTCGGCGACGGCTTCTCGGGCCGCAGGGGTGCCCGGAACAGGGACATAGTGCGTCATGCCATCGGAAATCGCATCGATCGCAGCTTGGCACACGAGGTCGGGAGTAGCAAAGTCTGGTTCGCCAGCGCCAAAGCCGATGACATCGCGACCATCGGCCTTCATGGCCCGCACCCGCGCGGTGATGGCGAGCGTCGAGGATGGTGAGATAGACGCCGCGCGGTCCGACACGGGCCAGTGTGTGTTCGTTGATGCGGTGGTGCTGCTCATGACGGGCATCGTAGAACCCCCAGCCGCAGCCTGCTTATCCACCGCAGCCACGCTACCCTGCCCAGATGCACTACGACGCCCACCAACCTGTCATCGACGATCTTGAGGCGCGGATCTTGACCATCCGCGACTCTCTTTGACTATGACGCCAAGATCGCACAGCGAGCCGACCTCCAAAACCAAATGGGCGGTGGGGACTTCTGGAACAATCAGGAGGCTGCGCAAAAAGTCATCGGTGAGTACCAACTCCTCAAAGCGCAGACCGAGGGTCTAAGCAAGGTCATCGAGTCCTTCGAAGACGCCAAGGTCGGATACGAACTCGCTCATGAGGATGGCGACGAGGACCTACTGGCCGAGGCCGATGAAAGCCTCTACCAGTTGACGCGAAATATGGAGCGGGTCGAACTCCAGTCCTTGTTGTCAGGCAAGCACGATCACCGCGATTGCTTTGTGTCCATTCAAGCTGGTGATGGCGGCAATGACGCTGACGACTGGGCGCAAATGCTCGACCGTATGTACATCTCGTGGTGGGAAAACCAGGGATGGAAAGTTGAACAGGTCGCACTTGTCCACGGAAGCGAAGTAGGTATCAGCAGCGTGACCTACCACGTCAAGGGGCCGCTGGCCTACGGATACATGTCCTGCGAGCGAGGCACGCACCGGCTCGCCCGCGTCAGTCCGTTCAACAGCCAGGGCAAACGACAAACGAGTTTTTGCACGGTCGATGTCACGCCAGAGTTTGAAGACAAAGACATCGAAATCGATGACAACGACATCGAACTGACCACATACGCGCGTTCGTCAGGACCTGGTGGGCAGAACGTCAACAAAGTGGCCTCGGCTGTTCGCATTGTGCACAAACCAACGGGTTTCATGGTCGTCAGTTCCACACACAAGGCGCAATTGCAAAACCGCAAACAAGCGATGCGAATTCTGCAGGCCAAACTCGAACAACTCGAAGAAGATCGACGGCAAGCCGAGCTCGATGCCGCCACCGGTGGCAAGGTCGATCGTGGGTGGGGTTCGCAGATCCGTTCGTACGTCATCTACGACAACCGCGTAAAAGATCACCGCACCGGCCACGAGGTAGGCAACCCCCAGACCGTGCTCGACGGCGACCTCGACGGCTTCATCGACGCCGAACTCAAGCGGCGGCGGGCTGGTGGGTAGCAAGACCCACGCGGGCGTCGCTCATCATCCACGGTGCGGCGCCGACCTACCACGATCCATCTATCGCACGGCCAAAGCGGCCAATACGCCCTTTCCACGCGTCCATGCGGCCATAATTGGCTTGCGTCCTGCGGTTGACTCGTTAGCCTCCAAGGGAGGTATAGGCGATTGTATTTAGTGGGGAGCAGAGACATGCATGTAGCCCAATGGATAAGCGTTGCAAGCGTATGTATCGCAACCGGCCTCGGGCAAGCCGCAACGATCACCGTCGATGACGACCTGCAGGACCTCCCCACCGCCGACTACACCAACATTCAGGCGGCCGTAGATGCGGCCAGTGATGGCGACGAAGTGGTGGTGTACCCCGGGACGTACACCGACACTCAGGATGGTCACGTCGTCAATATGCTCGGCAAGGCGATTACGCTTCGATCGACCGGAACCGCCGACGTCACGATCATCGACGGCGAAAACGCACGGCGCGGCATTGTGTGTGTCAACGCCGAACCGTCGAGCACCACCATCGACGGGTTTACGATCAGTGGTGGACTCAGTGTGGAATACGACTACGACGGTGATGGCTTGGCGGACTGGTGGGAGGATGATGGCGGCGGAATCCTCTGCTACTACAGTGACCCCACGATCACCAACTGCACGATCTCAGACAACACCGCCAACTACGGCGGGGGGATCCGCTGTTACGGGGGCAGCCCCACGATCACCAACTGCACGATCTCAGACAACACCGCCCCTTACGGG
>PVBE012910128.1_pt1 | contig 19604 bp, 6 predicted proteins | sample 1631181 | NCBI WGS metagenome assembly PVBE01 (sample SAMN08397723, study PRJNA350692) | Marine metagenome, whole genome shotgun sequencing project. | isolation source: water | place: Pacific Ocean | collected 2012-04 | reverse complement strand
TGAACAGCGGCGACCAAACCATCGTCGCCGAAGCATCACTGAAGCCCGAGTGTGGCGACGGTCTGGACAACGACAACGATGGCCTCGCCGACGCCCAGGACCCGGACTGTCGGAACAGCGTGGACCGGAACGAGAGCGGCGGTCTGACCGAGCGCCCCGCCGACGACCGACAAACCGCCCAGGCCTATCCCCCCGAGCTCCCACCGTGTGAGGACCAGCTCGACAACAATGGAGACGGCCTGACCGACAGCCAGGACCCGACCTGCGCCGACAACCCCTATGGCGAGTGGACCCCGGAGTGCTCGGACGGCCTCGACAACAACGGCGACGGCCTCATCGACTGCGCCGACGCCGCCTGCTCGGCCCTCCCCGAGTGCACCCCCGAGGACTGCACCAACGGCGTCGACGACGACACCGACGGGGACGCCGACTGCGACGACACCGACTGCGTCGCCAACGTCGCCTGCACCGGTGAGAACTGCACCAACGGCTTCGACGACGACGGCGACGGCGCCGTGGACTGCGTCGACACGGACTGCCTCGCCTCGGCCGACTGCATCGCCGAGGACTGCATCGACGGCGTCGACAACGACGGCGATCTCTTCCTGGACTGTGCCGACGACGAGTGCACGCTCAACAGCGACTGCATCGAGGAGACCTGCACCAACGGCTTCGACGACGACCTCGACGGCTTCCTCGACTGCTTCGACACCGAGTGCATCGGCGACCCCCTCTGCATCCCCGAGGACTGCACCGACGGCATCGACAACGACGGCGACGGCTCGACCGACTGCAACGACGCCGACTGCGCCTTCGAGGCCATCTGCAGCTCCGAGAACTGCACCGACGGCGCCGACAACGACGGCGACGGCTTCATCGACTGCGACGACAACCAGTGCACCGGCGCCCCCGCCTGCGTGGACGAGGACTGCGGCAACGGGATCGACGACGACGGCGACGGCTTCATCGACTGCACCGACAACGCCACCAACGACCCCCTCGATCCCGACTGCGAAGCCGACGCCCTCTGCGTGCCCGAGGACTGCTTCAACGGCATCGACGACGACTCCGACGGCTTCATCGACTGCTCCGATCTGGAGTGCGACACCGAGCCCGGTTGCATCGTCGAGAACTGCTTCGACGGCTTCGACAACAACGCCGACGGCTTCATCGACTGCGCCGACGCGGACTGCATCGCCAACGAGCCCCTGTGCACCCCCGAGATCTGCGACAACGGCCTCGACGACGACGGCGACTTCTTCGTCGACTGCGCCGACGTGGAGTGCCAGACCCAGACCGTCTGCCTGTCCGAGGACTGCTCCAACGGCCTCGACGACGACGGCGACTCCCTCGTCGACTGCGACGACCCCGCGTGCGCGCCCCAGCCGGTGTGCGCGGTCTCGGGCGAGGTCTGCGACAACAGCCTGGACGACGACGGCGACGGCTTCATCGACTGCGCCGACCCCGACTGCGTCTCCGAGCCCACCTGCGGCACCGAGGACTGCGACAACGGCACCGATGATGACGGCGACGGCCTCGTCGACTGCGTCGATCCCGACTGCACCCTGACGCCGGTGTGCATCGCCGAGATCTGCGACGACGAACTCGACAACGACGGCGACGGCTTCATCGACTGCGTCGACGCCGAGTGCGTGCCGGAGACCATCTGCATCGCCGAGGACTGCGACAACGGCCTCGATGAAGACGGCGATGGCGACATCGACTGCAACGACGACGAGTGCATCTACGACACCTTCTGCACCATCGAGGTCTGCGACGACGGCGCCGACAACGACGGCGACACCCTCGTGGACTGCGACGACGTCGTGAACTGCTCGGTCTTCCCCGGTTGCGTGGACGAGGTCTGCGACGACGAGGTCGACGACGACGGCGACGGCTACATCGACTGCGCCGACGACGAGTGCTTCACGTTCCCCGCGTGCGTGGACGAGGTCTGCGACAACACGATCGACGACGACGGCGACGGCGACGCCGACTGCGCCGACGACGAGTGCGTGGGCGAACCCGCCTGCCTGGTCGAGGACTGCGGCAACTCCCTGGACGACGACGGCGACGGCCAGATCGACTGCGCCGACCCCGAGTGCTCCACCGAACCGGACTGCATCGCCGAGGACTGCGACAACGTCATCGACGACGACAGCGACGGCTTCGTCGACTGCGCCGACCCCGAGTGCTCCGGCGACCCGGACTGCGACACGACCGAGATCTGCGACGACACGATCGACAACGACTCCAACTCCCTGATCGACTGCGACGATCCCGCGTGCCTCGGGGACAGCGCCTGCACCCTGGGCGGCGGCGAGGTCTGCGACGACGGCGTCGACGACGACGGCGACGGCCTCGTGGACTGCTTCGACCCGGACTGCTTCACCGCGCCCGTGTGCCTCGACGAGATCTGCGACGACAGCTTCGACAACGACGGCGACGGCGACGTCGACTGCGACGACGACGAGTGTCTGACGGAGATCGTCTGCGCCGATGAGGTCTGCGACGACAGCCTCGACAACGACGGCGACGGCGCGATCGACTGCGACGACTCGGACTGCGTCGGCACCCCCGAGTGCTCCCTCGAGGACTGCACCAACAACTTCGACGACGACGGCGACGGCTTCGTCGACTGCGCCGACCCGGACTGCACCGGCGAGCTGATCTGCACCATCGAGGTCTGCGACAACGGCAGCGACGACGACGGCGACGGCGACATCGACTGTGCCGACCTGGAGTGTTTCTTCGACTCGCTGTGCAACACGGAGATCTGCGACAACGACGTCGACGACGACGGCGACGGCGACATCGACTGCGCCGACGGGGACTGCAACGTCTTCACCGACTGCACCTTCGAGACCTGCGACAACCAGATCGACGACGACAACGACCTGCTCGCCGACTGCGGCGATCCGGAGTGCGACACCGACCCCTACTGCGCCGCCTGCCTGCCCTTGGAGTCGCTGACCTGCGGCGGCCTCGGCGTCGGCCACACCGCCGACATCACCGCCGGCACCGACGCCAACGACAGCTACTCCTGCGGCGGCTGGGACGCCACGGGCCCGGAGATCGTCTACTCGTTCACCGCCACCGAGACGGGCGAGCACGTGTTTGCGCTGACGCAGCTGACGGCCGAGCTCGATCTGTACGTGCTGGAGCCCGGCGGCCCGGCCTGCGACCCCGATGACTGCATCGCGTTCGGCGACCAGACCGTCACCTTCGACGGGGTCGCGGGCACGGACTACCTGATCGCGGTCGACGGACGGTTCGGCCAGTCGTCCTTCTTCAACCTCGTCGCCCAGTGCCCGTCGGACCTGCTCGAGGACTGCGAAAACGGCGTCGACGACGACTTCGACACGCTGGTGGACTGCTTCGATCCCGACTGCGCCTGCCCGAGTTCGTGCGACACCGAGACGGTCACCGAGTGCGGCGACGCCATCGTCAGCGACTCCGGCGACGGCGACGCGTTCATCGACCTGTACGGCTGCGGTCTGCCCGCGACCGGCCCCGAGGAGCTGTACAGCTTCGTCGCCCCCGAGGGCGGCGGCGACGTCACGTTCCACCTCGCCATCACCGAGCCCGTCGACCTCGACCTGTACGTGCTCGAGGTCATCGGCGACGAGTGCGATCCGGACGACTGCGTGGACGCCTCCACCGGCTCCGACTCGGTCGAAGAGCTGACGATCACCACGGTCGGCGGCGTCGAATACGTCATCGCCGTGGACGGCTTCGACGGCGACTCCGGCGGCTACGTGCTCGACATCACCTGCCCCGCCGACCCGGTGGAGATCTGCGGCAACTTCCTCGACGACGACCTCGACGGCGACACCGACTGCGACGACAGCGAGTGCTTCGGCGAGCCGGGCTGCTTCGTCGAGGACTGCAACAACGGCTTCGACGACGACGGCGACGGCCTCGCCGACTGCGACGACCCCGACTGCAGCTCCCAGCTCGAGTGCGCCCCCGAGGTCTGCGACAACCTGCTGGACGACAACGCCAACAGCCTGATCGACTGCTTGGACCCGGACTGCTTCTCCGAGCTCTACTGCCAGCCGGAGATCTGCGACAACTCGATCGACGACGACGGCGACGGCGACATCGACTGCGACGACACCGAGTGCGTCACCGAGGACGCCTGCCCGAGCCAGGTCTGCAGCGCGCCGGAGGACTTCATCGACTGCGGCAGCAGCGCCACCTCCGGCGACACGATCTTCGGGACCCCCTCGATGGACGGCTACGCGTGCGGGATCACCCCCGCCTACGGCAACGAGATCATCTACGAGATGGAGTTCGACCTGCCCGCGGACAACACCCTCGAGGTGTCGCTCGAGCCCCTCGAACCCGTCGATCTCGACCTGTACGTGCTGGAGGACAAGAACACCGGGTGCGACCCGCTGGAGTGCGTCGTGTCGTCCGTGTCGCTGACCGATGCGGTCGAGTCGGTCGCCTTCTTCGCCTTCGGCGGCGGCACCTACTACCTCGTGGTGGACTCCAAGGACGTCGCCGATTCGGCCAGCTTCACCCTGAGCGTGGCGTGCGCCGAGACGACGATCGAGATCTGCACCAACGGGATCGACGACGACGGTGACGGCGACTTCGACTGCGACGATTCGGACTGTGACACGCTGCCGGAGTGCCTCCCCGAGAGCGAGGAGTGCTTCGACGGCATCGACAACGACCTGGACGGCGACGTCGACTGCGACGACAGCGACTGCGTGCTCGTTCCCCAGTGCGTCGACCCGGAGATCTGCAACAACGGGCTGGACGACGACAACGACGGCGACATCGACTGCCAGGATCTGGAGTGCGTCGGGGACATCAACTGCTACCTCGTCGAGAACTGCGACAACGAGGCGGACGACGACGGCGACGGGCTCATCGACTGCGTCGATCCGGACTGCTTCGGCGGCCCCGAGTGCAGCTTCGAGACGGACTGCTTCAACGGCTTCGACGACGACGCCGACGGCGACGTGGACTGCAGCGACTTCGACTGCGTGGTCGACCCCGCCTGCACCGACGAGGTCTGCGACGACTTCATCGACAACGACGCCGACCTGTTGACCGACTGCCTCGATCCCGAGTGCAGCGAGGACTCCAACTGCCTCGTCGAGGTCTGCGGCAACGGCTTGGACGACGACCTCGACGGCGCCGTGGACTGCGCCGACTCGGAGTGCGCCACCGAGTCCGAGTGCATCGACGAGGTCTGCACCGGCGGCGTGGATGACGACGGCGACGGCGACACCGACTGCGACGACCTGGAGTGCGTGGCCGAGCCGGTCTGCATCGCCGAGGTGTGCACCAACGGCGTGGACGACGACGGCGACGGTGCGATCGACTGCGCCGATCCCGAGTGCTCCGCCGACCCCACCTGCGACACCGCCGAGATCTGCGACAACGGCAGCGACGACGACAGCAACAGCCTGACCGACTGCGACGACCCGGCCTGCCTGGGCGATCCCAGCTGCTCCGTGGGTGGCGGCGAGGACTGCTCGCTCACCGGCGACGAAGACGGCGACGGCCTCGCCGACTGCAGCGACTCCGACTGCGTCGCGGACTCCGCCTGCATCGCCGAGGACTGCTTCAACGGCGTGGACGACGACGGCGACGGCTTCCTCGACTGCTTCGACGACGAGTGCGTGCTCGCGCCCGTCTGCGAGGACGAGGACTGCACGGACGAGATCGACAACGACGGCGACGGGCTCATCGACTGCTTCGATCCGGACTGCCCCCTGGCGCCCGACTGCATCGTTGAGGACTGCGACAACGGCGTGGACGACGACCTCAACGGCCAGCTCGACTGCGCCGACGCGGACTGCCTGTCGGACCCGGTCTGCACCGGCGAGGACTGCACCGACGGCGCCGACAACGACGGCGACTCGCTGATCGACTGCGTCGACGACGACTGCGACTTCTTCACCGACTGCATCGAGGAGGTCTGCGACGACCAGGTCGACAACGACGTCGACGTGCTCGTGGACTGCGACGACGACGAGTGCACCGCCGACCTGTTCTGCACCGAGTGCGACCCCGTGCTCGTGGCGCCGGTGTGCGGCGACATCGTCTCGGGCGACACCTCCCTGTACGACAGCGACGCCCTCGACGGCTACAACTGCGGCGGCTGGGATGCCTCTGGACCGGAGCAGGTGGTCACGTTCGTGGCGACCGAGTCGGGCGTACACAGCTTCCTCCTGACGGGCCTGAGCGAGGAGCTGGACCTGTACGTGCTCTCCAGCGTGGGCGGCTGCGACGCGGGCGGCTGCCTGGGCTACGGCGACCAGTCCGTGACCGTGGACCTGACCGCGGGGGAGACGATCGACCTCGTCATCGACGGCCGCTTCGGCGCCGCCGGCGAGTGGAACCTCCACCTGAACTGTCCCGCGGACCTCGTCGAGGACTGCAGCAACGGCCAGGACGACGATCTGGACGGCGAGATCGACTGCGCCGACAGCGACTGCGCCTGCCCCACCGAGTGCACGACGATCACCACGATGGCTTGCGGTGAGTCGGTCGAAGGCGACACCACGGGCGGCGACACGCTGTTCGACCTGTACGCCTGCGGCTCCGTCGCGGCCGGCCCCGAGGAGTTCTTCGAGGTGGCGGCGCCCGCGGGCGGCGGCGACCTGACGATCGATCTGGCGGTGCTCGATGCCGTCGATCTGGACCTGTACGTCATCGACCTCGCCACCGGCGAGTGCGTGACCGACAACTGCGTGGGCGCCTCCACGGGCGTGAGCGCGCTCGAGTCGGTGACGATCTCGACCACCGGGTCGGAGACCTACGCCGTCGGCGTGGACGGCTTCGCTGTGAGCGACGCGGGCGGCTACGTGCTGGATGTGACCTGCCCCGCGACCCCGGCGGAGGACTGCAGCAACGGCATCGACGACGACGCCGACGGCGACATCGACTGCTTCGACAGCAACTGCTTCGGCGACCTCGCGTGCGTGGTCGAGAACTGCGTCAACGGCTTCGACGACGACGGTGACGGCGCGGCGGATTGCGCCGACAGCGACTGCGCGTCCGAGTCGGAGTGCATCACCGAGGACTGCGAGAACGGCGTCGACGACGACGGCGACGGCGACCTCGACTGCGCGGACACCGAGTGCGACTTGAACCCCGCGTGCGCGACCGAGGACTGCTTCGACGGGCAGGACAACGATCTGGACGGCGACGTCGACTGTGCGGACGGCGACTGCGTGCTCGAGCCCGCGTGCGCGACCCCCTGCTCGCCCGCCATCGCCACGCTGACGTGCAGCGGCGGCACGGTGAACGGGAGCACGGTCGGCGGCCCCTCCAACCTCACCGTCTACGGCTGCGGTGCCACGGCGGCCGGCCCCGAGGCGGTCATCGAGCTGGTCTCGGGCGAGGCGCAGGTGATGGACCTGACGTTGACGACGGTGACGTCGGGGATGGACCTGGACCTGATGCTGCTGGCCCCGAACCCGGGCTGCGAGGCGAACGGCTGCCAGTTCGCGGCGACCTCGACGGAGCTGTCCGGGGAGACGCTGTCCTTCGTGGCGGCGGAGGCGACGACCTACTTCGTGGTGGTCGACGGCAAGAACACCGGGGACGAGGCTGACTTCGCGCTGGACGTGACCTGCGGCACGACCCCGACGACCGAGTTCTGCAGCAACGGGATCGACGACGACGGCGACGGCGACATCGACTGCGAGGACGACAACTGCACCGGTTCGCCCAGCTGCATCGTGATCACCGAGCAGTGCACCAACGGGATCGACGACGACGCCGATGGGTTCATCGACTGCGCCGACCTGGACTGCGCCACGAACACGGCCTGCGTGCTCCCCGAGGACTGCTCCAACGGCGTGGACGACGACGCTGACGGGGACATCGACTGCCAGGACTCGGACTGCGCCTTGGACGCGAACTGCTACCAGGTCGAGGTCTGCGACAACGGCCTCGACGACGACCTCGACGGGGACCGCGACTGCGAGGACCTGGACTGCTTCGCCGGACCGAACTGCACGACCGAGGTCAGCTGCACCAACGAGTTCGACGACGACGGCGACGGCGCCGAGGACTGCCTGGACGAGGACTGCCTGGACGACCCGGCCTGCCAGGTCGAGGTCTGCAACAACGGGCTCGACGACGACAACGACGCGCTGCTGGACTGCCTCGACCCGGACTGCCAGCCCAGCCCGCTGTGCCCTGAGGTCTGCAACGACGCGGTCGACAACGACGACGACGCGCTGACGGATTGCAGCGACGGCGACTGCTCGGGCCAGCCGGGCTGCACCGAGGTGTGCAACGACGGCGTCGACAACGACGGCGACGGAGCGACGGACTGTGCGGACGCGGACTGCACCGGGCCCGCCTGCGAGACCGACGAGGTCTGCTTCGGCGGCTTCGACGAGGACGGTGACGGACAGGCGGACTGCGCCGACCCGGACTGCAACGGCGACGCCTTCTGCATCACGGAGACGTGCGTCGCCGAGGACCTGAACCTCGCCCGCTGCGGGCAGACGATCAGCGTCAGCCATGGCGGCGGCGCGGTCACCTCCAACGGCTGCGGGGGTGGCGGCACGGGCGCGGACAACTGGCATCGGTTCAGCCCGGCAACGGACCGGCTCGTGTCGGTGTCGGCGACCCCGACGCTCCTGCCGTTCGAGGACATCCACCTGACGCTGTTGGTGGACGAGGGGCTGGGCTGCGACCCGGACTCCTGCCTGCAGTCGACGCGCACCACGGAGCTGACGGAGTCGCTCTTCTTCGTGGCCCAGGCGGGCGAGACGTACTTCATCGGCGTGGACGCGAACACGGGCGCGGACGACACGATCTACGACCTCACGGTGGACTGCGGTCCGCCTCCGACGGTGGAGGTTTGCGGCAACGGTTTGGACGACGACGCGGACGGGCAGACCGACTGCGACGACCTCAACTGCGAGGACTCGGACGTCTGCAACCAGGCGGAGGCTTGCTCCAACGACCTGGACGACGACGGCGACGGCTCGGTCGACTGCGCGGACGCGGACTGCGCCTTTAGCTCGGACTGCATCAGCGAGGCCGATTGCGGCGACTCGATCGACAACGACGACGACGGTCTCGCCGACTGCGACGACCCCGAGTGCGCGGGCGATCCGGCCTGCCCGATCGTGGAGGACTGCAACAACGACCAGGATGACGACGGGGACGGCGAGTTCGACTGCCAGGACCCGGACTGCGTCTTCTACGCCAACTGCCTCGGCGAGGTGGACTGCGACGACGGCATCGACAACGACGGGAACCTGACGACGGACTGCGCCGATGCGGCCTGTTCGACGGCGGTCAACTGCGGCGGCAGCGGCACCGAGGACTGCAGCAACGGGTTGGACGACGACGGCGACGCGCTCTTCGACTGCGCCGATCCGCAGTGCGCCACCGACGGTGCGTGCGCCGCGGAGTGGTGCGACGACGGCGTCGACAACGACGGCGATGGGTTGGACGACTGCGCCGACCCGGACTGCGATACGGCGTACAACTGCGTGACGCAGAGCTGCCCGACGCTGAACACGTTGGCGTGTGGCGCCTCGGTGTCGGCGACGCTGTCGGGGATCAGCGACGTGGACTTCTACGGCTGCGGCTTCACGGGCCTGGGCCCGGAGGACGGCTACACGGTGCAGATGCCGGCGTTCGACTCGACGCTGTCGGTGACGTTGGACCACGACGCGGACTCGGACCTGGATCTGGTGGTGACGGGGAGCCCGTTCACGAACAACTGCGTGCTGGACGAGTGCGTGGGCTTCTCCGAGACCGCCGAGAACCCGGACACGTTCGCCGCGGGCGCGCCCGCCAACCAGACGGTGACGGTGTGGGTGGAGAGCGCCTCGGTGTACGACGGCGGCGCCTACACGCTGTCGGTGGAATGCGCAGCGCTGGAGGTCGAGGACTGCACCAACGGCAGTGATGACGACGGGGATGGTCTGCAGGACTGCGCCGACGCAGACTGCGCCTCCGACCCGCTGTGCCTGCCGGCCGAGACGTGCGGCAATGGCATCGACGACGACGGCGACGGAGCCATCGACTGCGGCGACTCGGACTGCGACTTCCAGTGCGTTCCCTGAGGCGGGGGCAGACCCTCGAGGTCGAAGCCGGACCGTGGGACCCCGATGGGTTCGCGCGGTGCCCCACCGAATCCGGCGTCGAGCTTCGGGTGCGCGACGTGGTGCCCGGCGAGCGGCTGGAGGTGGCGGTCGATCACGTCAGCAAGGGCGGGCCCGTGGCCTGGGCGACGGCGTCCCGGATCCTGACCCCCTCGCCGGCCCGTCGGGAGCCGCCCTGCCGCATCCACGGTCGGTGCGGCGCCTGCGGGATTCAGCACGTGGACGACCCGGCCCAGCTGGAGATCAAGGCCGCGGCGTCGCTGGCGGCGATGCCTGAAGCGCTGGCGGCGACGGTGCTCCCCGCGTTCGAGTGGATCCAGAGCCCCCGGGCAGCCGGGTACCGGCACAAGGCGGTGTGGCGTCCGGTCCTGCGGGGCGGCCTGTACCTGCTCGGCGGCTACGCCCGCGGCAGCCACGACATCGTCAGCCTCGCCGGTTGCGGGGTGGTCTGCCCGGCGCTGCTGGAGGCCCACCGGGCGGCGATTCCGGTGCTGGAGGGGATGGGCCGCCTGGCCTCTCCCCCCGACGAGGCGATGACCTCCGGGGGCCTGCTCCGGACCATCATCGGCCGGGCGTCGCGGGCCGGTGAGGTGCTGCTGACGGTGGTCGTGCGGCAGGACCACCCGGCGTTCGAGCAGGCGGCGTACGAGCTCATCAAGGCGGCGCCGTCGGTGGTTGGGGTGCACCTCCAGGTGCACGACCGGCCGGGGGATGCGGTGATGTCCCAGGAGCCGACCCGTCGGCTGGCGGGCCGCTCCTGGATCGAGGAGACCGTAGCCGGCAAGCCGTTCCGCCTGACTCCGCTGGGCTTCTTCCAGGTCAACCCGGACGTGCTGGAGCGGGTCGTCGAGCGCATGCGGCCCCACCTCGAGGGGCGCGGTCGGGTCCTGGACCTGTACTGCGGCGGCGGCGTGCTCGGGCTCGCGGCGGCCGACGGCAGCGCCGAGGTGGTCGGGATCGACACGAACGCCGAGGGCATCGACGCAGCCTGCAAGGACGCTGCCCGGCACGAGCGGGCGGGAGCGGCGACGTTCCTCGTCGGCAAGCCCTCGAAGGTGACGTTGGAGGGGGCGTTCGACGTCGCGATCGTGGATCCCCCGCGGGCCGGCCTGAAGGGCGCCGATCGGGACGCGCTGCTGGCCGTCGGCCCCGACCGCATCGTCTACCTCTCCTGCCACGGCGCGTCGTTGGCCCGCGATGCCGACGTGCTGATGGAATCCGGATACCGACCCGTGGAGCTCGCCGCGGCGGACATGTTCCCGCAGACCCCGCACGTGGAGTGGATGGCGGTCTTCGACCGGGCCTAGCCGGCGGGCTCCGGGGGCGTCGCCGCCCCCCCTCGGCGCGAGGGTCCCCCCAACCGCCCCGGTCCGGTGCGCCGCCGCCCCCCCTCGGCGCGAGGGTCCCCCCAACCGCCCCTGGTGCGCCGCAGCCCCCCCTCGCCGCGAGAATCCCGCCAGCCGCCCCGGCGCGGGGCGCCGCGGTTGCGCGTGAGACCTGCTTCCAGCGCGGCCTGGCCTAAGGACTGCTCGGAGTTGGCTCCCGCAACGGGTCGCACTCCGCGACGCCGCCGCAGTCGGCGAGCCAGTACTGCAGCAGCCGCACGCTGCGACCGTAAGCCTGCACGCCGTCGCTGATGCCGTTGGCCTTCAGGTACGCGTCGTTCACCTTCTGCGACACCCCCGACGCCTTGCCGACGTGGCTCCGCCAGAAGGTGACCGCAAACGTGACGTCCCGCTGCACCCCGGGGTGCCGCCGCCGCACCAGCTCGAGGGCGAGCTCCGGGTCCTGCCTCTGCAGCTGCTTGAGCACCTGCCGCTGCGCGAACAGCCAGCCCCCGTAGCGAACCAGCGGATCGTCCGCCGCCACGCAGGCGAGGAAGCCGGCGAAGTTGGCGTCGCTCTCGTCGTAGAAGAACCGCTGGTGGGCCATCTCGTGGGCCCGCGTCAGCGGCTGCTGCCACACCGGACCCTGCATGTTGATGTTCGCTTCGCCCGTGTAGGGGAAGTAGATGCCTGCGATGAGGAGCTTGCTGTAGATCGGGCTCGACAGCAGCGGCTTGGTCGGCCCGCGATCGAACAGCTCGCCCGGCGCCATCCCCATCGCGGCGCCCGCCGTCGGCCAGCTCGCCCGCAGCGCCGCGTCGAAGGTGCGGGGATCCACCCCCGTCCCCGTCGGCTCGCCCCCGTCCTCGCTGCCGTGGATCGCCAGGTACAGCCCGTTGACGTGCCCGACCAGCTCTTCCCCGGACGCGATCAGCCCCTCCCGGCTGTCGTCGGCGATGTCCCACCCCATCCGCTCCGCCAGGCCCGGCCGGCCGTAGCCGATCCCGAACAGCAGGAGGAAGCTCAGGTGCAGGGCTCCGACGATCACCCAGGCCTCTGCGACGATCGTCCACAGGACCGGCAGCTTCGGCTTCTCAGCGGCCCGAACGCGACGCACGGCGACGACGATCCACCACAGCAGCGCGACGATCGCGCCCCCTTCCACGAAGTCCGTCAGGGAGACCGGCACCCACCGGCTGACCCCGGTCAGCACCCGCGAGATCAAGGGACCCGCCCAGCGCGCGTACGCGTCGGCGACGGCTGGCGACAGGCTCGAGGCCAACTGCAGCACAACGGCCGCGCCGACGAGAACGACCGCCGCCATCGCGGGCTTCCGGGTCCGGGGGTCCATCCCGGGAGCCTGCACGAAGGTCCCCATCGGGGTAAACCACGGCGTGGCCGACCGCATCCAAATCGAGACCCCCACGCTGACCTTCGAGGCCCTCGCCGACGGCCCCGAGGACGGTGAGCTGGTGCTCTGCCTCCACGGCTTCCCCGACGTCGCAAACAGCTGGGACGCGCTGCTCCCCAAGCTCGCCGCCGCCGGGTACCGCGCCGTCGCGCCGTGGATGCGCGGCTACCACCCGACCCCGCCGGCGGCCGACGGCGACTACCGCATGGTCCGCCTGGGGCAGGACGCCATCGACCTGACCGAAGCCCTGGGCCGCTCGAAGGCGGTGCTGGTCGGCTACGACTGGGGCGCCACCGCCATCTACACCGCCGTCGCGCAGCGGCCCGACCTCTTCGATCGCATCGTCATCAGCGCCATCCCCCACGCCCGGGCCATGAACAAGCGTCCGCTCCTGCTGCTCAAGGCGTGGCACTTCGCCTACTTCCAGCTGCCGTGGGCGGCGCGGTCGGTGCGCAAGAACAACTTCGCCCTGCTGGATCGGCTGTTCCGCCAGTGGTCGCCCAACTGGGATTGCCCCGAGGCCGAGATCGCGCCGGTCAAGGAGGCGCTCAGCCACCCCGAATCGTTGGACGCGGCGCTCGGCTACTACCGGGCGCTCAAGAAGTGGTTCGGGCAGCGCAAGGTCCTGGGCGGCCGCACCGACGCCGCCTGCCTGCTGTTCGCGGGCACCGCCGACCTCGTCCCCCCCAGCGTCTTCCAGGACAGCGCGCAGTACTTCAACGGGGGGTGCGAAGTGGTCGAACTCGAGGGCCCCGGCCACTTCCTTCACCGGGAAGCACCGGACGCCTACGGCGACAAGGTCGTCGCCTGGCTAGCGGCGACGGCGCAGGCCCAGTAGCGCCACCAGCGCGAGCACCGACAGGGGAGCCTCGCCCCCGGCGATCTCACTGCTGCAGTCCTGGCATCCGTCGCCCCCGTCGTCGTCGTCGTCGTCCCCGATAGCCTCGCCGGGATCGGGGATGCCGGGCTCGTCGCACCAGCTCCGCAAACCGTCGTCGCAGGCGGCGATCATCGCGTCCTCGATCCAGTCCAGGTACGCGTCCACCCGGGTGTCCGCGCCGCCCCGGTTGCAGTCCTCCTGTGCCGAGTAGGCGTGCGACGTGACGCCGATGACGCGCTCGAACGTGGCGCCCCGCAACCCGATCTCGGCGAAGCTGGGGCCGCCGCTGTCCCCGTGGCACTTCCGCCCCGTCTCGGGACCGTCGCCGATCTGCATCTCCGTCGGGGCGACCTCGTTCACGAAGGTGTGGGCCCAGTACCGCAGCGGCTCCTGGGGATCCCCGAACGGGTCCTGGGGCTCGGCGTCGCGCTGCCCGTAGCCGACGATGTCGACCTCGAGATCCACGACGATCGCCTCCGCCTCGGCCGCGTCGGGGAGGTACGAGAAGGCGCGGTCGTGAATCTCCTCCTCCAGGAACACCAGGGCGATGTCGTCGAACTCCACGAGCCCGTCGACTTCGCCGCTGAGGTCTTCGAACGAGAAGTCGGGATGCTGCACGAAGCCGCTGCTGCAGACCGCGTCGTCCGGCAGGTCGGGGTTTCCATTGGCGGCGGGATCGACCATCGCGCTGAGGTCCGCCTCGAAGCTGACGCAGAAGGTGAGCTCGTCCAGTTCGAAGAACCCGAAGGTGATCGGGTACTCGTCGACGCAGTGGCCCGCCGTCAGCACGACGTCGGGGGCGATCAGGGTCGCCGTGCAGCTGACCTGAGTGATGGGGCCGAGCCCGTCGATCTCGGTCTGCAGAATCAACGCTGCCGCCGACTCGAATTCATCGCCGTCGATCGCTTCGCCGTTGATGATCGCGTGCTGGGAGGTGCCCGCGAACGCGGTGATCGGGAACAGGAACAGCGCTGGGAGCAGGAATGGGGTCTTCATGCCGCATATACTGCCGCGCGAGGGAGACAAGTGCAGGACAAGGGCGACCTCACACTCGATCGCATCCTTCGCGCGCGCGGCGCGCTGCCGCGTGAAGTGCTGTTGGATCTCGGAATCCGCATCTGCGACGCCGTCCAGGCTCACTGGGACGGCGGTGACGGCGCCGGGCCCGACGTCTCCCGCGACCTCGAGCCGTCGACCATCCACGTGAAGCTCGACGGGAGCGTGCCCCCGAGCGACATCGGCCTCAGCGCCATGGGCGAGAAGTACGGCGACGAGACCGCCGTCTACATCGCTCCCGAGGCCCGAGAAGGACACGTCGGCCCATCCGCGGACGTGTTCGTGCTCGGCGCGATCCTCTACGAGATGGCGACCGCGGATCCGCTGTTCAAGGGCCGGCGGGCCAAGTCCGGCGACCAGATGACCAAGGGGCTGGCCAACCGCCTCAAGCAGGCCGGCATCCCCGAGCTGCACGACGGCGCGCTCAAGGGCTTCGGCACCGTGCTGTACCGCTGCCTCAGCGTCGATCGGGCCCGCCGCTGGCCCAGCCCCGGCGACCTCGCTCGCGCCCTCCGCGTGGTGCAGATGGAGTCCAGCATCCCGGACGCGGATCTGGACAGCTTCCTCGTCGCGGCCGCCTCCGTCAGCGTCGGTAGCCCGTTCCAGGTGGACATGAACGACGAGGGTCTGGACCTCGCCACCATGGACGAGGACGAGCACGGCAACTGGTCCATCCCCACCGCCGTGCCCTCGCCCAGCGGCCACCAGCGCATCTCGCTCCAGCAGAGCACCGGCCAGCACGAGCTCCCCGCGGACATTGACGAGCCGCCGGCCTCCCAGCCGTGGACCTCCAGCGATGCCGTCGACGAGACCGACGCGATGATCCGCGCCCGGATGGATCAGTCCCGCATCACGCGGGTCGATCGGACGACCGGGACCAAGACCCTCGAGGAGGAGCCGACCTTCGGCAAGGCCGTGCGCTGGTTCATCAAGCGGGTCGTGCTCGTGCTCGTGCTGCTGCTCGTCCTCGTCTTCGCCGCCGCCTACCTGGGCATCTTCCCGGGAGGCACCGAGCGCCTCGTGGCCAAGGGCTACGGCGCCCTCCCCGCGGGCGTCAGCGGCGCCGTTCCCGAGGGCTGGGTGACCGGCACGACCCAGTGGTGGACCGACCGGCCCGGCCAGGACGTCGCCACCCCCATGGGCGCCAAGATCCTCCCGCTGCTCCCGGAGAACCTGCGCAGCGAGCTCTCGGCCGAGGCGCCCGAGCCGCCCCCGACTCCCGGTGACATCACGTTCGAAGGGGTCGTCGCGGCCGCTGAGGGCTGGGTCGAGCCCGCCGAAGATGTCGCCGAAGGGGAGAGCGGACGGCTGAAGCTGACCACCGAGTTGGGGGGACGGCCGCGCGGGGAGAAGGTCTCCGTCGTTGCGCGGCGTGCCGGCACCGAAGACGTCGTCGCCGAGTTCTCCGCGGCCGAGCCGGCCACGCTCGCGGCGGCCCACTACGACCTCGCCCTGACCTACCGCGAGTCGGAGCACACCGAGCCCATCACCGGCTGGATCCGCGGCGCGCGGGTGTCCGCCGGGCACCTGAGCGCCTACCTCGTCACGCTGGAAGCGCCCATCGGGTTCGTCGACGTCACGATCGAGGTCGTCGTCGGCACCGAAGAGGAGGAGGCCCTCGAGGGCATCTCGGCGGAGGACGCGGTCCGCTCCGTGCACCTGGACGCGTGGCGCGAGCCGGCGGGGGGCAAGCCCACCGGGGAGCCCGACTTCTCCGGCCCCGCGGGGCACTTGATCGGGCTCGACATCGGCCGTTGGAGGGTGCGCGCGACCGTCAAGGAAGAGGGGCGTGCGGACGCGTTCGCGTGGTTCCGCAATGTGCCCGTGGACAAGGGCGAGAAGGTGGTCCTGAAGCGACTCGATCTTCAGCGTGGCGAGGAGCTGGAGCCCGCGGGGCCCGGGATCCGCATCGTGGCGACCAACGGCGGTCGCGACGTCTCGGACCACGTCCGGGTGATGGCCTTCCCCCCGAAGTCCAAGCCGTCCACCGCCGTGCTCAGCGCGTCGGGTCCGGCCGCCTACTACTTCGGCGTCCCCACCGGGACGTGGGACGTGTACGTCGTCTACGTCCCGAACCCGGAGGAGCCGGAGCTGCGGGCCGAGCAGATGATCTCGGTGACCCTCGCGCCCGGTCAGGTCGTCCGCCGCACCGTGGAGATGGGGCTCCCCATCGCCCACCTCGGGGCCGAGCTGTGGAATGGCGAGGAGGACCTGACCGAGGCGATCCGCCTGCTGGTGCTCCGCAAGGGTGCGGACTTCGAGGGGGCCACCCGGCTCGTCGACGAAGAGGGCCGCGGACCGCACCCCGTCGCCCCGGGCGAGTACGACGTCTACGTCCAGGCCGAGCTCGAGGAGGGGTGGCGCACAGCCGCCTTCCCGGACGTCACGCTGAAGGCGGGCGGCCAGTGGTCCCAGCGGTTGGAGCAGGCCGAAGTCGAGTGGCGGCAATGATCCGCACCGTGGAAGACCGTCGCGACGGTGATCGCCGCGGCGGGGAGCGGCGGGACCGTCGCGAACTGGGCGAGCCGATCATCGAGTTCAAGGGCGTCTGGAAGCGGTTCGGCAAGACCAAGATCTACGAAGACCTGAACCTGACGATCCACAAGGGGGAGACGCTGACCATCATCGGCGGCTCGGGCACGGGCAAGTCGGTGATGCTCAAGTGCCTGCTCCGCCTGCTCAGCCCCGACCAGGGCAGCATCACCGCCTTCGGCGAGGAGATCACCGGTCGCGACGAGAAGGCGATGCTGCCGATCCGGGCGCGGATCGGGATGCTGTTTCAGGGCGCGGCCCTGTTCGACAGCCTCAACGTCAAAGAGAACATCGCGTACCCGCTGCGCCAGCACGGCTGGACCGACGAGGACAAGATCCTCCATCGCGTCCAGGAGACGCTGGACATGGTCAACCTGCCGGGGGTCGACCACAAGTGGCCCGCGGAGCTGTCCGGCGGCATGAAGAAGCGCGTCGGCCTCGCCCGCGCCATCGCCATCGAGCCCGAGGTCATCCTCTACGACGAGCCCACCACCGGCCTCGATCCCACCAATGTGAAGAACATCGACGACATGATCATCGACCTCCAGAAGCGCCTGAAGGTCACTTCGATCGTCGTCACCCACGACATGGGGAGTGCTTTTCGGGTAAGCGACCGACTCGCGTACCTCTCCAACCGGCGGATCGACTGGGTGGGCTTCAAAGACGAAGTCGAAACCACAGACAGCTCGTCCGTCCGGGACTTCATCCACGGAAACCTGGACGAATGACCTCCCCCCAGCCCGCCACCGCCGCCCTCCAGGCCCTCGTCCTCGCCACCATCGAGGAGATGATCCCCAGCGACGCGACCGCGCCGAACGTGCAGGTCGACCGCAGCAAGGCCGGCTTCTCGTCGGACTTCCAGACCCCCGCCGCGCTCCAGCTCGCGAAGGTCCTGCGCCGCTCCCCCCGCGACATCGCCGCGGACCTCGCGGCGAAGCTGACCCCCCGCCTGGGCGCCCTCGCCGAGGCGCCCGACGTCAGCGGCCCCGGCTTCATCGGGTTCCGCCTCAGCGACGACGCCCTGCAGGGCTACCTGGAGGCGCTGTCCGCGGCCGAGCACCTGGGCCTCGAGCAAGCCGGGGGCGAGCACATCGTCATCGACTACAGCTCCCCCAACGTCGCCAAGCGCATGCACGTGGGGCACATCCGCTCGACCATCATCGGCGACGCCCTCGCCCGCATGGGCCGCGCGCTGGGCTATCGCGTCATCGCGGACAACCACATCGGCGACTGGGGCACCCAGTTCGGCCAGATCATCTACGCGTGGGACCACTGGCTCGACCCCGCCGCCTACGACAGCGACCCCGTCGGCGAGTTGCAGCGCATCTACATCAAGTTCCAGACCGAGGCGAAGGAGGACGCGAGCCTCATGGACGCCGCCCGCGCCGAGCTCGCCAAGCTCCAGGCGGGGGACGAGCGAAACCTGGCGCTGTGGAAGCAGTTCATCGCGGCCAGCCGCCACGTGTTCGACGCCGTCTACGATCGCCTCGGGGTGGTGTTCGACGTCACCAACGGCGAGAGCCACTACAACGACATGCTCGGCCCGCTGGTGGACGACCTGCTGAAGTCGGGCATCGCCGAGCGCTCCGAAGGCGCGGTTTGCGTGTTCTTCCGCGACGAAGCCGGCGAGGACACTCTGCCCCCCTTCCTAGTACAGAAGGCGGATGGTGCGGCGCTCTACGCAACGACGGACCTCGCTACGGTCGCGTATCGGATGAAGGAGTGGCAGCCAGACCGCATCCTCTACGTCACAGATCACCGTCAGAAGCTGCACTTCCAGCAGGTGTTTACGACGTGCGAGAAGATGGGGGTCACGACGGAGTTTGTGCACGTGCCCTTCGGGATCATGAGCTTGCCCGAAGGCAGCATCAGCACGCGGAGCGGCAACACCATCCGCCTTGATGAGCTGCTCGACGAGGCCGAGCGGCGCGCTCGAGCGACCCAGGAGGAGCGCCGGGCCAACGGAGGCGAAGACCTGAGCGACGAAGCCCTTGATGCCCTCGCTACGATGATCGGGATTGGCGCGGTGAAGTACGCGGACCTGTCCAATAACCCCGCAAGTAACATCATGTTTTCATTTGAGAAGATGCTGTCGTTCGAAGGAAACACGGCGCCTTACCTGCAGTACACCTCCGCACGCACTCACTCCCTGCTGCGCAAGGCCGAGGACGCAGGCCACCGTCCGGACGGGAGGACGCTGCGTCTCGAGGATCCCGTCGAGCGAGAGCTCATGTTGCACCTTATGGAATTTGGGGCTGCGCTGCGCTCAGGGTTCTTGCACCGCCTACCCCTAAAAC
>PVBE012484082.1_pt1 | contig 19607 bp, 11 predicted proteins | sample 1631181 | NCBI WGS metagenome assembly PVBE01 (sample SAMN08397723, study PRJNA350692) | Marine metagenome, whole genome shotgun sequencing project. | isolation source: water | place: Pacific Ocean | collected 2012-04 | reverse complement strand
TCTATATCCCTAGATCTAGCAAATTGCTGGGAATCGATTTGAATACGATTCCCAGCCTCCAGTTGCTCTTCTCGTGTTGATGCATTAATATAATCATGCAAGGAACGATTTAAATTATTAAGCCTTTGCAAAGTTTCTGGGTGTATATCCATTCTACGAATACGTCCTAAAAGGTGTAAAGTAACTAATGCATTTGATACACCATAATAAAAACTGCTATTATCCCCACCACCACCAGGTACACTATTTGCTATTGTCGTAAGTTGAGTTCTTAAATCTCTTAACCTAAGACCATTAACACCTTGACTCTGAAATGAATTTGCATTCATTGCTGGTTGTTGCATAGGTATTTCCAAATCGTTCTCCACTCGATTTCTATTATAATTAGCTAACATTTGACTTACCATGGCATTAAGATCTTGTGTTCTTAGACCAGCAGTACCACGACCATTCACTAATGCATAATAATCAATATTACCAAAAAGTCTTTGAAAATTACCAACTTCCCCAGGCATTTCTACGAATTTTTCCTTTGCTACCACACCAGCACTTTTCTGAACACTCGGGAAATAATCACCTGAGTTAGATAATATGGATCGCCCAATGAGGTCTTTATTTTTTGATGCAGATACTTGTATTTCTGATAAACCATTATCAAACACATATTTATCATAGTCCGCCATTGCTTCGGGACCGTATGACTGCTCATATAAATAAGCTAAAGAATCTTGTCCAATTGATTCCATTGTTGCGGCATCCAAAGTACCGACAAATTCAGTTGCTGCCACAGTCTCTATACCTTGCATCTCCAGAGCCGTTACAATTATTTCCGCAAAAGCCTCCCCAGCCAATTCCACCGCTCCAATCATTTTGACGAAGGAGATGAATAAATGGGAAAGTTTTTTGAATTATAAAATTAGGGGTATATATGATATACACTCTATATATACAATGAATTATCTAATATCACAAAGTAAAATTCAAATACACAAGATTTTATTATATTAAATTGGATTTAATCATATATCAAATTAGAGAACAAAATCATAACGAAAATGATATAATTTGTGATTTCGAATTCGTTAGGATTTTATTTATTTACATTTTTGCTAATCCTATTTTTGCTAATCTCAATGTTCTTGTTCAGCATCACCTGAACCTGAAGTAGCATCTACAAGAGTCAATTCATCTTGACCACGTCGATATAAGAAATTCTGAACTGCGGATTGAACTAATGCAACCTGGTTATGTGTTACATTATCAATTTGACGTTTGTATTTCACACCACCACTATTTTTTGTTTTTCCTAAATACTGCTTAAATGATTTGCTTGGGACAACAATTCTATGTCCATCATAAAATTGTGGTTGAATTGTTTGTGCTTGTTGTACGGGATCTATAGTAGGTAAACCTACAATAGGATTAGGGTCACTAGGACCATCAAACCCAATATCAGAACTATTCGGTGGATTAATGGTATGTTTTTGTTTGATTTTTGCTTCTTTCGGTGCTTTAGGAGCTTTACCACCACTTTGTTGAGGATTTATCAACATTCTAACATTTCTTCCTTTAAGACCTTTATCAAAATCTAACTTCTGATCAATTGACATTGGGGCAATACTTGGACCAACATCTGCTGTTCCAAATTGTGCTATAGATCGGTATTGTGGACGTTGTAATTTCCATTTCGCTTTCAGAGGTTTTGTTGCACCATTCAATTTCCGCTGTTTCATAATAAGATTTGTTTGACTAGGACCGAGATAATTTGGATCAATTATTTTAGTGATCGGCTTGTGCGAGCGATGAATCGCGGGTGGCAATCTCCCCTGCGGTCCATATAGTTCGACAGCGTTTCTTTTTACGGCGTTCATCCAATACGTATTCAATTGAAAAATACTTTCTAAATTCACTATAATATCTTTCCGACCAAACGTTATATAAAAAATAATATGAAATATTTAAATGACGTGATGCGGCTTTTAACGAATGAAATTGTTTCTTATATTCTTTTTCCATAAATTGTGGTAAAAAAACAGTAACAATAAATGGCATATTCGAAATTTAGGTTATGAAAATTTTACAGATCATTGACCATTCAGCATTAGGAGGCATTTGTTGAAGTTTCCCATATTTTGTTAAAAGACGAAATGAAATAGCTGAATTGGGTACTGCTACTTTATATGTAAAACTATTAATTACCTCACATGCACAATGTTGTGATTTAGTTTGGGAATAGGGTGTATCACCGAGAGTAATTACATCATAAAAATTGATCGTAGATATTCCTAAACTACTACTAGTACCAGCTTTTAGAGTTAAACTGGATGTGATAATCACTTCGTTATTCCAATTAAACGTTGCGGGATATGTCATTTCTGTTAACACCGTTCCGATAGCATACTCCGTTTCTGGAATACCTAACATCATTAACAATGCCGTTTTTTCGATATCATCATCCGTATAAAACTTTACTTGCCCCTGACTTGTTTTCAATTTGAGTTTACCATTTACTCCATATTCGCCAGAAATTACTGTATTAGACCCAGCGAGATATAGCTGACCATTGAAATAATCTAATAATGTCTCCCATGTATAAAATCCCACTGGTACCGTTCCGGAGACAGAATGTCCTGATGTCGTGTCTTTGAAATTGAATTTGTTATTATGATCGGAATGTACATTGTAAAGAAAGTTAGGAAAAGTAACTGACTTAGGACACACCTTAACAATATTAGATTGTAATAAATCTGCATCATTAAATGGTACAGTGAATTGTATATTAGTACCAGTTACTTTGCGATCATGTGAGTGAACTAATAGGAATCTCGAATCTTTAATTATTGATGTCATCGAGAAAACTGGAAAATAATGAATAAAAAAGATAGACAGTAGATAGCATTATAACTCATATCTTGAAAGACATGAAAGTGGAGTCAAATGAAGAAGCTGAATATAAATTACCCTCAGATCTCTCAGTAAAAGAAATTCCAACTGCTAAATCGAATATTGAAAACCCACCCCTCGCAGAACGAAATGTAATTCCTAAATTAGGAACATCATGTATTTTCAATGGTACGACTGGAATGGGAAAAAGTACATTACTCGCAAATCTATGTACTGATCCTAGATTTTATGCATATAATGACAAAAAGACGTTTGATCATCGTTTTTTAATTTCTCCAACTGCAGAAGGAGATGATGTTCAGAAAAAATATGATATAGATAAGGGTAATACATTTACTGATTTAAATATGGCGCCGATGATTATAAAAACAATAATGGAAGAGCAGAAAGAATTAGTAAAAAAATTTGGTAGTGATAAAGCACCACAAATCCTTTTAATTTATGATGATGTTATTAGTCATCCTGATTTTATGAGGACGGATGAATTTGTTAAATCTTTTATCGCTAGTAGACATTATAATTTAACAACAATGATATGTTCTCAATCGTGGACAGCTGTCCCGAGAAGATGTCGATTACAAGCTCGTAATATTTTCTTTTTTGCTTCTCCCCAATCCGAAGTAGAATTATTAACACTGGAACACTGCCCTCCAAGATTCAATAAAAAACAATTCATGTCTCTAGTGAATTGGGCTACTCACGAACCATATAGTTTTTTATATATTAATAAATCAGCACAAATGGAAGATCGGTATCATAAAAATTTAAGTGAAATAATTGATTTAAATAAATTCAGAGCTCTTGTAAGTAATGCTAGAGATTCTCGAGAATCTCAAATTGATCATTTATATTCCACAGAAAATCCTAAAGAAGATCCAAATCTGAAAGAAGAAAATGCCGAACAAGATGTCGTCAGCGGCAAGTCAAGTAACGGGGCACAAAGCAGCCGCAGAAAGAATTCGGAAATTATTACGAGCAGGAAAACAAAACGTCAACGAATCTGAAGATGGAGTTCTAGTTAATGTGACTGAGGAAAAATATGCCCCTATTCGAAATATGATTAATAGAAGATTAATGACTAATTTTAATCATAAACAATTAGAAGCAAACTTGTTAAATGCTGATTTTCAGAAAAATGTGGATGAAGGTGAGAAGAGACATGATTTGGTAATGCCACCAGTAACAATTTATAACAGAGCTGGAAATCGGGGGTATGCAATGAGAATTTTAAAAAAAAATTCTATTAACTCTGTAAATAGAGCTGTTGATTTGGCAATGAAGAATAAATTTAAACAAAAACCACATTATATCAAAGATAAAAGAAAAATGTCTGGTGAGTTTTCTAATACACAGCAGGGATTAAACAAAATTGCAAATGAGAATTTTAAAAAGGCAAAAAAAAATCGTAAATTGGATGTGACTCCATTTTAAATATCATTAATCATTTTTCCATCCTGAAATGCAAGCTCCTGCTAATCGTAATGACTTTTCAGATGTGGAATCCAAAGCTAAAACAAGTGATAAAGGTGGTGAAAATGTCGATACAATGCTCGATTTCAATGCGTTGCAATATAATATGTACCCCGATTTAAGTGTATGTGTAAATAGAACTACAAAAAATTCATTTTTCCAAACAAATAAATATGATGCAGATCAGAAAACAGCTTACTGCATTTTAAATACAGGTAGTGATTTTATTCATGGTAGAAATAGTTTTTTAGTGTTTGATTTACAAGTTGAGGGGTTAGATGATGATCAAACAGCATTATGGGGAGGGGCGGGATCTGCATACAATTTAATTCATCGAATTACTATTTCAGATCGTGCTGGGAATGAATTAGAAAGAATTCGAGATGTAAATAGATTAGTTAATTTACAGCTACGTAACATGTTTTCTGCCGAATTTTTAAGTACAGTTGGTAGTGGTTTTTTAAATAAACAAGAAATTGATAAAAGTTTAGCACAGACAACACAACGTCCAAATGTAGAATTACGACAAACCGGTGGCTCAGGTGAACAGGAAGATGTCGAGTCATGGCATAGTTATGAACAAGCAGTCCCAGATCCATTTTTTGGTTATGATCATTCCAAAGTCAATGTCCAATTAATACACTATTCAAATACAGAATTATCTTGGTATAATGCGGGTGATGAAATTACAACACTGTATGCAAACGGAGAGATGGAATTATATTGTGGCGGTGCTTTAAATGAAGAACAGGATATAGCAATCCGATCATTCTACCAACCTGGTGATGTAATTACTTTAGAAATGAGTCAGGTTACTGCAGATAGTGTATATTTTAAATTGAAAGGTATGTCACCAATGATGGAATTAACAATCACCGGTGAAACAGTATATGACGAGGAAAAATCAACTTCAGCACATCCGGTGTATATAATTCATACTGATTACCGTAATTCATATGCCACTTGGGATTCAACTACTGCATCGTTTATGGGTACCAATCACATAGATTTTACGGATTCGAATGATAAAATTGACTATGATCAAAATGATGATGCTAAAATGAATAGGTGGAGTAAAACCGAGCGAGTTGAGGTCCCAAAATTAATCAGTCCGAGTGAATATTCCGTAGGTAATAAACGATGGTGTCTCCCCCTCCGATTTTTAAGTGGATTGTTTGATTATGATCAACTCCTCCCTTCCATGTTAATGAGTGGTTTACGAATTGAAATAGAATGGGCGAGACCTGATGTAGCATTCCGTTTAACTGGTGTTACTAGATCTAGTCCAGCAACAAATTTTAAATATACAATCATCAACCCTAGAATTAGTTGTGATTCCTGTAAATTAACAGACAGTGTTATGCGTGAATTAAATGCGCGAAGTGCAAAAAATGGTATTGAAATTGTTTACCGTACTTTTTTTACTACAAGTTACACCCCTGGAGCTGGGCAGGATACAATAGATTTAGAATCTAGGAAGGCGGTTTCTCGATGTTTTGGTGCCTTCGCTGCATTCTATAGAAATTATGCAAATGAAACTGAACGACGTGGACGAGATCTAATGGAAACAATGCCTCTGAATGCAAAAGAATGGCAGTGGCGTGCTGGTAATTTATATTTCCCGAATCAAGTTATGAAAGCCCCAAATGCTAGTTCTTCGAATGATCATCATGGACGTCATATCGGAATAGCACGTGAAACATTAATGAACACAATGAAGTATTATTCTAAAACTCATGATGTATTTAAAGAATGTTATGCAGACGTTTCTAATTATACTGATCACGTATGCGGGACTAATAAACGATACGTCACACCAAGCACAACTAATAATCTGACGTATTCAACTGGAACATATCATTATTCTTGTGTCGCTTCTCCACAAATTGGTACCTATTGCTGTAACTTAGAGCGATCTACCATCCAAGATTTAAGTGGTATCCCATTAAATAATTCCCGTGTCCTTAATTTCCATTGGCAACGTCTTGATGATACAGCTGAAAAATTCCTTCCCGCCCTAGGAACTCGAACTACTGAAGATGCAGCTGACGTTATAAATGCTGATTCATTCGATGTTTTTATTTTCATGCAATATCTTAAAGTCGCACGAGTGTTTCTTGATAATACTGAATTGGAGGAATAATGAATTACATGATTTGATATTTCAAATTAGAGAATCTATTCCATGTTAGGTATTCATTATTCCAAAGATGTCCAAACGTAAGATCACTCCAATTCTCACGAATGTTGAGCAAGCTATTCCTTCACCAACTAAAAAAAAGAAACGACGAAGTCCCCGCCCTCCCAAGTTTGATCGATATGTGAATTGGTTGGAGAAGAATAATTTTAACAAAGATATGGTTGATGCTTTTGAGGAAGTGGAAAGACAAGGATTATCAAATGATTTAGGAAACGAGCGTTTGACATTCGGTAAGTATAAAGGTGAGAAATTTATTGATTTGTGGACTGACAAAAAGAAGAAAAGTTATTTAGAATGGATGGGAAAACAGAAAGATATGTTCGAAGATGTGAAAGAGATTCTAGTTCTCTTAAAAGAAAAATACCCTGAATGAAAAATTTAAATTAATAAAACTCATTAGAATACTTTATATATTTTTTCAGATTCATATAATCAAAATGTCTTCAATTACTAAGGATCTCCAAAAAGATATTGATGCTGCAGTAATACTGGTAAATAAAAAAAGAAAGAAACAGATGGAAGCAAATCTCCAGAAAAAAAGAAAGAAACAAGAACAGGAAGATATCCATAAACAAGTTCTAGAAATGGAAAAACTTGCTAAAGGAGTAATAAAGACGGCAGATGAGGTACAACAGGAAGATTTCCATAAACAAGTTCTAGAAATGGAAAAACTTGCTAAAGGAGTAATAAAGACGGCAGATGAGGTACAACAGGAGGAAGATTTCCATAAACAATTTCTAGAAATGGAAGAACTTGTGAGGAACAAACAGAAGAAAAGAAACGAAAGGAAGAAAAAAAAGCAAGAGGAGAAAAAAAAGCAAGAGGAAGAAGATGCAATACTTGATCAACAAATTAAGGATCTTGAATTACAAGTTCAAGAAGAAAAAATATTAAAGGAACTAGAAGAAATTGAAAAAACCTTAGCTACTGAAGCAAATCAAAAGTTTAAAATTGCTGATGGGATTTCCCTTGCTGATACAATAAAAAAATATGAAGGATACATCCGATATGAGTCAAAATTGTATAAAAGAAATTTTGACAAACTGAAAGATATGTCATCAAAACATCTTTCTGATGTACAAAAAGAAAAACTAAGATTTGGAAAACGAAATCTAAAAATTTTGAAACGAAAAATTTTAAAACTAAAAAAAAAACATAACGATTTACTAATTAAACAACGTGAAAGAATAGATAAAATTTTATCACAAGACCTTTACGAACCAAGAATTGTAAAATCAACTAGAATAAAAAAGAAGGAAGGGGTTGCGCATAAGCAATTACCATCAGAAGAAACATATGGTCACATATTATCTGCTCCTAGTGGGCGTGAAAATAAACAAATCAGACTAACTCCAACAAGTATTAAATCACAATATCGAGTATGGGGTCCAAAACAACCTAAAGGTGAAACAAAGTTTTTATTAGGACATAATGAAAAAATTGATATTATACGTTCATCTACTTTAGGACAATATAAAGATATATGGAATTGGAACCCTGAACCATATTTTGATTTAGGATTACCACGATTTTCTGATTTAGCTGATCCACATGACAATTGGCCATTAGAACAATATGCTATTTTATTCCTACGGGATCTACAAGCACAACGATGTTATATTCAACGTTTACTTGAATGTTGTAAAACATTTTTAGGTCCTTTACAAATAGAAATTATTCGTGATCATAATAGATTTTGTAATCATGGAAATTATTTAGGTTATGGGAATATATATCAATGGCAGACATATAAATATGGAATTCCATGGTGGCAACCTCAAGATAAAGCTATTTTTTATGATATGAATCTTTTGGTAGTTGCACCCGATAGTAAAGAAATAACATATAGGTCATTTTTAGTATTTAATAAATTTATCAGTATAGATTTATTACCCCCTAAACCAGTAAAATATAAACAATTTTATATACACGAACATGATCCACAAGTAAGGGTTCTTAGACAGGGAACATATGATTCTCCCATGTTCATGGCTATTCTTCCTTGTGATCCAGTAACACTTAACTTTAAAATACCAGATTTAGGTACTCAAGATAAAGCATATGAAAAAATTAAAGCGATTCTTGAAAACTCTCATTTAAAAAATAACAAAAAAAAATATTTTCAATATAAAGGATGGAATGTACCACCACCAACAGAGGAAATTATATTAACTTCACAGTTCAAATGGCGAGAAACAAAACAGAGACGATATTTGGAATTACATAAATTCCATAAACGTAAAATAGGTAAAGGTAAAAATAGGAGGACGATTGCAAAAGATAAAATTATAGATTATAGGAAACCATGGGATGTTATTAAACATGCGATTGGTGAAAAGAAGATTAAAAAAAAATGGTATCATTTTTATCGTAGTGGAACACAGGATGGATATTTATTATTCATGCTACACTTACGATGGATTGAAAGCTATAACAACCCCAAAGGAAATGTTATAACTGATATTAGTGTACCTATATCAGTCTATGAATTTCTATTAAAAGAAAAGGTAATTGATGTAAATTGGCCATATTATCAAGCATCTGAGAGAAACCGAAAATGGGGGAGAATACAAGAAAGAAAACTGCATTCGATTGCATACTGTAAATTAAAAGGATATTCACGTCGACTACTTATGTTAGATCAGAATTTTCTAACATTTTATGGTCAACCACCATTCTGGCCTCCATTCACACATGACTTGCTGAGTAGTAACTGGAACTATGGAAGAGGATGTAATTTAGAAAATGTGAGGGATTTTTTTCTAATTAATCCAGTAACATATGTCCCACCTAAAGCCACATTAAAATCTCCTCCAAGTATTGGTGGTGGAATTATTCAATATGAAAATATTGTTTTAAAAGGGGCTGAGATAGAAGGAAGATCATTTACGTCTAGTATATTCAAAAATAATTTACCATATCCATGGTATAATGGTGAGATGCAACGTGTGATATCAAATCAAAAATTAAAATTACCTAAACCGGAATTTTTATCTATTAGTCATCGCATCATGTATAGTGTTAGGGATTATGAAAGGGAATTGATACGTCGTTCGGATCGTGCTTATTCTTCACGAACACTTATTAATCATTTGACCATGGCTAGTAGGCATGATGGTAAAAATTTTCTAGATATAAGTAAACAAGGGTTAGCTCAAATTGGTAAGGTATCTTATTTTGATATTTCCGAATCAATTAAGTTACGATCTTTCCCCTTAATACAGAAAACATGGGTTAGTAAACATATCACTAAATCTATGCGAGAAAAAAAACGTCCTTCCCCAGTAGATCCTAAAAACATTATTCAAAAAATAGAAGACAAAAATTCAATTGACCCGTTTAGGATATCATGGGAAAAAATGATTGAGAAACATAATACAGCAAATCCACGGTGGAAAGCAGCACTAAGAAAATTAGAATACGATAGAATAATCAAATTGGAAGGTGGGTGGGCACCAGGTTGTCCTTTACGATTAATGCCTGACGAGGGTCCTGATTATACAAATTATCGTAATATCAAATGGTATTTATTTCAAATAAATATGTCCACAATGACATATATAACTTATCATCATGTAACTGATAAAATGATTTTAACAATAAAAATCAATAGACTTTTCAAAGAAATGGAACGGGTACAAGAATTTGATCGTTTTGAATTATTATGTGAATTTATTAATTGTGGGAAAGGATGTATCAATGATCGTGGATGGTTTGTATTGGTTAGAAAAGTATATGATGCTAGAACTAAGAAAACATATAAAAAAGATGAGGGTCCTTCAGGTTGGTTATGGAAAAAATTATTTTATAAATATGAATGGACATTATGGAAAACAGTCACGACAAAAATGATGGACGAGGGATTTAAAGTTGAATATTTATTACAAAAAGCAATAAATAAACAAAAAAGTATTGTATCTAAGGAACAACAAAAGAAAGATTTAACTAAATATCAACGTAGACGTAAAGATCTTAAGAAAGATGATAAAGGTAGAGCTAGACGAAGAGCAACAAAACTTGGAAAAAAAAAGAAAGATAAAATTGCGAAATCGAGAATTATGGTATCCGACCCATTTAGCGAAACAGCAAAATCAATTATTCGAATTGATCCAAATACAAATATAATTGGTGTTTCTTCGGTTCAGAAAGAAGAAGGAAAGCATGACCAAGGGAAGCACTGGAAATGTCATAATGATACATGCAACTTCATGAATCTACCACACAACATTAATTGTGTTCAATGTGGATCACCTAAAAATAAAGATCAACAAAACAATGAACTTAAATCAATTCAAGAACAAGATGTTAATATATTGGGTATGATGGATGATATGAAAGAAGAGGACGTAGATTTATCTCTGGATTTAGTGTCAGCTGCACTCTCGCTTTCATACGATGATGAGCTAAAAAAACTTCAAATGAAGAAAGATTTAATGGATAAAAAAAAACAAGGTGAAATAGATAAACAAGCACGAATCAAGCAACAGGCTGAAGATCGAATACGTCGAAGAAAAGCAATGGACAAGAATTCAATTAAAGCATCGGAAAAGAAAATGAATAAAATCCTACAAATTAAGGACAAGATAGCAGTGAATAAGAATTTAAAAACACCATTCTGGGAAGCACATCGCCAGGATATGAGAAAATACCAATTCCCATATCTCAACAAAATTAATTATCCACTAAATCAATTAGAATTAGCATATGAAAATTATTTCAAAATCTATTTATCTCGTTCGCGTGCATTAATGGGATTAAAATTCGATAAACAATTTAAACCAAAGAAAGCAAAAAATAAACCACCGTATTTTATATATTTCCAAGCACAAATTCCGATCAATTGGTTACACATAATGTTAGAATCTATTTGGAAAGCACGAACCCCAGATAAATTAATTAATAACTGGAGTATCTATGATTATGATTCCGCTAGAGAAGCAGTACGAAAAATTATATGGAATACATGTTTTGAAAGTGAAGAGCAATTTACGTTATGGAAAGCCATTGATACAGAATACAGTAAAGATGTTGAAGATTTCATTTTTTATGGTAGAAATATGAATAGGCCAAGTCTAGGATTAAAAAAAGTTGTTACCGCTTTATCATCATTTTATTTTGGAAAAACTAACTGGTTTAAAAAAATATTAAAAGATTTATCATCAGATCAAAATGATATTTTCATTGGTAAAATAAGTATGTTAGCTAAAAAACTAAACCCTACTGAAGCTATGGAACACACAGTTGAACTACAATTAAACAAGAAAGATGAAACAGAAAAAATGGAACAAGACCTGTTTAGTCGTGTCCAACTGATAATGTATGACGCTATAGGTTTACATAAAATATTAAAATTCCCTAAAAAACCAATGGATATGACAAATGATTTTAATGTCCGTCTATTGTTTATAGCTGAAGCAGAATATCCTAAAAATTCATACCTAGTTCCTCGAAAACAATTACATGATTTTGATACTTTTGTTAGTATTGTTTACCAAAAATACACCACTGATTGGTGGAATAAATTTTCAGAGGATAATGAAGAAACACATATTATGGACACACTGGAAGACTTTCATCCTTACATTGAACTATGTGCTCTAACATGGAAATGGAATCTAATCAAGTTAATGAACTTAAAATCAGTAAATAAGAAATTATTGATGGCGTATTGGTGTGATTTCATTTTCGAACATTATTATATGCATGCGCCATTAATATCTAACAATGGTAAGTTTCATAAAATGGTAATGCATATTGTATTAAATACTACCTACCCTGATGTGTTTGGGGTAGAGACAAGAAATATAAAATAAATAGTTTATTATGGCATTTGTGAAATTTGAGATAATCCTTCCCAATGTATTGGTACTGTGATGTGTCGTGTGATAAATCTTCGACGCTTGAATTGTTTGGTTTTAAAGAGCGTACGCGTAAGATTTTCTCGAGATATTGTATAACAAGACCGTGCTCTTGAATGATCTTTCATTGTTAAATTCACTCCCTTTCTTCGTAGACGGTTGTTCATGTTAATGACAACTGACTCATCACTTTCAAAAATGTCTTTCATAATTTGGAAAGTTAGTTCTTTGTATTCTCTACCCTTAAAGGTATAGGAATAACCAGAATGAGAAATCCCTTTGATCTTCACAATTTCGATTTTGATTTGGTTTGGGTTGAGGTAATAACGTTTCCCTTGAAACGAATAAATTTGATCATTACCTTCAGTCCTTAAATATTGTCCATGTTTTAATACTTTGACTCGGAACCATTCAGGGAGGACAGCTTGAAGAGCATACGATTTTGGAGCTGGACTAATCCACCGAACTATTTTGGCAAAATCCTTACACCCTCCCAGAATTTCATCAGTCAACCCTCCACTTTCTTTATGTAGGTGTGGAATTAAAGCTTCCATTCGAGTGTGAGGGACAATAAAAGAATCAGTATCCCCATATAATATTTGATTATTAACACTACGAAGAGTTCCCTCCCTTCTCCATGGATTGATAAGAGCATAAATATCATCATATAGCATTCGACTCCAAGATAGAACAAATGCTCCAATATATCGTGGTCTATCGGTCCACTCCATCTCACCATGAACTCGTGCACGTCCCTTCATAATCAGAACATCTTGATCCCCACGTCTAAACTCCTCAAAATTAACAGTGGAAAGCCACTCGTATTGAGTATGGAAATAATCTAATTCCTTCATACTTCTAACGTGAATGACAACATCATCAAACATACGTTGAAGTGAGGAACCATAACACCCATTCGCCAGTGTCTTATAGAATTTTGCTTTGGCAAGCTCACCAGCTGCCTTTGAATCCGCTTTTCCTTTCAATGTTAAGGTAATCCATTTATTAAAAATAGCTCCTTTTTTTGGCCAAGAATACATCTCATAAATTTCTTCAATAACCCCTTGATTTTTTAAAATAAGATATAGATCAATATTGGTATACCACCCCTCTTGTACACCAGTATCCCATAATAAAGAATATACAGGTTTCTCACTGTTAGGATTTAATCGAATCTTTGTTCCGACCATTGGTTCAATTTCACAGGGGTGGAGATGATATCGCATACGACAAATAAAAAAATTATTCTCTGGTAATCGAGGGTTCATCAATTCTGGAGTACGACATCTCAAGAACATTTCTTTTAAGTAATCACTCGTCGAATCAAGATGAGTATGAATACCATACGGATATTCTTCCTTCTTCATGACATGAGCATACATCCCATTCACATCTAAATAGGTGTAGTGGATTTTAATTTCTTCATAGCTTTTTTGTTGATCAGGTGATTCCCATGCAGTAACTCTTGGAAGACACTTCCCTCCATAAATAGATTGAGTAATATGTTTATCTTCATTTCTATTCGTGCGATATAAAAGAGTGCGTCGCAGCTCATTACTTCGTGCTCGCTTTTGTAAATAGACACTCGGTAAATGGATAAGAAATCCATACCATGTCATCTTCGATAATGTTAGGAATCTAAGAATTGATGTTTTTGTTATTTCCTGACAAATGCTATCCATCTTCTTATATAGTTCGACCATGACAAGGACATCATTAGGACCATAATGATGTAGCTTCCTATGAAAAGGATAATGAGCTAAATCCAACCCACGTTTAATTTGGAACTGGACTTCTTTATGCATCGATTCTGGAAAATCATACAAGCTGATTTGAATAAAGGTTTCATAAGATGCTTGCTGGAGTAAAGCATGATTAACTGCACCATGGGGAAACACATCTTTAAATGATGTTTGGAGGAAATCTTTTGCTGCTTTAGAAAGAGAACATAGAGTTATATTAAAGATATCATGAGTTTGTAAAACCATCCGTTGACCAACATTATCCCATAATCCAAGGTATATTATCTTAGTTCCTTTCATGGTCACATTAGTTTCATACCGTGATGCATGAACACTAGTGAGTAAATTCTGCATTAAAAAATGGAAGTCAAATCCACTCCCATTAAAGGCACACAGATATAAGGGCTTAATGTTTGAAAATTTTTTGACTGCTTTTTCTGCAATATATTTATCCGCCATTATAGTCACCTTATCCAAAATATATTCCGCTGTGGCTTTTTGGATATCAATGGGGTTGCATAAATAACAAAATGTTTTTTCTTCCTGTTTTTTTTGATCAACATAATATTCAAAATGATTAAAATAAGGAACTTCGATATCTTCATTTTCATCATAATAGGTTTCAAAATCATAGAATAGGGTATGAGCTAGAAGAAGGGTTTTGTACTCACGCTTCTTTCTAATCGTAAGACAGCTATTAACAGTATCTCGAACTTGTAATAACGCAGGTGGCTCCTTCATTGGTTCAGTAACATTCCATAAATGACCTTCTCTCCATGATTCACAGTACTTTGAAAATTCATAAGCACGTGGGTTAATTCGTAAAGCTGCAGTTTCAAACCGAAGAAAAAATACATTCTCCATAGTAGGACACCGCGATACTGCGGTATAAAAATGAGACGCAGCAAACATTTGATCACGAGCTGCATCCACAATAATACCCTCCAGTGTTTTACCCTGGGCTTTGTGCACAGTCAATGCCCAACACAAACATAAAGGAATATAATGAATGTGAATAGTATATCCTCTATACTCGATGACATGATGTCGATATACTATATCTACTTCCTTCCCATCAGCTAGTCGAACTAGAATAGAATTTGCTTTAGTATCCAACACCTCACACACCATCCCATTAGCCAACCGCACACCATCTATAGTATAATTAGCTAGGATCATAACTCGCGCGCCGATCTTCAAAGCAATAGTTAACTCGATATTAGAAGCTTTCAGAATAGTCCCAAAGGGGATATTTCGATATCGAGTAGTGCCAAGTATTTCCTCTCCTTCAAATTTGACTGTGTATACTTTCAAAGGTGTCGCTAACAAGTCAAGTTCTTTTTTGTTATGTTGATGCACTCGATTCTTTCTTCCTAGGATAAAGGTAGGTATAATATTTCTCTGTTCAAATTTTCGCATTATAAGTGTTTTGCAGATTTTTCGTTTTTTAAGAATTTGAAGATCATAATCAGTGACATTATTCGTTCTAATGCGCTTCAATAAATTAAACCAACCTTGTTTTTTATATCTCCACCCATGACGGAGATAATGGATAATAAGACCATCTTGCTGGACCTCCTGCCATAGTTTAGTTTCAAAGATATAAACGTAATGTCTTTCTCTACTAACTGGAGGTAATTGTAGGAAATCACCAAGGAGTATAAGCTTAACCCCACCAAACGGAATATCCTTCTGACAAACAATCCTAAGAATTCTATCGACAAGAAACCATACATCACACAACCACATAGAAACTTCATCGACTATAATAACCCTAAGCTCTCGTAACTGTTTGTATAATGACTGATTAGCACATATACGATCAATTGTTCGTTGTGGTGGCTCCCTTCGCACACCAATATTGAAATAAGAATGGATTGTTCTCCCTTTAACAAGTAACGCTGAAACACCGGTAGTTGAGAGAATTTGCACTTGACTTTTGGTATACCCCCAAGATAAATACTGTTGGTATAGACTCGAAATTATATAACTCTTTCCAGTACCCGCGGGACCATAGAACAGATGGTGATTGCGCCGATTCTTTAAATCTTCTTCATAGAGAGGTAACTCAAACTTAACTTCTTCTTCTGGTCTCGTGCGTTTACACTCCTCCTCGTGTTTCTTCTCCTCGTGTTTCTTTTCTTCTTGTCTCGGGCGTTTACATCGATGTCTTTTATCTTTCCCTATCCGAGTAATGAATACACCACATCGATTGCATTTCTTCTCTCGCTTTTTCTTTGGTGGGTTGATTGAGGGCTGTGTATCCAATAACCAATAATGGTCGTCTTTATTCATTATTGTACAGTGACGTCTACTTGAATTGGTTGATTGGAATAGCTTTTGATATTGACTATCTAAAATAGTCACATTTATATCCATCTGCTGTCCTAGAAATTCAAACTCATGAATGGTTAATGGGGCAAGAGGTTGTAACCACGTCATCTTTTTTCGATAGGACTTTGATCGTAAAGGTTTAGGTTCTTTCAATTCTTCGCTCTGACATTTCCTTTTCCAAAAAGATATCAAGCATTGGATACCACAATTATTCCCACTTGATTTGGGGGAGATCAGTCTAGCTGTTAATATCCCATCAGGTCCTTCATTAGTATACCATTGGGTATGTTGACGTGTATCACACGTCCCATGTGCCACCGGATAAGTTAAATGCGCACCAATACGTATCCCCACCAATGGACCTAATGGGAAAAGATATGCATTCTGAATCCTGGCATAATGGTAATTGATATGCGCCTTCACCTTTTTATGGATGGCTGGATAATCATACCGTCTCCCATGTACAGTATTCAAGACATGATTCGACATGTAAACATCCAATCCTCCATGTTGAGTAACCCATCCATGTTTCTTAAAGTGCATTTGGAATACAAAATGTATAATGGGATAAGGAGCGATGGGAGATGGTCCATGAATGGTATCTCGGTGAATGATTTCTTTTGCAAGAGATACCGCATCTTGAGCAATCTTTGATGCATCCGCCTGAGATAATGCTGGTTTGATTGCTCCTTGTCGTTGAGATCTGTAACTGAAGTATCGTACCCTGTCAGTTAACTTAGGCATCGCATCTAGATAATGAGAATAAACAATCAATGATTAATGAAGAGGAGGATACCTTGTGCGATCTGTCGATTTGGAGAATGAATGAAATGTATCACTCAATATTTTGCTATTAAATGATATTTCGTATATCAATGATATTTCATATATCATCCATACATTTGAAATGTAATGATTACATATCACGTGACTAATGATATTCCATATATTAGAGTAAGGTACTCTGATAACTTAGATATAATCCAAATGGCAGATGAACCATCATACACCAGCAGCCTCTTACCAGACAAGCTCAAAACCTTCGAGTATTTCCGTGGTTCTAACGAATGCCCTGACGAGACACTACAGGTATTAGCTAACTTAATAATGTTTTTCTTTTCAATTATATTATTACAAGTATTACATGAAATGCAGGCAATATGTGAGGTCGTCCTCGAAATTGACCGAAACAAAATGGAAACTAAAATTGAAAGCATACAGGCAGCTGGAGATTGTATTTCGATCACAGAATGGCTCAGCCTTAACCCGGAAAATAGACATCACGCTACATATCCATCTCCTGACATCAGTCCCTACACCGGAGAGTTGTTTGACCTATGGGCTAATGATGAAACAGAGTTGGACAAGCCCGATTCTAGAGAATTATATCAAGAACCACCACCAACACCCATTTGTGAGACTACGAGTCCTACTAGCCCGAGATATGCCACCAATGCTTCTCCAGATATGTTCACCTCTTGCACGGTTCACGATATGCAAGACGCCGAAGTTTGTAAACAATGCGATGTTGCTAGCCAAACTTTCGGAAGAACAATTCCTCCGACGGAACTTCCAACCATTTCAATCGCGTATCCAACTAACGATCCTACCTGGTCTGATGTGGATAATAAAGAACATTCATTGGTGCTTGACGATATGGATTATGAAACCATACCAGCCTCACCAGGATCAGAGGCTCGCGTTCGAAGTTCGCCCAATTTGTGTGAGAATCCAGACAAGAAAAGGTTATGTCGTTATCGGGGCGGACACAACATTGTTCCTAAAGATCCGCCTAACAGCGTGCACGATAGTCCTAAAAGTGACTCTACAATAGTTTATAATTGTGAGGGGTGTAATGAGGGGTGTAGTAGGGGAGAATCAGATACAACCATTATATTTTCAGAGTAAATCAATCTTTTTTTTTATTATTATTCTACATCTATCTGGTCGATATGGAATAAACCCCATGAATCTGGAAGGGATACTGTTATATTAAATATATAGCCTTTTGCAGTACTACTACTCGAGGTACGTTGTAATGTACAATACCACCTGTTCCCGTGATTTTGACCCCCGAAATCCGTATCTTCTGTAGCACTGTTTAAGTATTCCCAGGTATTTACAGCAAAACCTCGACTACCTGTACTAGTCAATGAAGTAGTCCCATGTTCAAATGTGTAGGTCCAACCCCACGCAGATGTCGGGGCGGCGGCAAGACGCATAACTTGAGGTTGATTTGAAGTTGTATTCCATCGTATTTTCCACACGTTGTCCTCGTACAGTAACTCATCAGTATTAGTCATGAAGTTTCTATTTGCACCTGCAATAGGAAATACACTTGTACCTCTCTTGTAGCATAAGTGACCATAAGCATCGACATAAAGTTGTGTATCTTCACTAGGACTAAGGGAATTGGTTAGATATAGCGAACTAACACCTTCTACTTTATGATCTTCAAGGTCAATGTCTGTATCCTTCGTATAAAGGTTACCAGCATTGGTAACATCAAATCCACCCATGTTGAGGTCAGCTGCTATCGTGGTGGTAAGTAGGTTACCAGCATTGGTAACATCAAATCCACCCATGTCTAAGTCCTCATCGATGGGAAGCGTAAGTAGATTCGAAACATTGGTAATGGCAAATCCACCCAAGTCAAAATCCCTAGTTGCAGGGTTAGTAACCCAATTAGCACTCCCAGAAAGACCACCACCATTCATTTTGAAATATGATGGAACTAAAAACATTCCCATACCTACGAATTACCTTCGAACTACCTCAATTAACAGAGTAATGATACATTTGAAGTTAACATTAACATATAATAATGAGTGAGTGCGCTGTATCATGTACCGATATACCCATCACCCTTCCCTGGGTGATGGGTGTATCGATGGTGAGGACCACCATTTTTCGTAACGACCACTCTTGGCTTATCCCGCTTTTCCACCATTTTTCATAACGACCACTCTTGGCTTATCCCGCTTTTTAGGGAACACCACACAGCGCACTCACTCATTATTATACATATCGATATCCAAATAGTGGCCCACCATCGTCATTAGGGTGCAAGTTACACCGCACTCACTCAATATTATATAT
>PVBE010927755.1_pt1 | contig 19610 bp, 18 predicted proteins | sample 1631181 | NCBI WGS metagenome assembly PVBE01 (sample SAMN08397723, study PRJNA350692) | Marine metagenome, whole genome shotgun sequencing project. | isolation source: water | place: Pacific Ocean | collected 2012-04 | reverse complement strand
CTTCCGTCTTGGAAGCCGCTTCGCTCGTGCAGGTTTCTTCCGTCTTGATAGCCGCATCGCTCGTGCAGGTTTCTTCCGTCTTGATAGCCGCATCGCTCGTGCAGGTTTCTTCCGTCTGGGAAACCGCTTCAGCGGTCACGGCGGCGGGAGCCTGTTCGCCACGGGTGACGTTGATGGCCTTGTAGCCTTTTCCGTCCTGCTTCAATTCGTACTCAACGCATTCGCCGGGGGCGAGGGTACGAAACCCTTCCATGGTAATCGCGGTGTGATGAACAAAGATGTCCTCGGAGAGGCCGTCCTGTTCGATGAATCCGAAACCCTTCTGATCGTTGAACCATTTGACTGTACCGATTGTCATCCCAATAACCTCCTTAACAACCCTCTTGCGAGGTAAAACCGAGTTGGGATGCTATCAATTCACCCCAAACTGTCAAGAGCTTTTTCGGCGCGATGCACCTTTGAACTTGGACAAAAATTCCGCGGACGCGGAAAAGGAAAGACATGACGTACTCCCAACCCCGACAACAAAGGTGATTTTACCGGGGTTGGGACGGCGATTCAACAGGAGGCTACAGGACGTCTTCGTCCGACTCGAGGGCCTCCCTGAACTTGTCCAGGTTCTCGATGACCAGTCCGCACCCGCGCACCACGCAGGTAAGGGCGTCCTCCGCTTCCTGGACCGGGATGTCAATCTCCTTCTGGATCGCGTCGGTCATGCCGCGGATGAGAGAATTCCCCCCGCACATCGTGATGCCCCGGTCCACGAGGTCGGCGGCGAGTTCCGGGGGCGTCTGCTCGAGGCACTCCTTGATCGCACGCAGGATCTCTTCCAGCGGACCTCCGAGGGCCTCGCGAATCTCCTCGCTGGAGATGGTGACACGACGGGGCATCGCGGCCACGACGTCGCGACCGTTGACCTCCATCGTCATCTCCTCCTCGAGGGGAAAGAGGGACCCGATCTGGATCTTGATCCGTTCGGCGGTCTGCTCGCCGATCTGGAGGTTGTAGGCGCGGCGAAGGTGTTGAATAATCGCCTCGTCCATTTCGTCCCCGGCCACCCGGATGGATTTCTTCGCGACGACACCGCCGAGGGAAAGAACCGCGACTTCCGTCGTTCCCCCGCCGATATCGACGATCATGTTTCCGACGGGGTCGAGCATCGGAAGACCTGCACCGATGCCGGCCGCCATGGGCTCTTCCACCACGAAGACCTGCCGGGCTCCCGCGCGCTCCGCGGAGTTGATCACGGCACGCTTCTCCACGTTGGTGATCCCGCTCGGAACGGCGATCACGATGCGGGGCATGATGCCCACTTTCCGGTTGTGGACTTTCTGGATGAAGTAGCCGATCAGAGCCTCGGTGATATCGAAATCGGCGATGACGCCGTTGCGCATCGGGCGGATGGCGGTGATGTTCCCGGGCGTCTTCCCGATCATCTCCTTGGCGGTGTTGCCGACGGCGTTTCCGTTCAGGAGCACCTTGTTCGTTCCGCGTCTGACCGCGACGACGGAGGGTTCGGAAAGGACAATCCCCTCCCCCTTGACGTACACCAGCGTGTTGCACGTCCCCAGATCGATTCCCATGTCCTTGGAAAATGCGCCACACGCGCGTTTCACGAGTCCAAGCATCTTGTCCCCCTCTCTCTCCGGACAGAAACTGACCGGCAGGTGTTTGTTGTAATGACGGAGTGAACTCTCCCTTTCACCCTGATTCCCTCTCTCCTGGGGCGCCCTCTCCATCGGCACCCACAACGTAAATTGTAAATTACATTTCAGAAATAGCAACGAAATAATCGTACCCTGGGAAAGGAAATGAGAGGGAGGTGGAACCGGCCCTGGGTCCCTTAGTTCGTTCCGGGGGAGGAGATGGTCTGGGACTGCTTCTCCAAGACCCAGAACTGAACGTCGTAGTGCTCGTACAGTTCGTTCCCGGCGATGATACAACCGGTGAAGAAGGCGAGGAAAGTGAGGACCAGCAAGGCGGTATAGATGTTGGACTTCGGCTTGGTCGAGGCTTCCGGAATGAATTCCGCGCCGGCGGCAAAATGTTCGCCGCTCTCGGAGGCAAATTCGTCGTCGTCCAGGAATTCTTCGTCAGACATGATTCGCCTCCGTCAATTCCCGCTGGAGAATTTCACACCGCTCATCAGGATCTGGTTCGACACGTTGTCGGCGACCTGCGGGTCGTCCCGCTTCGCTTCGACCCGGCCGGCGGACCACTTGGCGTCCGTTTTCTCGATCACGATCTTCGCGACGAACTTGCTGCCGCGGTAGACGGTAAATTCGTCCCCGACCATCACGCCGGCTTCCTGTCCGAGGTCGATGACCACCAGGCCGATTTCGCTCGAGACGGCCTGGACGCGGCCTTCCAGTTTTTTTCGGGGGCCGATCGTGGTACGAATCCCCGACTGCTCCAAGTGGGCGATATTCTCTTCGAGCCGGTTCTTCTCCCGGGCGACTTCGACGTGTTTCGCCTCCAGTTCCGCGAGATCCCGCGAAAGCCGTTCCTGCTCCTGCCGTGCGTACTGCAGTTCCTGCATCGCGATGGAGGACTGGTTCTGGAGAACGACCATCTTTTTCCGGTACTGGTCCACCTTCGTCGTCATGTCCTGGTACTGCGCGAGCTGAACTTCCAACTGGCGGACGAAGACCTGCAGGTTGGCTTCCAGTTTCGTGAGGAGCGATGTCTTCACGTCCAGTTCCCGCTGGGCATCGGAAAGCCGTACCGACCGGCCGGCCAGTTCCGTCTCCTTCTGGGCCAACTTCTCGCGGAGAATGTCCAGGTTCCCCTGAACGTTGTCGATCTCCACCTTCATCACGGCGATCTCGGCGTTCTTCTCCTGCTGGGTCTGGTAGTGATAGACCACTTCCTTGCCGAACTTGTCCTTCCAGTCCACCTTCTGGGCGAAGAGCGTGGCGGTGATCCCCAGGAAGAAGACCGACGCAAAGAAGACAAGGACGACGAATACCTTGGAAAGGGTGCTCATTTCTCCCCTCCGGGAAAGGAAATATAGATTAGCGGGTCACTATAGACGCCGCGGAATTTCCTGTCAACCTCTTGCGAACGAACAACCAGGCGAGAGAAGCGAGAACGAAGAGAGAGGAGAACCAGGCGAGGAGGTCGCCGACCGACCGGTAGAGGGAGCCGTTCCGGCTGACCCGAACCCGTGCCGCCATGGTGCCTTCCACTTCCTTTCCCTCGATCATGTCCGTGACGTTCCCGTGCGGATCCACGAAAGCGGATATCCCCGTGTTCGTCCCCCGGACGATCCCGATCCGGCTCTCGATCGCCCGGAAACGGCTCATCACAAGCATCTGGTCCAGTTCCGCACTTTTTTTGAACCAGCCCTCGTTCGATATATTGACGATGAATTTTCCCCCTTTCCCTGCAATTTTACGGGAGATTTCGGGGAAAACCGTCTCGAAACAGATCATGGTTCCGGCCGGGGTCCCGGCCACTTCGAACAGAGGGTAATCCGTGCCCGGCTTGAAATTGAGAAGGCGCTTCGCCCCGGTATATTTCTCGGTAAAATATTCGACGAAGGGAAGTTCCGGAATCCGTTCGGAAAAAACCACGAGGTGCACCTTGTCGAAGCGGTAGGAGAACCCATTCCCGGGCTCCACGAGGACAGCGGAATTGGTCGATTCCGTATCGGCGAAACTCGCCTCCTTCCGCTCGATCACTTCCGTTCCGAAGATGACCGGACACCCGAGGACCGTCACGAATTGCGTCATGTCGGAAAGCCGGCTCCAGTCCGGGTTGTAGGAATCGAGATGCACGTCGTAGACCAGTCCCTGGTAGATCACCGACTCGGGCCAGATCACCAGGTCCAGGTCCCGTTCCTTTTTTACCAGCGCGACCGTCATGTCCCGGTGTTTCGTGTAGATCGCCTTGGCCTGGAACGGAGCCTCGGAAAGCAGCTTGAGATCCTGCTTGATGTTCGGCTGAACCACCCCGATGCGGGGACCCTCCTCCAGTTCCCCCGCGAGACGAATCTTCCCATAGAGGGCGGTGGCCGTGACCAGGATCGCGAGGAAGGCCAGTCCCGTTCGAAATCCCGCCTGCCGCATGATCACCTTCTTCTCCAACCGAAGCAGGATCCCCTTCGCGACCACCACGTTCCCGAATAAAACGATTCCACTGACTCCCCAAGGACCGAGCAGGTCTGCGCACTGGATGAAGGGGAGGATTTCGTGCTGGGTATAGGCGAGCAGGAACCAGGGAAGTCCGGTAAGGAACCAGGCGCTCGTGAATTCCAGCGCGATCCAGGCGAGGGGCGCGACGAGGAGCAGGGGAAGGCGCCGGGAGAGGACCCGGACCAGCAGGGCGAAGAGCGCGAAGTAGATCCCCATGTAAACAGCCACGGCGTAAGGCCCGATCGGCGCAGAATGTCTGATCCACTGGAAAGCGAGCGCGTTGAAAACCCATCCCGCCGCCCACGCGACCAGGAACAGGCCCCACCCCTTCTTCGCCCGGATGGCATAGACGATCAGAGGAACGAGCGCCACCCAACCGAGAAGCCCCAGGTCGAGCGGAAAGAAAGCCGCCCAGAGCAGAAGGCTGGAGAGGAACGGAAGAGAATGAAAGAGGCACTTCTTCATGTCAGCAGAAGGATATCGACAAGATCCCCGTCCCGATACATCGTTCCGACGGGAATATTGATCAAGCAGTTTGCCCCGGCCATGCCGGAAAGGTCCCCGGAACCGTTCCACCGGACCGCCGTCACCGTCGCGCCGTCGAACGCGCCCGGCAAGTACCGTTCCCGGTCCGCCTTCCGCGCGATCGTTCCCCGAAGCGATACGGACATCCGTGGCCGCGACAGGTCCCCCCCCATCATCCAGCCCAGGAAGGGACGAAGGAAAACTTCGAACGAGACAAAACTGGAAACGGGATTTCCGGGAAGCCCGAAGATTCGCGTGCGGCCCCGCGTTCCAAAATAGAGAGGCTTTCCCGGCTTGACGGCCACCTTGTGGAACTGGTGGGAAACCCCCTCCAGCTTGAGACAGGGGATCACCAGGTCCCAGTCGCCCGCGGAGACTCCGCCCGTAATGATCAGGACGTCCTTCTTCAACCCATCCCGGATCCGCTCCCGCAGAGCCTCTTCCCGGTCCCGTGCGATGCCGAGGTAAGACGTCTCCAACCCGAGAGCTTCACATTGCGCCCGCAGGAAGGGACCGTTCGCGTTTCGAATCCGTGCACCGGAACAGGGTTCCCCCGGTTCGACGATTTCATCCCCGGTAACGAGAATCGCCACGGAGGGGCGTCGAAAAACGGAGAGGGAGGTCTTCCCGACGGTGGCCAGGATTCCCACTTCCGCGGGAAGAAGAATTTTCCCGGAAGAGAGAACCCGGTCCCCGACCTTGAGGTCCTCGCCCTTCTTCGCAACGTTCTTCCCCGGGTCCACCGGTTCCAGGAGATGGACGCGATCGCCCTCTCTCCTCGTTTTTTCCACCTGTTGGACCGCGTCGGCTCCGGCAGGGAGCGGCGCCCCGGTCATGATCTTGCTGCACTCCCCCGCCCCCACTTCCCGTGCGGGCATCTTCCCCGCCGGGATCTCCTCCACCACGAGCAGGCCTTCCCCCTCCCCGGAGCGGACCGCATATCCATCCATCATCGATCGATGGAACGGGGGGAGATCGATGTCGCTTACGACATCCTCGGCCAGGACGCGCCGATACGCATTCTCGATTCCAACCCCTTCCCTGGAAGGGGTTGGAACCTGTTCCCGGAGAAATTTCAGGGCTTCTGCGACGGATAACATGGTGAAGAGCGGCATTCTAGCGGTGGCCCGTGGAAGGGTCAACGGGTCTCCTTTTTCCGGTACGATTTCCCTTTCTTTTTATAATTTATATATTATAATTCATAACTAGAGAGAGAGGGGGAAGTGAAGCCGCGTTCGACGATATTGCCGTTTCTCATCGGTTCCCTGGTCCTGATGTTCACGCCGTCCGGGATCACGCACTCTCTTCGCATCACCCTTCTCGGTTCCTTCTTCCCCCTTCAAAAAAGCGTGCAGGAAGTCCGCGACCGGGTCTCCGGGTGGTGGCTGGATCACCAGTCTCCCCGGTCCCTCGACGACCTCGAGCGGCAAAACGAGTTCTTGCGAACCCAGGTGGTGCTCCTCCACGCGAAGAACGGGGAACTCGCCTCGAAACTGGAAGCCGCCACCGGGGCGCGAAAAATCCTTTCCGAGGAAGCACCCGACCTCGTCTCAGCTGACGTGATCCTGAGCGTGGACGGAAGCGCCTTCCGGGAAACCCTCGTCGTCTCCGCCGGAAAACGGCAGGGAATCGAACCGGGAATGCTCGTTCTCTACCACGGCCATGTCGTGGGCCGGATCGAGGAGACCGGACTCTGGACTTCCCGCGTCACGCTTTCGTCCGATCCGGGATTCCGCCTCGGCGCCGTCAGCGTTCCCCCCTCCTACGGCGGAAACGTCACCTTCACCAAAAGGGACGTCGGCATCTTCGAAGGCGCGGGAAAGCGGGAAGCGCACCTGAAGTGGCTCCGGGGAAAGACGACCGCCGTGGAGGGATCCTACGTCGTGACGGTCGACGACCCCCTGAACCGTATCCCGAAGGGCCTGATCCTGGGAAAGATCACCGGCGTGGAGCACGGTCGCGGACCGTACGCGCGGGTGGACGTGAAGCCGATCGTCAACCCGGACGGACTTGAATTCGTCTTCATTCTGAAACCGAAACGATGAGCCGCTATCGAACGGACCGACTGCTGATCCTGGGCCTCGTTGCCCTGGTCCTGGAACTCACCGTCATGAAACGTCTCACCTTCCACGGAGGCCGCCCGGAACTGCTCCTCCTGCTCGCCTGCTTCGCGGCGCTCTTCGCGACCCGTCCCCGCCAGGCCTACTGGGCCGCGTGGATCCTCGGCCTCGCGAAAGACCTCGGAAGCAGTTCGCCCCTCGGCTTCCACGCGTTGATCTTCGTCGGCGTCGCGTGGATCCTGATCCTCCTTCGGAAGGTCGTCTTCCGGGAACACCCGATGGTGCAGTTCGTCATCGCCTTCGCGGCGACCGCCGCCATGAATCTTCTCGTCGCAACTTTCGTCTGCCTCTTCCGGGGGGGCATCCCCCTCGGGACGATCCTTCTTGGAACGATGACGGGAGGAGCGCTCACCGCGGCTATCGCGCCCGTGGTCATGTGGAAACTTCGCCACTGGCGAAACTGGATGAGGCCGCATGGATCGTAACCGGGTCCTGATCGTCGCCGGGGTCATCCTCCTCCCCTTCCTCGGGCTGGTCGCGCGACTCGCCCACCTGCAGGTTTTCTCGGCGGATCGATACCTCGAGGAACTTCATTCCCGGAGCCGTTCCCTTGAGATCGCCGTCCCCCACCGCGGCCGCATCCTCGACCGGAACGGAATCGTCCTCGCCGAGGATCGCCGCGCCTTCGACCTCCACCTGGTGCTCGAAGAATTCGAGGAAGACCCGGAGGGCATCCGGCAACTCGCGCTCCTTCTCGGGTTCGATTTCCCGCGCATCGAGGCGGGCCTCGAGCGGATCTATGTCCGCATCGAGAGACAGATGAACCGCCGCCCGAAGAACGAACGGATGCGCATCCTTCGCCGGGAACGGAAGGCGCCCTACCTCTTCCGGCGGGACGTCGGGTTCGACACCGCCTACCTCGTGGAGACCCATCCCGGACGATTCCCCGGGGTGCTCATCCGGGAAGGACTCCGAAGAACCTATCCCAGGGGAGAATCCGGCGCGCACATCGTCGGCTACATCGGAAAGATCATCGGCGCGGAGGGCGAGTACGAACGCCGCCTGGAAGACGGGTACTTCACGGAGGGATTCGAAGAGAAGATCGGCGAGGACGGCACCCGCTCCCTTGTTCGCAAGGGGGTCTTCATGGAGGAGGTCACGGGCCGGGAGGGAACCGAACGGACCTGGAACGAGAAACTCCGCGGGAAATACGGGCTCCTCATCTTCGAACGAAAAAGGCGGGGAGAGCGGAAGATGGTCGAGGTCATGCCCGCCGTTCCGGGAAGCGACATCGACCTCACCCTCGACATCGAACTCCAGGCGTACATCGAGGAACTGGTCGCCCCCCTTCGGGAGACCGCCTGTGTTGTCGTCCTCAACCCGCACGACGGGGAGATCCTCGCGCTCGTTTCCAACCGGAGTTACGACCCGAACCATTTCGTCCCGCCCGCGAAGGCCGAAAACGTCACCCCCTACCTCCGGGACCGGAAAAACAAGCCTCTGCTCTCGCGCGCATGGCGGGACCAGTTCCAGCTCGGATCGATCTTCAAGGTCGTCTCCGCCGCCGCCGCTCTCGAAAACAGGATGATCACCCCGGAGAGCGAAATCGAATGCACCGGGAAGTTCAAGCCGAACCTTCGCCACTTCAACTGCCACATCTGGAACAGCTACAAGGGTCTCCACGGACCCCTCACGATTTCGGGCGCGATGGAGGTCTCCTGCAATATTTTCTTCTACCAGATCGGGGAAGAGATGGGCGTCCAGGGATTGAACTACTGGGCGCTCCAGTTCGGGCTCGGGGCGAAGACCGGGATCGATCTCCGGGGCGAGGTCCCCGGACAGCTTCCCCGCCACCAGCGATGGCCGAGCGACGCGTACGCCCTCGCGATCGGCCAGCAGGACCTGATGGTCAGCCCGGTCCAGGTCGGCGTTCTCATCTCCGTGGTCGCCAACGGGGGTAAGCGTGTCGTTCCCCATGTCCTCCGGGGAGGGGGCTCCGCTCCCGCGGAAACCCTCCTCTCCCCCGCCACCGTAGAGACGCTCCGGGACAGCCTTTACGAGGTGGTCCATGGCGCCCGGGGAACCGCCCGCCGGCCGCTCCTCGTGGAGTACGACGTGGCCGGCAAGACCAGTTCCGCACAGAACCAGAGAGGCAAACCGGCGCATGCCTGGTTCGCCGGGTTCGCCCCCTGCAACGACCCGCTCTACGCCGTCGTCGTCTTCGTCAAGCACGGGGGAAGCGGCGGAAGCGTGGCCGTGCCCCTCGCCGAAAAAATCGTCGAGAAACTTTTCGCGAACGGGGAGACGGCCCGCCCATGATGCGCAACCCCGCGGGACGACTGAACTGGACGATGCTGACCTGCGTCTTCCTCCTCTGCTCGATGGGACTCCTCGCCCTCTGGACATTCTCCACGCCGGACTGGAGCGATCCGGGCGTCATGCGCACCCCCGTGGTCCGGCAGGCGATCTTCATGCTGGTCAGCATCGTCGTGCTGGGAATCACCCTGCTCCCGAATCCCTTCCATGCGAAAAGATTTGCCTGGTTCGTCTTCGCCGTCTGTATCGTCGCACTGGTCGCCCTGCTCTTCTTCGGCCGGGTCACCCGCGGCGCGAAGGGATGGTTCATGATCGGGCCGATCGGACTCCAGCCGGCGGAGTTTACCAAGATCGCCACCGTGCTCGTTCTCGCGCGCGTCCTGATGTACGCGCGCAACCTGCACAAGTGGTGGGGACTGCTTCTCCCCCTCGGAATCGTCGCTCTTCCGGCGCGACTGATTTTCCTCCAGCCCGACTTCGGAAGCGCCATCCTTTTCGGTCCCGCGGCGCTCGCCATGCTCTTCGCGGCCGGGGCTCGCGTGAAACATCTGCTCCTCCTGGCCCTTCTCGCGGGAGCGCTCGGTGCGGGGGCATTCCAATTCGGAATGAAACCGTACCAGCAAAAACGCCTGTTCTCGTTCGTGACACCGGAAAAGGTGTCGAAGTGGGACCGGTACCAACAGGACCAGTCGATCAAGTCGTGCGGATCGGGAGGTATAACGGGACGGGGACTGGGAGAATCGACGCTCTCCACCTCGTTCCACATCCCCGACCGGCACAACGACTTCGTCTTCTCCATCCTGGCCGAGGAACTTGGATTCGTAGGCTCGCTCTTCCTCCTCCTCCTCTTCGGAATCCTCTTCTACCAGTCCCTCCGAATGGCCTTCCTGACCCGCCACCCCTTCGCCCGGCTGGTGATCGTGGGATTGACCTCCATTTTTGCGATGCAGTTCTTCATCAATATAGGAATGACCATCGGCGTCGCGCCGATCACGGGGCTCTCCCTGCCCTTCATCTCCTACGGGGGCTCCTCCCTGCTGACCTCCATGATCTCCCTCGGCCTGATCCTGAACCTGGGAGGAAGGTGGAGCCCGAACTTCTCGTCGGACGTGGGCGACGGCTCCGTCCACATGAACTCGTTCACGCCGCACCGGAATCTGCGCGAAGTCCTGTGAGAAAGTGTCGACAGATCCCCGACCGACTTGTGTATTATAGGGGAAAGGGAGTGTGGAGGACCCCATGTTGCCATCCGACACCGTGCTGCGCAGTCGATCCGGTCTCCGCCAGATTCTTCTGCTGATCGCGCCCGCGATCGCCCTCTGCGCGAACGTGATCTTCCCCTGGAGCGAGGTGGCCGCCCGCGTGGGAGGCGACTACATTCGCCGCCAACTCAGCTTCGCCGACCTGTGGCAGGGAATCGGCGCGCTCGTCTGCACGATTCTCGGAGTGCTGGTCGGGGCGGGGCTGATCCTGGCCAAGGACCTCTCCCTTCGTCGAAAGCTGACGGTGACGTCGCTTTTCCTCGCGCTGATTCTTACCGGCCTTTGCGCCGCCTTCCAGGCCGCCATGTCCCAGAGCGACCCCCTCATGGCCGTCAATCACAAGGGCACCACGCTCTACATGGGACTTGGAATGGGACTGCACCTGACCGAGGCTCTCGGCATCGCCTGGTTCTTCGCCGCCCTCTCCGCATGGGCCTGGAAACGGAAGTAGTGAAACGCGCCAACCTGGTCAGGTCCCGCGCGCGCACTTCCATCGCCAACCTGGGATACGGGTACGACGTCTTCGGAATCTGCGTCGATATCGGCGCGGACGACGTCATCGCGATTCCCTCCCCAGGGTGGAAGATCTCCCTCGAGGGAATCGGCGCGACCGGCATTCCCACTGACCCCAGGAAAAACACCGCGGGAGTCGCGGCCCGAACCCTTCTGAAAAATCACCAGGTCCGCGGAGCGGCCCACATCCACATTCACAAGGGAATCCGCCCGGGAAGCGGGCTCGGTTCGAGCGCCGCCAGCGCCGCCGCCGCGGTCCTTGCCGTTTCACGACTCTTCGGCATCCCCGCGGAAGCGGATGAACTCGTCGCATGCGCATCCGAGGGAGAAAAAGCCTCAGCCGGAGTCCCCCATGCCGACAACGTGGCCGCCACCCTGCTCGGCGGCTTCACCGTGGTCACCCGGAAATCCCCGATGACCCTCCTCCAGGTGGAGGCTCCCCCCCGGTTGCGGTTCGTCGTCGCGATGCCGGAAATCAGGATCACCACGCGCGCAAGCCGGAACGCCCTCCCCACGAAAATCGACCTCGTCGAGTACTCGGAAGGGTGCGCCCGGTCGGCCATGATCGTCGCGGCTCTCGCCAGCGGACAGGTCCGCCATTTCGCCGACGCGATCGAAGGTTCCTTCGTGGACCGGAAAAGGTCCCGCCTGGTCCCCGGCTACGACGAAGTGAGCCGACGGGCGAAAAAAGCGGGCGCCGCCGCTGTCACCCTGAGCGGATCGGGCCCCTCCATCGCGGCGATTCTTTCCCCGCGGGCGAGCGCAAAAAAAGTGGGCGCCGCCATGACGGCGGGGTTCCGCTCGGCCGGAATCGACTGCGAGATCTTCACAGGCCGCCCCTCCCGGGGCGCCCAGATCCTCGAGGTGGCCTGATGAAGCTATCCTGTACCGGGTGCGGCAGGACTTACCCGGCCCGGATCATTCTCTACCGGTGCCCGGAATGCGACGCCCTCCTGGAATTAATCCATCCGGAGAAGACCTTCTCCCGGAAACATGCCTGGAAAGGAACGGGTGTCTGGCGATACGCCCCCCTTCTTCCCACGAAACCGCTGGTAACCCTTGGCGAAGGAAACACCGGACTGCATCTCTGTGAAAATCTCGGGATTCCCCCGGTTCACGTGAAGCATGAAGGGGAAAATCCGACCGGCTCTTTCAAGGACCGTGGCATGACCGTCGGCATCGCGTGGGCGAAAAAACTGGGGGCGACCACGGTCGCCTGCGCATCCACCGGCAACACCGCCGCCTCGCTCGCGGCGTACGCCGCGCGGGCGCGCATGCGCGCCATCGTGCTGATTCCCTCCGGGAACGTCGCCATGGGAAAAATCGCACAGGCGCTCGTTCACGGCGCGAAGGTGATCCAGGTAGACGGAAATTTCGACGACGCCATGAGGCTCGTCCAGCAGACGGACGCCTACCTTCTCAACTCGATCAACCCCTTCCGGCTCGAGGGACAGAAGACGCTTGCCTTCGAGGTTTGCGAAGCCCTCGGACGCGCGCCCGACACCCTCGTCCTTCCGATGGGAAATGCGGGCAACATCAGCGCTATCTGGAAAGGTTTCAAGGAGTGGAAGGCCGCGGGCCTGATCTCGAAACTGCCAAAAATGATCGGGGTGCAGGCGGCAGGAGCGAACCCGATCGTCCGTACCCTCCGGGGCAGAAAAAAATCCTGCCGCGTCTCCCGTCCGGAGACGGTGGCGACCGCCATCCGGATCGGCGCCCCGATCAACTGGACCAAGGCGATCGCGGCCATTCGCGAATCGGGAGGAGACGCGGTGACGGTCACCGATCGGGAAATTCTCTCGGCGCAGAAACTTCTCGCGGAAAAGGAGGGCCTCTTCGTTGAACCCGCCTCCGCCGCGCCGATCGCCCACCTTCGGAAGAAAAAGAGACGCGGACTCGTCGTCTGCGTCGCGACCGGACACGGCCTGAAGGACCCCGAAGTGATTCTCCGGGGAAAACCGAAGTTCGTGACGATACGTCCCGACCTGAAGTCCCTTCAACGGGTGCTCTGATGCGTGTCCTTCTCCTCGGTTTCGGCGCCGTCGGAAAGTCCTTCCTCCGGCTGGTGGAGGAACAGAGACAGGATCTCCGCCGACGATACGGTCTCACGCCACGCCTCGTCGGGGTGGTCGATTCGCGGGGGGCGGCGATCTGCGACCAGGGACTCGACCCGGAGGAGATTTTCGCCCTCAAGGAAAAGGAGGGAACCGTGGCGGCCCATCCCCGCCACGGCCAATCGCGCACGGACGAGGGACTGATCGAAGAATGCCGCGCGGACGTGGTGATCGAGGCCACTCCGACCTCGATGTCCGACCCCGGACCCGCGATGCGGCGCCTCCAGGCCGCCTTCCGCACCGGGAAGCACGTCGTCAGCGTGAACAAGGGACCCCTCGCCGTCGCCCTGCCCGCCCTGCGGGAACTTTGCGAATACAACGGCGTCGCCTTCCGGTTCAGCGGAACCGTCGGGGGAGGAACCCCGATGCTCCCCTGGGCGGTGGAATGCACCCGGGGGGACGAGGTGATCCGGATCGAGGCGATCCTCAACGGCACGACCAACTACATTCTCTCCGAAATGGAGAACGGGGGAGCCTCCTACACTTCCGCCCTCGCCGAGGCACAGAAACGGGGGTACGCGGAATCCGATCCGGCCGCCGACGTGGACGGGATCGACGCGGCGACCAAGCTCGTCATCCTCGCGAACCACGTTCTCGGAAAACCCGCCCGGCTCGATGACGTTCACGTCGAGGGCATCCGGGACATCGAACTGGAACCCGAAGAAAACAGCCGCATGAAACTGATCGCGGAGATCGGGGAGGACCTTCGGGTCACCCCCCGGCGCATCGCGGCCGACTCCCCCCTCAACGTCGGGGGAAGCCTCAACGCGATCACCCTCACGCTGAAAACCAGCGGCGAGGTGACGCTCGTGGGACGCGGCGCGGGTGGACCCGAAACCGCCACCGCCATCCTGCGGGACTGGCTTGATATCTGGCTTACCCACCCTGGACGGAAAGAAAGGGGATCTCCTTGACCACGATCATGAAATTCGGAGGCTCCTCCCTCGCCGACGCGAAGAAGATCCGCCACTGCGCCACGCTCGCGAAGGATGAAGCGGATGCAGTCGTCGTTTCCGCCATGGGAGGAACGACCGACCGGCTCTTGGAACTCGCCGCGGCGCCCGACTCCACTTCCCTGTGGAAGGAACTCAGGCAGGGCCACATCGAAGCGGCCGCCACGCTCGGCGCGGACGTGAACGACCTCCTCGATCAGTTGGAACATCTCCTCCTCGGCATCTCCGCCGTGGGGGAACTGACATCCCGCTCCCGGGACCTCGTTCTCTCCTTCGGGGAACGGCTCTCGGCGGAACTCTTCGCCGCCGCCCTTATAAAGGAAGGGAAAGCGGCACGGGCGATGACGGGAGGGGAAGCGGGAATCGTCACCGATGATCGCTTCGGGGAAGCGACCCCGCTGATGAGCATCTCCCTCTACCAGATGAAGGAACGGCTCTCCGGTGGGGACCTGCCCGTCATCACCGGCTTCCTCGGCGCGACCCAGCACGGAGTAACCACCACGCTCGGCCGGGGCGGGTCGGACTACACCGCGACCCTCGTGGGCTCGGCGCTCGGCGCGGACGAAATCTGGATCTGGAGCGACGTCGACGGACTGCTCTCCGCCGATCCCCGGATCGTTCCGAAAGCGCGCCTCCTCGAAGAAGTCTCCTGCGCCGAAGCGATCGAGATGGGGCAGTTCGGCGCCAAGTCGATGCACCCCCGGGCGCTCGAACCGGCGGCCGAAAGGGGCATTCCCGTCCGCATCCGCAACACCTTCCGCCCGGAGGTGAAGGGAACCCTCATCAAGACCTCCGCCGGGGCGGCCGTGACACGATCGGTGAACCTCGTGAAGGACGCAAGCCTGCTGACGATCGAGGGCGCCGCCATGGTGGGACACCCGGGAACCGCCGGACGCGTCTTCCAGGCGCTCGGCGCCGCCGGGATCAACATCCGCATGATCTCGCAGAGCGTCTCCGAGGCGGGAATCTCCCTTCTGATCTCGGAACGTCACCTCGAGGAGGCGCGATCCGTCCTCGAATCGGAACTCCTCCGCACCGGCGCGGCGCGGGAAATCCGGGTCGAGGAGGATGTGGCCATCGTCGCCATCGTCGGTTCCAACATGCGAGGAAGGTCCGGCGTGGCGGCCGACGTCTTCGGCGCGATCGCGGAACGGGGCATCAACGTCCGCGCCATCGCCCAGGGATCGAGCGAACTGAGCATCTCCTTCGTGGTTCCCCGCGCGTCGGGCCCCGACGCGGTGAAGGCCCTCCACGACAGGTTCGAACCGGGGCGATAACCACCAGGACACGAAGGCCCCCGGTGATTTTTTCAGAAGATCCCCCCAAAAATACAGCTTCGTGTCCGGGTGACTTTGTGGTTTTTCCTTTCCCGTCCCGATATAATCCCCCATCTGAAATGAGAATCGATCGAGACGTCATCCTGGGCCAGATCGCGATCGAGCGCGGCCTCATTACCGAGGCGCAACTCGAAGAGTCTCTCCTCGAGCGGGACCTTCCCGCGGACAACGCGGACCCCCTTGAAACCGTCACGCCCCACCGCGTGAAACGTCCCCTCGGAATCATCCTCCTTTCGAAGGCTTTCGTGAAGGAAGCCGACCTCATCACGCTGATCGAGGAACAGAACCGGCGCATGCGGATGCTCGACGAGTACCGGAAGAGGGTCAAGGTCGATCTCCTGCTCGGAGAACTCCTGATCAAGCACAACAAGACCACCCAGTTGCAGGTCTACAAGTGTATCGAGATCCAGGAAACCATGGTCACGAAGGGAATCTCCCCGATTCCCCGCCTGGGGGAACTGCTCCTGGAACACGGCTACACCGACCGGGAAACGATCCAGGACATGCTCAAGATCCAGAACAAGGAAATCCTGGTCTGCACCCGTTGTGGAAAGCAGTTCAACGTGGTCGGCGTCAAGATGGGGGTCGCCTACCGCTGCAAGAACTGCGGGGGAATGATGATCACCCAGTCGACCCTCGACACCCTGAAGGCGGATGAGACCCACTTCGGAGACGAAGTGACGGACGAACCGCCCCCCATGGATGAAACCGCATCCTGACGTCGGTTCCCGGGAATTCTGTTGATCCGTCTTCCGTTTCACTGGTATAGTTCGCGGAACCTTCGATGTTGCCGAAACTGCTGGACCTGACGATCATCCACCCGCTGACGACGACGGGAATCCTCGTCATCGTGGGTCTCTTCATCGCCCTTTCCGCGCTCTCCAAGGCGATCGGGGATCGAAAAAGGGGGGGACTCTACCTGACCCTGGGCGGAGGTCTCCTGGTCGTTCTCGGTACAATGGCGGTTCCCCGGTTGTTTGGTTTCGAGACCATCACCCTCCCGATCAACTCCTACGGGTTCGCCATCATGACCGGCTTCCTCGTCGCGGTCGCAATCTCCGTGCGGCGGGCGAAACCGCTCGGGATCAACACCGATATCATTCTCGACCTCGGGATCATCGCCATGATCTTCGGCATCATCGGCGCGAAGATCAATTACGTCATCCAGTATTCCCAGTTCTTCGAACCCGCCGCGGGAAAACTCCCCGTCTTCGATTTCGGCGACGGGGGATACTCCTGGATGGGCGTCGTCCTCGGAACGCTCCCCTACCTCGCCTGGTGGTGGCGGAAAAAGGACGACGAGAAGATCAGGCTCTACTCCTGGCCGAGCGGCGCGCTGATCACCCTCACCCTCTTCTTCGCCTTCATCGGCTGTCGCGGCCTCCACCTCTGGCAGGATAGCGAACTGTACGACTGGAAGGTTTTTTCAAGCTGGCAGAGCGGGTTCGTCTGGTACGGGGGCATGATCGGCGGTATTCCGGCCGCGCTCCTCTACATGGTGATCCGGAAACAGAAGGTGGCGCAACTTGCCGACGTGGTCGCGCCCTCCGTCATCCTCGGCCTCGGATTCGGACGGATCGGCTGCTTCCTTAACGGATGTTGCTACGGGAATCCGACCGAATCGTTCCTCGGAATCCAGTATCCCAAGTCCCCCTCCGGAAGCGACACCGTGACGGACGTCTGGCGAACGCAGGTGCAGAAGGGGTTGATCGGGCAGGATTCCGCCTGGTCCCTTCCCATCCACGCAACGCAGTTGTACGAAATGGTCGCCTGTCTCGCGGTATTCCTCCTCTCGTCGCTCTACTGGAAGAAGTACAAGAAGAACGACGGGGAGACCTCCCTCGTCATGATCATGCTCTACGGAATCTGGCGCTTCTTGGTCGAGTTCCTCCGCGGCGATCCCGGCCGGGAACGGTTCGGAGCGATCGGCCTCTCCTACTCCCAGACAATCGCTCTCGCGATGGTGATCGGCTGTGGTGTCTGGTTCTTCCTCCTGCGGAGCCGGAAGAAGACCGAACTTCCGCCGCCCGAAAATCCGGAACCCCGGACAAATTAGCCTCCCGCCCACCCTTCCCCGTCGTTAAAATAGGATGATGAAACCGAAACGGATCGCCCCCATCGTCATCGTCGTGGCGATCCTGACCGTCGGAGGAGCGCTTCTCGTACGCTCGACGCACAACCGCCCGACCCGGGAAGAACCCGGATCGCCCCCCCGCCTCGAAACGCCTTCCAGAGACGCCCTCCTTCCGAAAAAAATCACGGAAGCCGCGGAACCCGAATCCTCTGAATCCGTTCCCGCCCCCGAGGGCGAACTGCGGGTCCGCGTGACCGCGGAGGGATCGGCCGTCTCCGGGGCGCGCATCCTCGTCCTTTTCCCCGCCGCCCGCCTGCGCCGGGAGAGTGTGACCGACGCGGAGGGGAACGCGCTGTTTCCGAATATTCCGATCGGCGAATGGGGGATCGGCGTCCGCCATTCCCGCTACATCCCCGCGGGTGCGGAGGCGGTCGTTCGCGAAGGAAAAACCGCCGAGGTGGAGATCGAACTGAAACAGGGAGCCCTTCTCCGCGGCCGAGTGACAGAAGCGGACGGCGCCGCAATCCCGGGGGTGAAGGTCTACCTCTGCAACACCGGGGAGCAGATCGCCCCTCTCGGCCAGGGACTGGAGGCCAAAACGGACGAGGCCGGTTTCTACAGGATCGACGGGATCCCGGTCCGGGGCGTCGTGATCCTCTTCACCTCCCCCCGCCACAAACCCCTGCAGGATCGCCACGAATTCACCTACGCGGGAGAAGAAGTCGAGGTGGACGCGCGCCTCGTGGAAGGCAACGTGATCAAAGGGCGCGTCACGGACGAGGGAGGAATCGCGCTTGAAGGCGTGAGTGTGACCGCCAGGAACGAACTGGCCAAGGCGACCACTACGGACGAGCGGGGCCGGTTCGCCATTTACGCGCTCGGGGAGGATAGCATCCATCTTTCCGCCAGCAGGCCCGGTTTCGGAACGGTCTATCTCCACGATATCGCTCCGAACACGCTCGACCTGGTCGTCCGGCTTCCCCTTCCCGGTTCGATCCGCGGAAATATCGTCACCGACCCCGCCCCCCTCCCGAAATGGTTCGCGGTCAATCTCTGGAGGTTCGACCCGTACTACAAGAGAGACATCCGCGTCAGGACGGCCACCTTCGAGGGAGGCGGAACAGGATTCCTCCTCGAAAACGTCACGCCGGGAGAATATGTCCTGAAGGTTCTCGCGCCACCCGACCATTTCCTCGACAAGCCCATCCCCGTCACCGTAACCGGCGGCGGCGAAACATCGGGAGTTCTGGTTCCGCTTCGGAAGAATTAGGCGGGGAAAATCCCACGACCCAGACCCCAGGAAAACCCATTCTTTTTGCACAAAATTCGTAATTTTTGCACCCCAACCCATATAATTTGTTGTATATCTTATGGTGGAAGGGAAAAACAGCGGGGAACGAATCCGATGAGAGTGACGGGACTGGCCCTGTTCGGGGCGCTCAGCTTGGCCGCCTTCGGGTGCGGAGGAGGCGATGGAAACAGCAGTGGAAACGGGGCCGTCGCACAGGTTCCCACCCAATCGAACAGTTCCGGCCAGACCGAAAACGCCTACCAGAACGGACACCCGATCGCCCTCTCTACCACGGACGAATACACCCTCTTCCAGGAAAGCGAGATCGTCCGGATCGTGAACGACCACCGGGTCTCCCTCGGGAAAAACGCCCTCGTCTCCACGACGGGCCTCGCCGACGTCGCCCGGGCGCACAGCATGCACATGGTGATCCACAACTTCTTCGCCCACCAGAACCCCGAGGGAGACTCCCCGGGAACGAGAATCCTGAAAAGCGGAATCCTCTGGTCGATGGCGGGAGAAAACCTCGCGGCCGGATACCCGACCCCCGAGTCGGCCTTCGTCGCCTGGATGAATTCCCCCGGCCACAAGGAGAACGTCGAGCGGACCGACTGGGTCTTCACCGGCGTCGGCTACTGGAAGGACGCCACGTCGAACTACGACACCTACTGGACCCAGAATTTCTCCCGGCCGTAGAATACGTCTGCTTTTCCCTTGACTCCCCCCCGCCGGAACGTATAATCCCCGTCACCTCGATCGAGCCTTTTCCCCCCGGGGAACAAAGCGACGTCGAGCGATCTTTGAAAATCGGGTCAATAGCCAACGCTTAGACCCATATCTGACATTGCTACCATAAACGGCAAAGAGTTAGAGAATGGGATCCTAACACTGTGACTCGTCATAGTGGAATTGGGTTTTAATCAGTAAAGCGAACAACGGATCCTCTCTTCAAACAGGCGAAAGTTTGATTGAAGAGTTTGATCATGGCTCAGAACGAACGTTGGCGGCGTGCTTAATACATGCAAGTCG
>PVBE010463708.1_pt1 | contig 19612 bp, 19 predicted proteins | sample 1631181 | NCBI WGS metagenome assembly PVBE01 (sample SAMN08397723, study PRJNA350692) | Marine metagenome, whole genome shotgun sequencing project. | isolation source: water | place: Pacific Ocean | collected 2012-04 | reverse complement strand
TGCCAAATTGGCACGGAATTCCCACAATATGGGCGCGAAAGTGTCCCAAATTCCTCGAATACCTCCGCCCGTTCATCGGAGCGGACACATCAAACCTTTTAAATAATGTGATTAATTGAATTCACGCCAGGTGCAGGTGGGTGGCACATGGTTTGCGCTTTGAGGGCAAAACCCCTTGTCCCGGAGATGGGCCGGGCGCTGGTCTTCATGCAGACCGAGCGCCATGACGACGCCCTGGCCGAGTTCGCCTACCTCATCGCCTTCCTGGAAAAGTCGCTGACGCCCGATGACCGCACCGGCTTCGGCACCCTGGCCGCTGCTTTCGCCAACCGCGGCATTCTCAACGACCGCCTGGGCCGCTACGAGGCGGCCTTGGCCGACTATATCGAGGCTTTGCGGGTGGACCCAGGCGCCCTGGAGGGACCGGGGCTGCTCGACCGCGTGGTTTATGGCACGCCGCGGCCGGCGACCGTTAGAAAGCGCGCCATTTACCTCAAGCAACAACTCGCACTGCCGCCCGAAAAGCGCCTGCTGCGGGTGCCCGAGATCGACGAAAAGCAACGCATGTATAAGCCGTAAAGAGGATCTCGAATAACGCCGCCACCTGCACAACGAAAAAACACCCCCACCCTGCCCTCCCCCATCAAAGGGGGAGGGGAAGAAATCAAAAAAACAGCAAGTTTCGCTCCCTCCCCCCTTGCGGGGGAGGGTTGGGGGGCCGCGGCCGCGGGCCTGGGCTCAGAACTGCACCACCCCGAGCACATCCTTCAGAAGCACAAGCATGAAAAAAACCGCGGCGATGCAGCCGAACAGCAGGCGCACGAAATCGCTGTTGCCCTTCTCGTCACGGTAGCGGATGCCGTTGACGGCGATAAAGGCGGTGGCACCGAGAAAGACGAGATTGACGAGGGGCTCGAAAGCGCCGGCAAACTCAAACATGACGCCTCAGCCTCAATCCTCTGACGGCAGTTCGTTGCGGTCGAAATAAGGTGGCAGCACCGAAGTCGGATTTGTGTTGGCCATTTGCCCCACCATGATACCGCCGCCGACACAGCCGATGATCATGGTAACGGCCAGAGCGAAACGCAGCTTTCCCAGCGGTACCGGCGAATAGTAATCGCTATCGAAACGATGATAGCTCGAGGTCCGGTCGTCCAGCCGGCCACTGGCTTCGAGATCGATGATGCTTTGGGCATAGCGGCTGACCCAATGGGGCGTCCTACCCTTCACCATGAATTCCCCGAACATGCGCTCGATGGTTTGCGCATCCATTTCCCGGCCAAAACATTCGACATAGGCCAGTTGCAACAACTGGAACTCGCCGACCTGCAGCAGGTTGGCGGCATGGCTGATTTTCGCCCGCTCCTCGTCCTCCTCGCGATCGGGATGGAGCAAGGTCTCGAAAAGGTTCATGGCGTTTCCTCCGGCCCCCTATTCTCGACGGCAAGAGCAGCAAGAGCAATGAAAGCTTGATATGGCATCCGGCTGCTCGGGCGGCGATTGGCTTACAGGCGGATTTATTTGTAATCTTTCCCATGGTCTTGCAAATCAGCGACGACAACCGGGTCCGCCGGCTGACCTTGAACCGGCCGCTGGCGCTGAATGCCTTCAACGACGCGCTTTACAATGCCGTGACCGCGGCGCTCAGGGACTCCGCCACCGATGGGGACGTCGCCGTGGTGGTGCTGACCGGTGAGGGCCGGGCTTTTTCCGCCGGCCAGGATCTCGGCGAACTGGCCGACGGACGCAGCCACGAAGAGCGCATGAGCAGTGGCTTCGAGGACTTTATCGAGACGCTGGAGGCCTTTCCCAAGCCGCTCATCGCGGCCGTCAACGGCATCGGCGTCGGCATCGGCCTGACGCTCCTGCCGCATTGCGATTTCGTTTTCATGGCAGAGAGCGCGCAGCTGAAGGCCCCTTTCGTCAGCCTCGGCGTGTCGGCGGAGGCCGGCAGCTCGTTCCTGCTGCCGGCGACGATCGGCGCGGCGGCAACGGCGAAACTGTTCTATACCGCTGATTGGATGGACGCGGCCGAGGCGGTGAATTGCGGGCTCGCCACTGCCACTGTTCCGGATCCGGAACTGCTGGCCGCAGTGGATGCCCTGGCCGGCAAGATCGCCGTGATGCCGGTGGATGCATTGGTTGCCAACAAGAAACTGCTCCTGGCCTCGCGCCTGGATGCGATCCGTGCCGCGCGGGCGCGGGAAGACGTGACCTTCGCCAGCTTGCTGGGCGGCCCGGCCAACCGCGAGGCCATCGCCGCCTTCGAGGAAAAACGCCCGGCCGATTTCAGCAAGATTTGAGGTTCGTTGGAGGAATTCCCGGGAGGTGGGCAACCATTTCGGGCAAAAGGTCCAAAAAGTTCCTGAATCTGTAAAGCTCCCTGTCCCCATCCGCCCCTTTCCATCTTCAAACATGGCCTGAGCAAAACGAAAAGTGCTACCTAAAGCCCAGGCAAGCCTGGCCTGGTGGCGGTAAGAGTGCATGACAGAGAATAGTTACGAAATCGGCATCGATACCGGCGGGACGTTTACCGACATCGTTTGCCGGGACGGTGATCGCCTTCGCCTGATGAAGGTGCCGAGTACCCCGGCCGACCCCGGTGCCGCCATTCGTGAGGGCTTTGCCCGCATGACCGCCGAATGGGATCTAAAAGCCAGCGAGCTGGTGCGCTTTGCCCACGGCACCACGGTGGCTACCAATGCGGTGCTGGAACGACGCGGCGGGCGCACCGGGATTTTGGCCACCGAAGGTTTTGGCGACGTGCTCGAATTGGGACGGCAGATGCGGCGACAGATGTACGACTTGCGCCTGGAGCCGCAGACGCCAGTGTTTTTGGCGCCAGGTTCGCGCCGCGCCGAGGTTCGCGAGCGCGTTTCAGCGTCTGGCGAGGTCTTGACACCGCTGGACACGGTATCGCTGGCCAGGGCGGTCGATGAATTGATCGGCCAGGGGGTCGAATCCATTGCGGTTTGCTTTCTCTTCTCCTTCCTCCATCCCGAACACGAGCAACTGGCGCGCCGCCATATCGAGCAGAACCATCCAGGCGTCATGGTTTCGCTGTCCTCCGAGGTCGATCCCACCTTTCGCGAATACGAGCGCACCTGCGTCACCGCTTTCGACGCCTACTCGAAGCCAGTGGTCGATCGCTATCTCGGCGCCATGGAAGCCGAACTGGCCGCCGCCGGGGTGCCGGCGCCGCTGCAGGTCATGCAAAGCCGGGGCGGCCTGGCGGCCTCCCAGGTGGCCAGGCTGCGGCCGGTGCGGCTGTTTCTTTCGGGACCGGCGGCCGGGGTTATCGGCGGCCGGGCGGCGGGACAGGCGGCCGGACTTGATGATCTCATCACCCTCGACGTCGGCGGCACCAGCAGCGACATCGCCATGATCTCCGCCGGCCAGGCCCTGGTCCGGCCGGAAAGCGAAATCGCCGGCTTTTCCGTACGTGTGCCCATGCTCGACATCAACACGCTGGGCTCGGGCGGCGGCAGCATCGCCTGGCTCGATGCCGCCAACGGCCTGCGCGTGGGGCCACGCTCGGCCGGCGCCGACCCGGGACCGGCCTGCTACGGCCGCGGCGGGACAGATCCCACGCTGACCGATGCATCGTTGGTGCTGGGATACCTCAATCCCGACTATTTCGCTGGCGGCAGCATGGCCCTGGATGCCGAACTGGCGCGGCAAGCCATCGCGAACACCATCGCCGGGCCCATGGCGATCGGCGTCGAAGAGGCGGCGCTCGGCATCCACCGGGTGGCCAACGCCCAGATGACCGAGGGTATACGCCTGGTCTCGGTCAACCGCGGGCTCGATCCACGGGAATTCGTGCTACTGGCGCTTGGCGGCGCCGGGGCGCTCCACGCCGTGCCGCTGGCTGCCGAACTGGGTATCGAAAAGGTGCTGGTACCTGCGAGCCCTGGCGTGCTGTCAGCCACCGGCCTGCTGGCTGCACCGGTCGAGCATGAGGTCACGGCGGCCTTTCACCGCGATTTGGCAGACCTCGACCTGACGGCCACACGGGCGGCGCTAGACGATCTCGACCGCCGCTGCGCCGAGTTGATGGCGGCCGAGGGCGTCGCCGCGGGCACCCAGGAGGTACGTTACTTCGCCGATATCTGCTACGTCGGCCAGAGCTACAGCCTGGAAGTGCCGTTGGATCTGGCAGCCCACGATCCGGCGGCGGCGCTCTATGAAGATTTTCTGGTCGTCCACGAGCGCGTGCACGGCCACAGCATCGAGGGACCCGCCCGCATCGTCAATTTGCGTTCGATCCATCGGGCCTCAGGCGCCGAGCTCGACATGGCGAATCTGGTGCAGGCATCAAAGGCAGCGCACTTTGAAAGCAAGGCCGAGCGGCAAATCCGCGTCGACGGCACGCCCGGCGCCATCGCCGCCGCCGTCTACGACCGCGCTGCCCTGCCGGAAGGGGGCCAGGTTACCGGCCCGGCGATAATCGAGCAGGACGATACCACGACGCTGATCCCACCGGGCTGGCGGGCCGTGGTGGCCGCCGGCGACAGCTTGCTTATCGAAAGCTGTCCGGGGGCCGGCGCATGACCGCCATCGACCCCATCACGCTAGAAGTGTTGCGCCACAAATTCGAAGGCATCGCCGAGGAGATGGAAACCACGCTGTTGCGCAGCTCCTTCTCGCCTATCGTCAAAGAGGGCATGGACGCCTCGGCCAGCCTGTTCACGCCCGAAGGTGTAACGCTGGCCCAGGCCTGCGCCATTCCCATCCATCTCGGCACCCTGATCCCCTGCCTGGCGACCATGATGGAGACCTTTCCGCCGGCCGAGATGCAGCCCGGCGACATCTACATGATGAACGATCCCTATTGCGGCGGCACCCATCTGCCGGATATCGCCGTCATCATGCCGGTGATCATCGCTGGCCAACTGGTGGCCTTTTCGGCCGCCATGACGCACCACCAGGACATCGGCGGCATGAGCGCCGGTTCGGTACCGACCAACGCCACCGAAGTGTTTCAGGAAGGCCTGCGCATCCCTCCGGTACGCTGGGCGCGGGGTGGCGAATTCGACGCTACCCTGACGGCGCTGCTGCGGCAGAACGTGCGGATTCCAGACACCTTCATCGGCGACCTCAACGCCCAGGTAGCGGCCTGCAAGGTGGGGATCAGGCGGCTCGGGGATCTGGTCAAACGCCATGGCGCCGAATTCCTCGCCCAAGTGTGTGAACACCTGCTCGACCGCTCCGAGGCCATGACCCGGGCGGAACTCAAAGAAATCCCTGACGGCAGCTACAGCTACGTCGATTATTTGGACAACGACGGCATCGCCCTCGACCAACGCATTCGCATCGAGGTCAACGCCTCCATCGCAGGCGACAGCGTCCATTTCGATCTCAGCGGCACCAGCAGCCAGGTCACGGGACCCATGAACTGCGTACCCTCGGGCAGCCTGGCGGCCGCCTGCTTTGCACTCCGCGCCATCACCGATCCCTCGATCCCGGGCAACGGTGGCTGTTTCCGGCCCATTCGCCTAACGCTCCCTGAGGGCAGCCTGGTCAATCCGCATGAACCGGCGCCGGTCAATGCCCGCACCGCGACCATCAAACGCATCACGGGCTGCATGCTCGGCGCCTTGGCCCAGGCCGTTCCCGACCGGGTACCGGCGAGCCCCGCCGGTGAGCTTTTGGTGATGGCCTTCGGCGGCCGGCTCAAAGTCGGTGGCACAGCCTTCGTCACGGGCGAGCTGATCGCCGGCGGCAGCGGCGCCGGGGCCGGCCACGACGGCATCGACGGCATCGAAACCGACGCCACCAACTGCATGAACCTGCCGGCCGAGGCCATGGAGATGGAGGCGCCGATACGCGTACACCGCGTCTCGCTGCGTCCAGATTCGGGGGGTGCCGGGCAGTATCGCGGCGGCCTGGGTGTCATCAAGGAGTTTGAATTCCTGCACGGCCCGGTGTCGCTCTCGCACCGTGGCGAACGCCATTTCGCGGCCGCTGCCGGATTGGCCGGCGGCGAACCCGGAGCGCTGGCACGCTCCCTCATCGTGCGTGCAGACGGCCGGCACGAAGAGATCCCGTCGAAGATGGTGAGCCAACTGGCGGCCGGCGACCGCCTGCGCGTCGAGACGGCCGGCGGCGGCGGCTTCGGTGCCGCGGCCCAGCGTGATCGAGCGGCGGTCGAGACCGATCTGGCGGACGGCAAGGTCAGCCGCGAAGCGGCGCGAAAGTGCTACGGCTGGACGGGAGAGAGCTGATGTCGGTTTCGACGACGAACCTAGCTGCCCAAATCAAAGACATCGTCATCGCCGATTCATTCGCCGCCGTGGTGGACGAATTCGAGAATTTTCCTGAAGCGTCCCTGCTGTCGCCCACCTCAAGGGCATTTGTCGATCAATTGGTGCGGCTGCAGCAGCCCAGCGCGGTGCTGGAAATCGGCACCTACTATGCTGGCACCTCGGAGATCATCGCCCGAGTCCTAGCCGCAACGGAAACCGGAATTCTTTTCACCATCGATGCATTGGAAGCCCGGGAGACGGTCGTTCAGGAGGCCATGAGCCGGTGGCCCGAGGCGGTCCGGGATGTAACTACTTTCGCTGCCGTGGATTCGCTGGGCTTTTTCAAGCGGATTTCCTTGAACCCGGCGCTGCGTTTCGATCTGGCCTTTGTCGATGGCGACCATATGCATGCGCCGGCATTGATGGATCTCATTCACTGCGCCCGTTTTGCCGCCAATGGTGCCGTCATATTGGTCGACGACTACCAACTTCCCAGCGTCAATTGGGCGGTCAGGGATTTCCTGCACTTGCATCCGGATTGGCAGGAAATTTCCGGAGTGTTCGCGGATGGCAACGAAGCCGCTCCGCTGGAGAGGCTCAAGCCCTCGGTCGAAGGCACATCGTTTCTGGTGCTAGTCGGTCCCGACAACAACGGCGTCGGCGCCCGGCCGGTCAGCTACTTCCACCACGAATTCGCTGGTGCGGCAATCGCAGGCGCCCGGCTAACATTCACTCCCGACCACGGCAGCGGCACGCTGTCCGTCATGTTCATCATCGATTCGGTGGGCAAAACCAGCGTTGAAACGACATCGCGGACGATCTCCCGCCAAATCGAAGCACAGCAGAACGATTTATGGCTGGCGCTGGAGCCGCCGCTAGACGCCCACTATGGCTCCCAGGCGGAAAAGAATAGCTGTGAATTGATTTTGATTTGGCATGAAGAGCATAACGACGATCGACTTGACCTCGTGGCACCTCCGGAGTTCGTCATTCCGTAGGATCAGGTACTTTTGCGGAGACCTTCAGTTTCGCTGTCGTGAACGCAAAGGAGCGATTTCGAACCTAGTCAACTGGGATCCGAGTTGGCCTTGGCCTCCTCGGCGGCTGCTTTGTCGGCCGCCTCCTTGGCCAAGCGAAGTGCCCGCAGCTTTGCCACATGTGCTGCCTTTTCCTGGCGCTCTTTTTCCCTCTCGTTCAGGACCTGTTTGTCCTTCTTTTGGGTAGCGCTGAACTGCTCCTCGGCTCTCGATTTAGCCAATTTCCTTGCTGACTTCCACATCTCGGGAATCCTCTTTTGCGGCACGAAACGTTTTCGGCGCGCATCTCTATCTGGCAACGCAAACAGATCCCCCACACGCCGCCGCGTAAAGTCGGTATGCGTTGGGCGCATCGCGCCGCCCTGCTCACATCTTATGTATTGTCGGTACCAACAGGAAGCCGACGGGCGCATTCACCCGTTTTCGGCAGCCCAAAGGACAACATTAAATGCCGCAGCGCCGAAGACGCGCGGTGGCCGCCCCCAACGGCAGTCGGAGGCGGCGCAAGGCGTAGTTAGTCGACCAGGGTCAAATTCTCGGCAGAAGTTTTGCCGTTCTGTCCGGGCTGAAGCTCATAGGAGACCTTCTGCCCTTCGTTGAGCGAGCTCAGTCCGGCGCGCTCGACGGCCGAAATGTGAACGAATGCGTCTTTCGAGCCGTCTTCCGGCTCGATGAACCCGTAACCCTTATTGGGGTTGAACCATTTCACGGTACCAGTAGCCATAGCTGTTTCCTCTAGAAGGAGCTTTATTTCCGCGCCTCACACCATGTGACGGCACGGCCAGTCGAACGCTCACATCGTCAGGGGATCACCATGTCAATCGGCGTACCGGTTATTCAGGTAGCACCAAACGAATGCATCACGTTTGGACGAGATATAGGCCTATTGGCGAATATGTCAATGCCCCATCGGGCCTGGGGGATTACGGCAAGTTCACCTAGTGGGTTGGGTTCGGTTTGCGAAAATCAGCCGGTGGTTTTAGCGCTAACATAGCCATCGGCGATATCACCGGCGATGCTCTCGGACGCCCGTTCGGCGGCAGGGCCATATCCGGCGCCGCCGCCGGTATGCATGATCAAGAAATCACCCTTTTTGAGCCGCAGGCTTTGCTTCGAGTTGAGCTCCAGGCGTTCACCGTCACGCTCGACGGTGGTGTGGGCGAGTGCTCCCGGCTGGCCGCCAAAAAGGCCCTCGGGCTGTATCTTGAAGCGGTCGGCGTAGGTGGCGAATATGACCTCGTCGGAGAGGATCTCGTAGACCCGGCGAAAGGCCAAGCCGCCGCGCTGGCGGCCGGCGCCACCGGAATCCGGCACCAGGCTGTAGTCACGCACGCGAAAGAAATCGAAGCCCATGTCCATGGACTCGATGGGAATGTTGGAACAATTCGACAAGGGCGAATCAACGCCGTCGCAGCCATCGTTGTGGGGACCGGCACCATAGCCGCCACCGAAGACTTCGAGGTAGATGCTGTAGCCGGCCTCCCCCAGATGGCTGAGACAGGTCACCGTGGTGGTGTCGTAGCCCGAGGCGATGACACGTTCGGGCATGGCCTGGGCCAGCGCTTTCATCACCGCATCGAAAACCCGGTAGCTGGGCAGGAGCCTCGCCCGCACCGGTGCCGGCGGCTTGGGGTTGAGCACGCAGCCATAAGGTGCCGTCACTTGGATGGCCTTGGCGCAGCCGTCGTTGTAGGGAATGTCGGCGCTGGTCATCACCGACTTGATACAGGACACCGCCGACGCCACGGTCGAAGCGAAGGGATTGTTCATGTTGGATTTGACTTGGTCGCAGGTGCCTTCGAAGTCGACCTCGATATCGGAACCCGCGATGGTCACCCGGGCCTTAACTGTCAGTGGTCCGTTACCCAGGCCGTCGTCGTCCATGGAGTCCTCACCCAGGTAAGTGCCGTCGGGGGCGGCCGCGATGGCTGCCCGGACACGCCGTTCGGAATAATCCTGAATGGCCTGCATGGCCTGGCGAATGCGCGCCGTGCCGTGCTTGCGGCAGAGTTCCTTGATGCGCTCGACGCCGATCGAGTTGGCGGCGAACTGAGCGTTGAAATCGCCGATGGTCTGATCGGGCAGACGGATGTTGGCGGCCAACAGGCGCTCCAACGGCCCGCCGTTCCAGTCGTGATCGAGGTTGTAACGGCTGGGCGGCACGATGATGCCTTCCTGATGCACATCACCGGCATCGGGGTTGAGGCCCGGCGCGCCGCCGCCCAGGTCGATGTGGTGGGCCACCGAACCGGTGAAACCGATCAGCTCGCCGTCGAAAAAGATCGGTGAAAAGATGAAGACGTCGGGCAGGTGCTGACCGCCGTGGTAGGGGTCATTGGTGATGTAGAAGTCGCCCTCGCGAAGCTCGGCAATCGGCGTCGCCTCGGCGCAGGGCCCAAAGGTGTAGCTAATCGAGCCCAGTTGCATCGGGATCAATTCGGCCTGAGCCACGACGCTGCCAACCGCGTCCATGATCGCCGTCGAGGCATCCTGGGCCTCGCGCACGATGGTCGAATGGGCCGAGCGGATTAGCTTGGCACCCATTTCGTTGGCAATGGCCAGAAAGGCCTGCGAGAGAATGGCTTCGTCGCGCGGCGAAAGATCGGTGGCGCTCATGAGGGATCCCTCTCACTATCGTCTCGCTCGAGGATGAGATTTCCGGCGGCGTCGCTGCTCGCGCTCCAGCCCGGCGGTAGGAAGATGGTCGAGGTGCCGTCCTCGATCAGCAGCGGCCCCTCCGCTTGGTCGACGTCCTGGCGCTGGAGGCAGGGGCAGTCGAGCCAGCGGCCACGCTCGAACAGTCGGATGGTTTCGGGCTCTTGCGCCGTGCCTTGGGGCGGCTTGACGCTCGGCATGGCGGCCGGCGGCACCGCGACGCCGACGCGCAACGTGATGATCTCACAAAGCCCGCCGTGGCCTTTGTCGAACTCGAAAACCTGGCGATGGGCTTCCTCGAAGGCGGCCTGCAGCTCGGATTCCGGCAAATCCGCGATAGTCCCGAGATCGACAGCCACCGGGATCTCGAAGGCCTGGCCGACGTAGCGCATATCGAGGCTGGCGGCATAGACCGGGCTGCCGGTGACGCCGTGCTGCGCCAGGTAGCCGGCAGCAGCTTCCTGCAACTCGACTAGGATGCGGCGGCACTCATCCATGGCCAAAACTGCGCCCGTGGCGCCATCTAAGACGACCCTGTGGGTCCGGCTTTCGAAGTGGCCAAAGTCCGAGGTCAGCAAACCCCAGGCCGAGAGCACGCCGGCGTGCGGCGGCACCACCACGGCCGTCATACCCAAGTCCTCGGCCACCCGGGCGCCGATCATCGGGCCGGCACCGCCGAAGGCCACCAGGGCATAGTCGCGGGGGTCCTTGCCGCGTTCGGTGGAGACGCGCTGCACGGCCCGCACGATGTTGGCCTCGGCGATCTGTACGGCACTGTCGGCGGCCTCCTCCACGGACATCTCGAAGGCCTCGGCCAGCGGCGCCAATGAGGCCCGGGCCGCCGCCTCGTCGAGCACCATGCGGCCTTCGAGAAACGAGGCGGCGCGGATGCTGCCGCGCACCAGGTGGGCGTCGGTGATGGTCGGCTGGCTGCCACCGCGGCCATAGCAGGCGGGTCCCGGATCGGCGCCGGCCGACTGCGGCCCGACCCGCAGCATGACGCCGTCGTCCAGCCATACCAGCGAGCCACCGCCGGCGCCAACGGTGGCGATGTCGATGACCGGTGTTTTGATGGGCAGGCCGTCGATCTCGGTCATCCCGGTAAGTTCAGGAGCGCCGCCTTCGACCAGCGACACGTCGGTGCTGGTGCCACCCATGTCCAACGTGATGACCTTGTCGAAAGCCGACTTGGCGGCCTGGCGGGCGGCCCCGATGACACCGGCGGCAGGTCCGGAATAGAGGCAACTGATGGCGTTCTGGCCGATTGCCTTGGCCGGCAGGCGACCGCCGTTCGACTGCATGACGCTGAAGCGGCCCTGATAGCCGGCCGTTGCCAGGGCTGCCGAAAAGCGCCCGAGGTAACTGTCGACCACCGGCTGCACGTAGGCCGCCACCGAGGCCGTCGAGCAGCGCTCGTATTCGCGAAACTCGCGGCAGACTAAGGCCGAGCAGGTCACCGTGAGGTCGGGATCCAGTTTCCGGACCAGGGCCGCCAAGCGTTCCTCGTGCTCGGAGTTGACGTAGCTGTTGAGCAGGCAAATTGCCACGGCCTCGTAACCACCTTCGAGTTTTGCTCGAATCCGGCGCTCGGCCTCGGCTTCGTCCAGCGCCTCGACTACCGAGCCGTCAGCGGCCAGGCGCTCGGGCACCTCGACGATGTCGCGCCGGCGCAGCACCGGCTCGGGCTTTTGGTAGAAGAGATCGTAGATGTGGCGCCGCGTGTGGCGCTGCAGAAAAAGCACGTCCCGCGTACCGGCGCTGACCACCAGGCAAACTTTGGCGCCCTTGCGCTCCAAAACCGCATTGGTGGCTACAGTCGAGCCGTGCACCAGATCGTCGAGGCTGGCGAAATCGACTTCAGCAGCGGCCAGGGCGTTCATAGCGCCCAAGTCGGGCTGGCCGGGCGTGCTGGGCACCTTCACGACCCGCACACCGGCAGCGTCGACGCGCACCAAATCGGTAAAGGTGCCACCTACTTCAACGCCCACACGCACCATCGAAGTCGCTCCTGCCATTGTTCGGCATCCGTCTTAGCGCAGGTGAAGCACGGCGACCAGATGATACCTCAATCCTCCAGCACGATTTCAAGGATGCGGGCGAGCTTGTCGGCGGCGCGGTGTTTGTGGGCCTCGACGTCGCGGCCCTGCCAATCGTAAAAGCCACGCCCCGTGCTGACGCCGAAATCGCCGGCTTCGAGCTTGTCGAGGATGATCCGCCTTGGCCGTCCCGAATGGTCGAGATCGGGCACCAGATTCTGCTGCGTCCGCGCCGTGACATTGAGGCCGGAGAGGTCCTTTTGCTCTATCAGTCCGGTCACCGAGAGCCGCGGTCCAAACAAATACTTGGCGAAGTTGTCGATGTCTTCGGCTGTCGCCACGCCCTCTTCGATCAAGCTGAAGGCCTCGTGCAAGATCGCGTGCTGCAGCCGATTGGCAAGGAATCCCTTGACCGGTTTGCGCACCTCCAGCACGCGCTGGCCGTTGCGCCCGAGCGCCGCCGCGACGGCGCTGAAAATATCGTCGCCGGTGGCGCCGCTGTGAATCACTTCCACCAGCGGCAAGGCCTCAGCCGGCTGGAAGTAGTGAATCCCGATGAAGCGCTGGGGGTGATCAAGCCCGGCCACCATCTCGTCAAGCGAGAGCCCCGAGGTATTTGTGGCCAGTATCGGAATCCCGCCATAGGTGGCCTCGAGACTGGCAAATAGTGCGGTCTTTACCTCCAGTTCCTCAACTACCGTCTCCAAGACCAGGTCGGGCGCCTCGGCAGGTAGCTTGCCGACCACCCCGGCAGCCGGCGGCAAGCCCTTCGCCTTGTCCGGATTACGACTGAACACCGTCACATCATGGCCGCCGCGCAGAAACGACGTGGCGATGCCCCGGCCCATGGTGCCTGAGCCGACGATCAGAACGTTCCGGATTTCGTTCACAGAATGCTCTCCTCGATATCGCGGCCGCCGCAGTGCTCGGCGATCCAGGCCGCACCCTGCGCCAGCGCCGTCGGAAGCTCCTGCGGCAAGCCGAAATCGAATATCACCATCAGAATTGCCGAGGTGCCGGCGCTGATCGCCGTGCGTTCGCTGTCACTGGTGGGGCAACCAAAGGGACCCGAAGCATCGCATAACACCGGCAACCCAGCCAGATTGATCGGCCCGCGCCCAATAGCAGGGTAGGTTTCGCCTTCGGTCGCTATGCGCAAAGTTAGCGGCCCTTCGAGAAGCCCGCGATCGTACATACCGATGGAAAAGCCGCTGGCGATCGAAGTCATATTGGTGACGTCTACGACGTTGTTGACCCGATAAAGTCCCTTGCCCTGACGCAGCCGGCGCAGTAGCGCCTCGGCCGAAGGCCGGTAGCGGCTGGGATCCTTGCCACCGGCCTTGTAGGCGCGGCGCGTCGCCGCGATGGCGGGCAGTGCGGCGATGTCACCGGGTGCGGCTTCCAGCACGGCCACCATCGCCGCATCCAGCCCTGCCCCGCCGTTGCTGACCGTTACCGTCGCCGTCAGGCAGCCAAGCGAAACGGTGATCCCCCAGTCAGCGTAATCGGTTGCGACTGTGATGGGCGGCCCGGGCGCCGAGGTCGATGTCCTGAGACCGGAAGTCAAGTATTTGCCTCTCAGCGATGAATGTGTTCGGGCCGCAGCTGAGCCGCACTGGGATCATACCAGTCAGTCACATCCTGTCTCGACTCGGGGAGGTTTGCCTACCGCGATAATTTTTCAGTCAAGCGTCGCGGTAAGCGAATCGGTCTGCGTAACTGACGATGCGGCCGAAGCTCGGCGAGGGGAAATGGGCCGGGGCGATCAGGGTGTCGCTATCGGCATAGCGCTCGATGAAGGCGCGCCTGGTGCGGCGTGACTGTGGCCGGTCCTCGCAAGCCCGGCTCGACCATTCGGGACGCACCAGTTGGATCGGGTGGTGGATGACATCACCACTGAGTACGGCATGCTGGCCGCCCGATTGCAGGTTGACGACGACGTTGCCGACGGTGTGGCCGGGCGCTGCTTCGAGCCAGATGCCATCCTCGATTTGATGGTCGCTGTCGACCAGCACCGCCCTGCCCGCCTCCATCACCGGCAACACGCTGTCAGCGAAGGCCAGGGCGTGGCCGTTATCCGGCTCCTCACGCAGTTGTTGCTCTCGCGCCTGATATTCCCGGCGAGCGAACAAGTATTGCGCATTGGCGAAGGTCGGCACCCAGCGGCCTTCCTGAAGGCGCGTGTTCCAGCCCACGTGGTCGGTGTGCAAATGCGTGCACATGACGAAATCGACTTCCTCAGGTTGCACCCCGGCCGCCGCCAAGTCAGCCAAATAGCTGGTTTGCTGTTGATGCCATTGGGGAAAGACGCTGCGTTCCTTGTCATTGCCGACGCAGGCGTCGACCACGATGGTGTGGTGCGGCGTGCGCACGATGTAGCTTTGCACGCAGATCACCAGCTTGCCCGATTGGGGATCGACGTAGCGCGGTTGTAGCCAGTCGGCATGCTCGGCGAAGACATCCGGGCTTGATTCAGGAAAGAAATCGGAGGGCGCTACTAACGGCTCTTCCGACTCGACGACACGATCCAAGCTGAACTCACCAACATTTTGCATGACAAATCGATCCTTCTTCTGGGAACCGGCGCCGCTCGGAGGATTACCTGCTTCTGCTCGGCATTTGATTTTCATGCCGAGCACGGATAATAGGAAGGCGCGAAAGATGATCGCAACACCCCGGAATTGAAACATGGCAGATCAGACCAACAAGCTGCGCCTCGCGGTGCTGGGCGCCAGCGGCTATACCGGTGCCGAACTGGTGAGGCTGCTGCAAGGCCATCCCCAGGCCGAGATCGTGCTGCTGACCGCCGAGCGCAGCGCCGGCCGGCCGCTGGCCGAGGTTTTCCCGCACCTCGGCGGGCTCGACCTGCCCGACCTCCTCCACATCGACCAGGTCGAGTGGTCGGGGCTGGACATCGACGCCGTCTTCTGTGCCCTTCCCCACGGCACGACGCAGGAGATCGTAGCTGGGTTATTGCACCAGACCGGACATGGCCTGGTCGACGAGCTGATGGTGGAGAAGCGCAGCGACCTGATCGCCGGTCTGCCCGGCGAGGTCAAGGTAATCGATCTTTCGGCCGATTTTCGCTTGAGCGATCCCACCACCTATGCCGCGCTCTATGGCCACGAACATTACGCCCCGGACCTGCAGCCCGAAGCAGTCTACGGCCTTACCGAATACAATCGCGCCGCCATCGCCGAGACCCGCCTGGTGGCCTGCCCGGGCTGCTACCCGACCTCGGTCCTGGTACCGCTGGTGCCGCTCCTGCAAGCCGGCGTGATCGAGCATGGCGACATCATCGTCGACGCCAAGTCGGGCGTCTCCGGTGCCGGCCGGGCAGCCAAGGAAGGTAGCCTCTTTGCCGAGGTGGCCGAGGGCATCCACCCCTACGGCATCGCCAGCCACCGCCACGGCCCGGAGATCGAGCAGGAGCTCGGCCGCGCTGCCGGCAATCCCATTACCATCAATTTCACCCCGCACTTGGTGCCCATGAGCCGCGGCATCCTGGCGACGATTTACGTCAAGCTGGCCGACGGTGCCGGCGTCGAAGATCTGCGCCATATCTTCGACGAACGTTTCGCCGACGAGCCCTTCTTGCGACTGGTGCCGGAAGGCGTGGTGCCGGCGACGCGGCATGTGCGGGGCTCGAACCACGCGCTGATCGGAGCCTACGCCGACCGCCTGCCGGGCCGTGCCATCGTCGTCAGCGTCATCGACAACCTGGTCAAGGGCGCCTCCGGCCAGGCGGTGCAAAACATGAACGTGGCGTTCGGTTTCGAGGAACATCTGGGTCTCGAACATCAGCCGCTGTTTCCCTGACCAGTCAGCCATGAATGAGGTCGCTATGACCAACCCCGCCGGCCACGACAGTGGCCTCGTGCTGCCGTTCAACGGCATCGAGCCCAAGATCGATGAAAGCTGCTTCATCGCTGCCGGTTCTGCGGTCATCGGCGATGTCGAAATCGGTGCGCGGTCGAGCGTCTGGTACAACTGCGTGCTGCGCGGCGACGCCAACTTCATCCGCGTCGGCAGCGGCACCAACATCCAGGACGGCACCATCGTCCACGTCACCACGCGGCTGCACGGCACGACCATCGGCAACGACGTGCTGATCGGCCACGGCGCCCTGATCCACGGCTGCACGCTGGAAGACGGCTGCTTCGTCGGCTTCCGCGCCACGGTGATGGACGGGGCGGTGGTGGAATCGGGCGCCCAGGTGGCGGCCGGTGCCCTGGTGACGCCGGGCAAACGGGTGCCGTCGGGCGAGATCTGGGCCGGCAGTCCGGCCAAGTTCATGCGCGAGTTGAGCGACGAGGATAAGAAATATCTGGCCATCGCCGCACCGCGCTATGCCAACTTGGCTCAGGCCCACAAGCACAACATTCCGCTCGACCAGGTAGGCGATATCTAGCTCGCGGACGCGGCTCCCGGCCAATGCGCGATCACCAGTCCCGCAGCAACAGCCGCCAGACCGGTGAGGAAGAGCGGCGTAATGGGCTCCGAAAGCAACAACGCCCCCAGTGCCGTGGCGGTCATCGGGCTTAGCGCCATGAATATGGTGACTCGCGTCGGCGTGGTGTTCTGCAACGCCCAGAGCCAGAGGAAATAGCCGATACCGCTGGAGGCACCGATGAACAGCACCGCCAGCCAGCCGCCCGGCGTGAAGCTGGGCACGGTGGCGAAGAAGCCCTCGGGAATGGCCAGCAGTGCCAGGAAGAAAACCGACGCTAGCATGGCGAAGGCGCCGACCTGTAGCGGCGGGTATTTGACCAGGTAGGGCCAGTAGTAGACGGCGCAAATGGCACCCGAAAGGGCGCTGCCCAGCACCGCCGCGGCGCCCAGCCACGCCATCGGGCCGGTTTCGGGCAGAAAAAGCCGGTCGCTCAACGCACAGGCCACACCGGCGATGCTCAGCACCACACCCAGCGCCTTGGCCATGGAAAGGGCTTCGCGTCCCAGTGCTGCCGCCAATAACATGGTGAGGAACGGCAGCGTGGCAAAAATCACCGCACCCAAGCCAGCGCCAATGTATTGCAGGCCGAAGTTAAGCAGCGCTATCAGGATGCCGAACTGACCGATACCCAACAACGCCACGGGCAGCACGTCGCGGCTTTCGAAACGCACCCGCCTGGCCAGCATCAGCGGCGGCATCAGGCAAAGGAAGCCGACAACATAACGCAACAGCGCCAGCGAGGCGGGGTCCGACTGGTCGATAACGAACCGCGTTGCCACCATTGTGGCACCGACGAAGACGGCTGTGCCAATGGCAGCCAGCGGCGGCAACAGGCGTTTCATGGCTATTGCCGCAAGTCCAATTTTCCCAGGTCCAACTCCCCCAGGTCCAACTCCCAAGTCTCGCCGACCAGATCGTGACCGAACGAATGGTGCTTCTCTTCGTGCACCAATTTGAACCCAGCGTCGGCGTAGATGCGCCGAGCTGCCAGCAGCACACTGTTGGTCCAGAGCCTGAGTTTGCGGTAGCCGGCGCGGCGCGCGAAGCGGATGCACTCCTCGACCAGGCGGGCGCCGATACCGAGCCCGCGGGCCTTGGGCTCGACCAACATCAGGCGCAGCTTGGCAATGGTCTTCGAATGCTGCACGACGAACACCGAGCCCACCACCTCGCCTTCGCGCTCGACCAGCCAGCAGCGTTCGCGACGCGGCACGAAACCGGCGACGAAGTCGGCGACGATACCGGCCACCAGGGCTTCGAAGTGTTCGTCCCAGCCGAACTCCTCGGCATAGAGCACGCCATGGCGATGCGCCACCCAGCCCATATCGCCGGGCTCAGGGCCTCGCAGGATGTAGGGCTCGCTGCGGGCCGGGCCGGCACCGAGCAGGCTCTGAATGGTTTCCATGGCACCGACCAGGCGGTTTTGATCAACCCCGCTCAGCGTCTCGAGTAGCGCTGCGTTGTCGTGTCGCGAGCTCGCGTTGAGGTGAGCGAAGGCCGTCTCGCCATCATCGCTCAGACTTAGGATGTTCTGCCGCCCGTCGTGCGACGAGCGGCGGCTATTGACCACACCGCTACGCTTGAGCCCGCGCAGGAGCCGGCTCAGGTACCCCGCATCGAGACCCAATTCACGGCCCAGTTCCGTAGCCGTGGTCTCGCCGCGGTGTGCCATCTCGTAGATGATACGGGCCTGTGCGAGGGGATAGGGACTATCGTGCAAACCCTCGCGTAGCACGCCGATCTGGCGGGTATAGAAGCGGTTGAAACGGCGCACCGCTTCGATACGTTGCAAGAACTCGGCCTCTGCCATGGGATCACCTCGGGCCGGTGGTTCAGGTAATTGAAATCGTCACATAATTAGTTGCTTTTGTCAAATAATGCTGGTGCCCTGTCCACGAACTGACTCCCGACGGCAAAGGTCTCATGTCGCCCTAAAAATGGAAGACAAATTCCACAAACAGGCGGTCGTTGCGACCGACGTTGCTGAAATTAAGTTTCTCGCCGTTGAGGTAACTGATCAAACCACCGGTAACGACCAACGAGTCATTGACGTCGTACGCCGCCTGCAGTCGTTGCAGGCCTCCGTTGCCGCCATCCAGGCCGTGAGTCGAGGCGAGAAACGTCAGCTCCAGCGCCTCGTTGAGGAAACTTCGGGTCAAGCGGAGCGCACTTTGAAAATCGCTGCGCCGACCGTCTTCTGGTGTCCCACTTAGGCGTGCATCGAAATCAAGCAGCCGGCGGTTGACGACCTCTAGGGAAATTGTGGTGTCGGTCAGCCCAGAATATTCAGCGCCGGCCAGGGCATCCAAACGATCGAACCGTTCGCCAGGGGCACCGCTGAACTTGAACCCGTCGAGGTAGGCAGCCTCGGCCTTCCACAGCCAGTTGCCAGTGGCCACGTTAAGGGCGAACCCGAGCATACGCAGACGCGCGTGTTTGCGCACCAGCGTGGCGCCATCCAGTGCTACGTGCGGCTGATCGTTAAAAAAGTTGGCGGCGTAGAGTGAAAGATCCCAGCCGCTGAATACGCCGTCGAGCGCCAGGCCGATCTCTTGATTACCGAAGGACCGGGAAGGCTTTTGTTCGCGCGGCAGGGCGACGTTGGGAGGGAAAAAATCGCTGCCCGGCACCGCGGTTTTGTTGTAGCGCGCCTCATGCACCAGGTTGGCGCTCGCCGTCCAGGGGCCGCGATGGTAGCTGAGTTTGCTTATGGCAAGCGGCAGGCGCAGATCATCGACGTCGGTGCGGCCCGGCTGACGTAGATCGAGGGGATTAGCGCTTGCGAATGACCTCGCTGGCGGGCAGCGCTTGGATCAGCCAGACCGGCTTGCCGCGCACCTCAGCCTCCTTGAGGATCTTGAATTTCCATTCGCTGATCACCCGGCGGGTCATATCGGCATAGCTGAAATCACTGCCCATGAAGGCCGCCGATTTGTCCGACGAAGCGATGCGTTTGGTCTTGCGCAGGGCCGGCAGATAGAGCCACTGATCGTCGTCTTTGTCGCCAGCATAGTAATCATAGGTCAGGAAACCCGTGTGCTTGACGTTGGCCGGCGAGAGAAAAAACACCAGCCGCCTGGTGTCCCTACCTTCGTCCTTGGCGAACATAGTCATCTCGCGTACCCGGCGGTTTTTGTTCTTGTCGATCAGGATCATCTCCTGGCGTGCGGTCATGTTGTCGCC
>PVBE012082418.1_pt1 | contig 19619 bp, 17 predicted proteins | sample 1631181 | NCBI WGS metagenome assembly PVBE01 (sample SAMN08397723, study PRJNA350692) | Marine metagenome, whole genome shotgun sequencing project. | isolation source: water | place: Pacific Ocean | collected 2012-04 | reverse complement strand
GGGATGCGCCCACCCTCGAAGACACCATCCGTGACGGGCCTTCTGCTCGTTCTCTAACCCTACCGACAATGCTTACACCAGAACAGAAACATGAGGCCAACAAAGACTTCTTGAAGTTTGTGGCTGAAGACGTGGCAGCTAACGCAGCATTAGGTGGAGCGGGCGCACTGGCTAAAGCGGGTTTTGGTTGGTTGCCTCTTAACATGGAAACTGTCAAGACAATACGGAAACTGTTAGGGACGTATAAGCACAAGAGAGCCCCTAGTGGGAGAGTTCGGTTTGACTGGCCGCGACCGGAAGGCGCCTACGAAGCTGATGTCCAGTTAACCAACGAGGCGGCAAAAGAACTAAAAGAATTATGGCGAAAACACGCTCCCAAAACCACACCACGTCAAGTGGCGCTGCCGTCCAAGCATCCCCGTTCTTTCCAAGAGTGGCAACGCTTAAAAGGCGAGTTCGGCCCCCACGTTGACAGAGAGCGTGTTGGTCTGCCCTGGTATCCAGGTCTTGATGCGATTGAGATGAAAACCAATCTCAGAATGAACCTGAGACAAGCAGGTATTAACCCAGATGAAGTGCGCGACCTGTCAGATGAAGAGTTCTTACGGGTACTAAAAGAGGCACGAGTTTCTGACCCCGAGGGATTCCCCATGTCTAACCTGGACGCATTCAAGAAAGCACGAGAGAAAGCAGCCAAGACAGCAATTGAGAAAGTTAAGAAAAATTAGAGGATAAAAAGTAATGGCGGAGTCACAAGAGCTTGTTCTTAAAAGAATGCGGGAACAAGCCGCAAGAGGAGCGCTCGCAGCCGGTAACGAATTTGAGGATACAGACTTCCTATCTCGGATGACCTCGGAAGCAAGTGGGGAGCCGGAACCTACTATCGAAGAGATGATCAGGGATGCGCCCACCCTCGAAGACACCATCCGTGACGGGCCTTCTGCTCGTTCTCTAACCCTACCGACAATGCTTGGCCCAGAACAGACACATGCAGCTAAGAAGCAATTTTTAGAGGATATGACCCCTGTCGGGAGCGTTAAGCTTTTGAAGGAAGGGGTTGAAGAGAGGGACATTCTCAAAGGGGCTGCTGGTGGGTTTATGACTGGCCTTGATGCTGCTGGCATAGGACCGCTCCTCAAAGCCAGCGCCCCGTTTATCTGGAAGTCAAGGTTAAGGGAGATGGTGAAGAAGTTACCTGATGAAGTCCACCCAAGGGCAGAGCAGTTCGTCGCCGCAACACCGGACACAACCCGCACGATACCAGCGGGTCCCGATAAGGGTAAGACATATACTAAAAAGGGTAAGGCTGAGCATACGGTGCCTGGGGAAACCTGGAAGGAAGCAGTTTATAGCAAGCTAGGGCTCAAACGCAATCCTAAGGCGGGTGATCCTGTTCTGGTGAAAGGGGAGCAGCAGATAGATCGCTTTGGTGATCCGGTTACTCATTCCGAGTTCATCCCAGATCCCAACTTCAAGGATGGGCCTCCAGTAAAGCTCACCGAGATCCAGGCTCACACGCTAGACAAGTATCTCGATGATTTGGATACTGTCTTTAATGAAGAACAAAGCCAAAACTGGTCATTTAAATATGACCCTGATATTGATCCCGGTCTGCCGAGAAAAGAGATTCTTGAATTCTTAGACGAGAACCCTGTTGACATACACCGTCATCACAAGCTTCCAGATAAGACCAACTCAGGGTATGTAGGGGAGGAATTAGCCGAGTATGAAAAGCTCCGGTATAAGGTAGCGGATGCCAGAAGGCCAATCAACGGGCTCAGAGAGGTGGGTGATTACCCACTCACCGCAGATGAGACACATCGACTTTCGAGGGATCCCCGTTATTTTGATTACCCTAGTGGGGAAGCATACAAGCTCTCTCTTAAGCAGTTTCATGATGCTATTCCCCTAAATTGGACAGACCTTTCGGGAACAGGTCCGCTGGGTCGAAGGGGACTGCGTGACGCCACAGGAGTGGACCCCCAACATGAGTGGATGGGCCAATCCTCCGCTCTTGAACATTTACGCATGGCGGGTGAAAGATTGGGAGTCGGGAAGACGGGGGTCTTTCCTAACACGTATCTTGCAGGGGATGAAGGTGCGAACCTACAGAAAGCGTTTGGCGACCTTGAGTTCAAAGGGTGGGGACAAATGGACAATTTTCTCGGTGCCTTACGTAGTATCAACCCTTATCTACCCTTAAAGAGGAGGACAGATGAGTTGTTTTTCCCGGAGGAGCTTATTGGTGAGGGGGTCTACCTACCTCGCGAGGCTGTTGAGATTCTAGCTGATCTTAATTCTGAATTGCGGACTGGACTGCGGAGCCGCATGAGACAGAAGCTTGTTTCATCCCCTGTTTATGGAACACCCCTGGAAGCTGTAATAGAGTTACGACGTTTTGATCCCGTGAACCTAGACAGGTTTCTTAACGAGGTTTCAAAGGCTGACCGCGCACACCTGAGACACTTGAAGATGAAGTTAACTACAGCAGTGGAAGCTGAAAAACGGGTAGTTGCCATACAGGATGCTCTATCCAGCAACCCAGAATGGAAGAAGTTTATCGAAGCTAGTGATAACTTTGAGGCTTTTACGAAGAATACCCCACCGACAAAGGGGAGGCCCATCTCTGCCGGGGCTGATCAGGCTACTGCTAAGAAGGGGACGAATTATCAAGAGCATATTGTTGAGATAGATGCACCTATAACTGGTCCGCGCAAGTTTAAAGAAGGTCACCATAGCTATATACCGGAGGACTCGACCAAAATGAAGACGTACCCAGGAGAGCAGATTCACTGGAGGTCGAAAGATCGCGAGATTGATGCTCCTGATGGGGGTAAGTATAAGATGCTCCATGTCGAAGAGATCCAAGCGGACCAGGCGCAGCAAGGCCGGTTAAGGGGCTATTCACGGGAAGAGAATTCTAAATTGAAGCAGGTTTGGCGGGAAAAAAATGCGGACTGGGTCGCGGATAGAGATGAGTTAATCCTTACGAACAGGTTTGAAGAAAAGCCTGGATTTATCCAAGATCCCGAATCGGGGTATTCCACCTGGAACACCGATGCATTAGTAGGGGCTCTCCAACACGATAGAGTTCGTAACAATCCCGCTCTAAAGGCTCGGATCGACAAACTTATAGAAGAGGGAAAAAGTTTAAGGAGCACACGCTCCGCATTGGACAGAGGGCCAGTACCACCGGCTGCGTACCAGGACTCACAAGCGACAACGCGCCTTGCTCTGCAAGATATTCTTAATTACGCAAAGGATAATGACTATGATGGGGTTTCTTTCACCAACGCAGCCCAGGCGGAAGAACGTATTCAGATGCCAAAGAATGCTGCCGAGTTTCAGTATGGAGTTCCTGGTGATCCCGAGAAAAAAGGTCGTCCCTTTAAAGGGATTGAGGAGCTAACTGGCGTGGCTATGCATCCGGTAGATTATCCCGAGACAGCGCTGGTGGGATTGGTGCCCAGTCAATCACGGGATTTCCAACCCTCTCGCACCGCCGTTATAAAGGGATCTACCACCTTTAACGCTGTCTTACTTAAAGATTTAATAGCGAAAGATTATAAGTTTGCACTACCTTTAGCGGCAGGTGCTGGTGGGGCTGCTGGGCTAAAATCCTTAAAAGGTGATACAAAAGAAGAGAACACGGAGTTGTAATGGGACTGACAGGCCAACAGATTCGAGGGGTTATCGACACTCATCAAGCTAAGATGCGACGTGAACGCAATCAATGGGACAAGTATCGGTCTTGGTATATTGGAGAGTTCTGGGGGAATATGGAAGAGGATCTCCCTCAAGGGGCGAGTACCTTTAGCGAAACGAACGAGGACGTAACCCTAGAAACAAACTATCCTTATGCTTACATCGATACGATGATCGCGAATGTTTGTCCTACAAACCCGCAGATCACTGTGAATGCGCGTCGGGACAAGCTTCGAGAAGCCGCGTACTATCGGGAAGCTCTCGTTAATGACGCATTCAACCGGCTGAAGATGCATACTATCCTCTGGAACATGTCTTCCCACACTGCAATTTGTGGGCGTTCTTTTCTAAAGGCTGTCTGGAATCTTAAACGGCAGACGCCGGACTTCTTCTCAGTAGACCCTCGCTTTATCTTCTTCGATATGTCGGCTCAGAGATGGGAGGATATTCGGTATTTGGTTGAGGTTACAGTCCTGACAAAGGCTGAGTTTGAACTTCGCACAAAGCGAAAAGGAAAAAAGGATGGGCGCTACAATACAAAAGCTGCGGAGAAGGCTTCGTTTGGGGGCTATCCTAGTTGGTTACGTGATTACACTACTCGTCAATCTATGTTTAACGATGCTTCTAAAGAGGTTTACGAATGGGTAACCGTTTATGAATTCTACGATTTTGAAGGGGAAGGAAAGTATTATCACTTCCTAGATGACTCTGATAAGCCTCTCTTTGAGGGTGAACTCCCCTACCGTTTTATGCGAAATCCATTCATTTGTTTAGCTTTCAACGATAATATGCTGGACTTAGGTGGCCTTAGTGATGTGAAACTGATTGCTTCGGTTCAAGAGAGACTCAACGAGCTAGATACATTGGAGCTTTGGCACGCTCAATCGAGTATTCCTGTAATGATGGTTAATACTGGGATGGTCGATAATCCTGAGATGATCTTAAACGCACTCCGGAATGCAACCGAACCCGGTTCTTTGATTGAAGTAGCTGGGACAGCTAATGCCCCCTTGAGAGATCTAATCGAGACAACGCCCTCCCCTCAACTCCAACCAGGGTTTGATAAGATGAGAGAGCGTGCGGTTCAAATTATTGAGTTTGTTCTGGGCATACCCCAGTACAGCCGGGGTGTGGTTGGGGTTACAGACGTAGCGACCGAGGTAGCATTAGCTGATACAGCAACTCGGACTCGAAACGGGCGTCGTATTCGAAAGCTCGAAGACGTCATCCAATGGGCTTCAGAGGCGATCATCTCTCTTTATGACGAGTTCTTACCTTCTGATAGCACACTCCCGATCCGTTTAACGGACAGCGCAAAGGTTATTGAAGCGAATCGAGAGGCACTTAAGCTGCGGACTTTGAACGAAGTAAACGATCAAGGTCCGCTTGAGTACGACTATGAGGCGATTGCTTACTCCCCTACGGAAAACCATCGTTTGATTCAGCTTCGGAACATCCAACAATACCTCCCACTTCTTATGGAAGCACCTAATGTGGATAAAGAGAAGCTTGTAGTTAAGCTACTTGACTTGCTTCTCATGAGAGATTTGGCGATGGAAGCTCAGGAAGCTGATGCCCAGATGCCTCCAGGTGCAGGGATGGGACCGATGGAACCCGCTTCCGAGGATACAATGGCGACTGGAGCCTTACCTCCAGGGACGCAGGAACCCCCGCCACCCCCATTTCCCGGTGGTGGCCCAGGTTCTCCAATGCCCTCCGTATCAGATGGGTTTGAAGGAGCAGCCGCAGGGTTTGAAGGCGCAGGATTCCCAGGAGCTAAGTGATGCCGGAAGGTGATTTAGATATTTTGAGGGCACAAGCGGCTAAAAAAGCTTTAGAGCCATCTGAAGAGGCTCAACGTAAACATTCGTGGGACCTGAATGTTATTAGCCAAGACCCGAAAGACCCACAAAAATCCTTTGCGATGACAGGCTCACCGGGCTCAGACCCTAAGCGGCTTTACGTAGGGGATTTTACGCCTGAAGGGGATGCTGTTGTAGGCTTTGAAAATCAGGGGATTCGACTACTTCCTGAACAACCAGGCTCGAAAGAGTATACCCGCTACATGGGGGACAAGGTTCCGACTCCTGCCCCAGACTATGCAGCGATTGCAGCGGAAGCTAATGAAGCATCGCTGGAACAATCGCTTGCCCAGAAACGACTAGGTGCAGCCCTTAGAGCCGTTGCGTTCCAGGAGCCGGATTCGGTAGATGACTTCGATCCTTCGCTCATTTCCTTCGGTAGCAAGCCGCTAGAGAATGAAGGGGCACTGGTTGACGACCAGAGGGTTACACCGGCAGAGTGGGGAGATTACGAGGCGACTATCGATGCTCAAATTAAGGCCGCAGATTTTCCAGATCCTCGGACAGAGGTCGCGGTAAAAAATGCGTTTAATGATATGTGGTCATTACTTGATGATAAACCAAGGTTGTTAAGTACAACCCCAGAGCATCAAGATGGCATTCCCGATCGTATTTATTTCGAGTCTGAAAATGGAGAAAGGTGGGAGTGGGTTTATAATGATGGACAGGTTGAGGCTCATCGAGCAGATGAGGATGAGGTGCCCCAAGGGGGAGCTATGCCGGATTTTTCAGGACTCTAGGAGAGACAATGCCGTTATATGATATTAAATGTTTAAGCTGTGAGCAGAGAACCAATGACATCTTCTTCCGACTCAACGACACTATCATCTGCCCCACCTGTGGCGAAGGTGCTCGTACTATTATCGGTCCCGTTCTTACTATTGGCCCTATGCCGTCAAAACCGCTCAAGATGGAATCCATTGGGCGCGAGTTCACGTCTAACAGTGCGCTTAGGGCGTATAAGGAAGCCAACCCAGATTTAGCTTTTCATTCTAAGGATGATGCGAGTTGGCGCAACCATGTAGATATGGCCAGAAATAAAACAGAAAGAAAAGCAAAGCTACAGGGTTTTAACGATAGGGCGGATAAGAAGGCGTATTTGCGGAAGGAAAGGAAGAAGAAGCAGGAGCTATCACATTGATTTTTGGTTATCTTTTGAGTAAAACAATGGGGGGATATGTCCATGCATGAAGGATCTTGTCCAATGTCGGGAGAAGTTGAGGTTGAAACCAAGGAACAGGTTTCTTCTTCAGATCCCCTTCAAGAGATTCTTGATAATCCTCCTGCAAACTCGGAAGAATTTATGGCTAGGTTAAAAGAAAGTGGCTATGAATTAAAACCAATTGAACAACAACGGGAGAGCTTCTTACCACCTCAACCTAAAATGGTAGTTATTCGATTGGATGCAGCTAAAAATGCTTTAAAGGGACAACCGCATGAGTGAAACACCAGAAGTAGCAGCCCCAGCAGCCCCAGCAGCCCCAGCACCGGCACCTGCGGCTCCCGTGGAGTCTGCTCCAGTTGCTTCGGTGGAACCTGCTGCGCCTGCGGCAGCAGAAACATCTCCAGCAGTTACGAATGAGACGTTTAAGTGGGATGGTTGGGAAGGGGATACTAGTGGTCTTCCAGAAGACGTGCAACCTTGGGCGGATTCTATCTCAAGTCATCATACAAAACGATATGATGAGCTTGAGGGAAATCATAAGAACCTAAAAGAATTATATGATGCGCTTCTTACAGGAGGCGAAGACCCCAGGATTAAACAGTTTGAAGGGGAGAAGAGTGCTTGGGATGAAGAGCGTAATACTTTTCAAACGAAGCAAACAGAACTTCAAACTAATTGGGATAATACAAAAAGAGACTTAGCTACGTATGAACAAGCCGTATACCAATACCATGTTCAACAAGCAGAGAAACAGCTTGAAGATTTTGTAAACGCCCGTCCTGAAATCTTACAGGATGATGCGAAGTACGGACTCTTTTCAAGCTTACTTGATGAGAAGTGGGACTTAGAATCAGCAGGCAAGTTGCTTAACATGTCTCCTGAGGCGCTTGAGGTTGCCAGGAAGGCAAAATCAGAAGGTGTTCCCGCTGCTTACGCTATTAAATTTGCAGAGAAAGCTCCCCCCCAGGTGCAAAAACCGCAACCTCGTCCCGCAGCTACAATCACGTCGGGTGCCGTTAGTCGGACCACCCCACATGCTTCTAGTCGGGGGATGGGTGATGCAAAATCCTTGGATGAAAGTAGGGCTATGGCATCCGCTAGAGCTTTAAAATTACACAAACGATAGGGGGAGACAATGGCTATTTCGCCTGATGTCCTAGCAACTGCACTCCAGGAGTTGATGCCATCATACTCCGAACTTTTTGTTCAATGGCATCCAGTCTTGGAGAAATTAGTAAACAAAGGGAATCTCTCACGAGAAACCCTACAAGGTCCGTGGCGTGAATTTGCCGTTGTATCTGATGGTCCAGGTGATGTTACTCAAGTACTCACTGGTTCAGAAGTTATTGCTGGTGGTCGTCGTCAGAATGCGGTTCGAGGCAATACTTATGCGCCTCGATTGATTTATGCATTCGACGTTCCTGGTAAGGACTTGGCGGAAGCTAACGGGGAGATGGACCTTGCAAAGATCCTGAAGAACTATCCTGAGCTTGCGCTCAGTGACTTCCATGAACGGATTGCAGACCAAATGGCAACCGGAAACGGAAACAACGTAGGGGGTTTTATTACTCTTAACGGTGATGCCACTTACAATCCGGATGGTGCGGCCCGTTCAGGCGCATTCGAGTTTGCTGCCCCAGCGGCACAAACACTCACCCGATTCGGTCTTAACCCGGTAACAGTACCTGGTTGGGTCAATCAGTACGGTCAGATTACTTCGTTTGCTGTAGATGGTAAGTCTACCATGCGTCGTGTTTACTACCAATGTTCCCGTCAAGGGAAGACACTAGGCCCTGTTGACTTGCTTCTTGGTGATGAGGAAAGTTATCTCAACTACATTGAAGACTTGGACGATCAAGTTCGGGTAAGCAAAGTAGAGGGTGATAAGGCTCCTCCGAATGTCCGTCAGGGAACAAGGTTCCTCGATGCGGATTATTACCTGGAAGACTCCATTGTCCCGGCGTTATTCGACGGTGGTGCAGGAAGAGATGGTGTCATCTATATGATGAAGACCGGCACTTGGCACGCATACACCCTCGGTCATGATGCGAATCGTGAAACGAAAGGTGACTTTGCAGTAAGAGGACCGTTCCGTATTCCGGAACAAGACCTCTGGCGTTATGAAATTGTACTCATGATGGGTATGCATACTACTCAACTTCGAGCCAACGGCTGTATTGAAGGCGGCTCCATCCCATAGGGATGAATTAAAGGAGATTTATTATGTCACGTACAGCTATGGGGATTGACCATCTCGAAGCGACAGGTCAGCCAGATCCAAACACCCCAGGGGGGGAACTACCAGTTCCTCTCGAATTCGTGGGGAAATGGGCACAGGCGCCACTTGGATTTATTCACTGCGAACCTGCAAGCAAAGCTCCACTTCAGATTGGCCCAACGCCTTTTCCGGCCCTTGGGTTAACAGGGTCTGGCGATCAGGAGTGGATTTATATCTATCATCCCGCAGGCGCTGCTGCTCCGTTAGCCGCAGGGGATGTCTGCGTCCGGGCTGGCTTGACTGCTTCTCCTGGTAATGGTGCAGCTTATGCCGATCATTCGCCAGCCGCAGCTACATCTGGGGCCAGTGTTATTGGTGTCGCTCAGTATGCGATTCCAGTGGGCTTCTTCGGATTTATCCTCCGGAAAGGGCCAGGACTTGTCACTTACGGTGCTGCCCCTGCTGGGGGACTTCCACTCATTACAACCCTCGTAGGCGAAGCCATTGAAGGTGCTGCTACAGACGCAGGATTCGGGGTCAGTCTTGATGCGGCTGTTGGGATAAGAGGCGCTATTCTTAACTGTACTGGGTAATAAAGAACTATGATAACAGGGGAGGGTTCGTATGTCTGCTGGCACCGCTATGGGTATTCAACAATATTTATGGAGCAAAGAACAACTAGCACCGTTGGGTTTTGTACATACGATCCCAACTAGAAGTGCGGGCGACTATAAGATAGTCTATGTGGGTCTTGAGCTTTGGGCTCAACCTGCAACAGTTGCAGCGGGTTCCTCCACTAAGGGCATTTTAATGTCACATGGGATGAACGGTAACTACGGGGATGTTGTGCCTTTTGGTGCCCACGGTCCGTTCCCACAAATTGCCATGTCAACGGCATGTGGGTTTATTCAGACGGATCTATTCACTGAGTATGTAGCGACAGGTACATTCTATCCTAGCCACCCCGCTTTTGTGGAAGGTGATTACCTTTATGGGTGGTTATTGTACAAAGGCCAAGGTTGGATGCAAGTAGGTCAAGCTAATACGGGCAATCAACGAGGCGTTATGCCGGATTATTGGGGTATGGCATCGGGCACATTCGGTCAAGTCGTTGAAGTCCCAGATATCGTTCCGGCGGCAGGGGCAGTTACCCAAGTACCTGATGACTTGGGGTATAGTTATGGGGATAAAAGCGGAGCAACCGATCAAGGTACAGGGGTCTATGGCTTTATTCGGATAGAAGGATAGCTAAGAAGGAAAAGGGCGGATGAATCTTGCCGAAATCAGGACGAGGATCTTTAATCAGATTGATTGGGCTCCAACAACCAGCACTGAAGCGGTAACTCGTACCAATGATTTCATTAATCGTGCTTACGAACAGCTTTGTTTAGAAGCTCCCTTTTGTTTCTTTGAATCTGAAGTAAAGCTTTCAACTGAACCGGACATTAAGTCCAATGATAGCTGTAGTACTGATAACGCTACAGATCCCATTCCTCCTGCCCATATCCATTTTTTTGAAACATCGGGCGTCGGAATCGCAGATCGATTGCTCTTCATGGATGAGTGGCCTGAGCACCTCTCTACTGGTGCATTTCCAACAGAGAGATACGCGGAGGAAATGGACTGGATGGTAGCTAACGGTCCTATCGGTGCGGATACGACTCAAGATACAAATGAAAGCATACGTAATTTTGGCCCTAACCCTTGGGTCTTAATGTGGAATTTTGTTGGAGGGAAAGCGGATTGGCAGGCATTTGTGAATGCCGGTGGGATAATCCCTGCAATTGATGGCTCATGGGATGGTAGGAAGATCGATCTCCAAGATCCCAATGGAGAATGGCATACAAATAGGGTTCGAGAAGTTTGGTGTGTCTCCCTTGAGAAAGGTGGGGAGAAAGAGTCAGTTCCAACCCCGCTTATATACTGTCTTGCTCTCTGGTATCCCTTTCCGGCTGAGCAGTTCGCAATAATAAATAAGAAAACTGATACGTATGGTCATGCTCCCACATACAAGTATAGGATTTATACCGAAGAGTATTACTTTCCTGATGACATGATCAAAGCTCATTCAATTGTAATCAACGATCAGAATCGAACTTACCCTATTGATGTTATCTTACAGGAAGAAGCAGAACAATTTTCTTTAACGGACCACTTTGAGATGGCAAGTGGGATACCTTCTGTCTCTTATCGTAGGTCCCACTTCCAACTTCCTGCGCCAAACACAGCACCCGCAGTAATGCAACATGCCTATGATGGCGGGGAGAGCAATTGGATTCTGTGGCGCGGGCCAGAGCCCCCAGGCACATTTAGTTATGTTGTTACCTATTGTATCGGGGCGAGAGATTTGTACAATCGGCATCCGGGTCCAGCGATGTTTGATGAGAATTATACAAATAACTTCTTTAAAAACGAAGCTATTGATTTTTCCTACATCCCAGGAGGTCCATCAGCAGATCTCGCATACAACCCCCCAGGTCCGTCTCAACCGGCAGCGAATCGGTTTCGAGAACCATTATGGGAGTCCGCTCCCTCGCCTATCTCGGCAGAAATTACTGTAACAATTCCCGATGAGGGGATCAGTACAACTGGATATGCAATAACTATCCAACCACCGAACATCGCTTTCATGCTGGGGATGCTCGGGAAAGGGCGCTTTGCAGAAAGTGGTGGTGGGGAGAAACTCTTTCTACGCAGATTCTTCGATCATTGTGGTATTCGGGTTCGTATTTATCGACGTAGGCACACGCAGGACTGGGACAATTATCCTAAATTAGTGAGCGCGGCTCCTGCTGGCCCTGCTGGCGCAATTTATGAGTCGCTTGAGGCGGGGTTTGGCGTGATGGGGCCCCCTCCTGGTCATATTGAGATCTCGGATGCATACTATCTGCAAGCTGAGTTGCAGCTTACAGACAAGAACAGAGGTCTTTTTATAGACGATGGGCAAATACATCCTGATTACAATCGACGGCTGAGGGATGTACACGGTTATCAGTCCATGGGGCTTTACCCTGTACCAGATAAAAGGTATAAGCTTAAGGTTCGTTGTTTGCGTCGTCCACCAAAACTCGTTGACGATCAGGATGCCCCTTTAATTCATGCAGAAGCCTGTAACGCTTTAATTGACTTGGCTGCTTCTTATTGGTATGAAGCAGAGGGTGTACCCGAGATGGCTGTACGGCTGCGCGAGCGTTACGATAGAGGCATCTTTGATCTAAAGAAGAGATATGGTAATCTACAGAGCCAAGCAAACCCACACCTTAAACGTCTCTCTAGAGCCAAGGCAGGGTTTCGACGAACACGTCCTTTACGAAAATGGTGGACGTTACCTTAATCCCAGGAGTTAGCGATGAAATTTATTTGTGGTGCAATCTACCGAGTTAAAAACGAGCCAGAATCATACGGAATGATGTTAGCAACGGAGATGCGAAAAGGTATTTCGAATGGATTATTCCAACGGTTTGGCCATGCTCCAATGCGAATTAATGACGAGTATAATGGTGGGATGGAACTCGAACTTGTTTCTGTTCCAGGTGCGCAAGTTCCCGTAAAGAAAAACCCAGGTCGGAAAAAGCGTCTTGCCTTAGAGAAATAAGGGGGATGTTATGGCGACAAAGCGTAATCGGCTTACTTCCGATGCGTTACAACTTCGGTTAGAAAGCGGTAAGTTTGTTCTAGCGGATGGTATCGCCTCCAAAATTCGGAATATGATTCCAACTGATGAGGGCACCCTCCGTAGTATTCAAGGCCCATGCCTTTACCTACCTGTCTATTCTGGCTTCCCCGATCCGGTGAATGGTGACAAAATAGCTCGTGTTAATGACCATCGTCTGCTCGAAGCAAGGACTCGTGGCATTTATCATGCAATTAACCGGGTGTTTAACCGGGATATGCTCTTACTAGAATCGGGAAAAACTATCTGGGAGTTTAGGGGATGGAAGCATGGTTGGTATCCTTTAATCGGAGATTCTGCCGGTACTATCTTTCCCCCAAGCCCAGGGACCGGTGGGGATGGAGCACAGGTTAGTGCGAAGTTAATTAATACAACTCGTCCTCAGTTCCCGACTCAATTTGAAACAACAGATCAAGGGGTTATCATTGTGCCTCAGGGCGGGGCTAGCCGTGCCTATTTCTATGATGGGAAGTACGCGGGTCCCTTAGGCTATACGACTACTCCTGGTCCTCCAACAGGGCATGGCCCTCGTTCTCATTTAGATTATGTCACCTTCGCTCGATTATTCCGTGGAGGGGTCGACATTACGCTCGCTCCACCCCCGTACTTCCCCGATCGGTACGTCTATGGGGAAGAGCTTCCTCTTGATAAGAATGTAGATAATAATGTAGGAGAAGGTGATCCCGAATTGAATAACCTGGATTATGCTCATGATGCACAAACGGGGTTTCGTACCGCGATGCATCCCGACTTTGGTGTATGCCGAGTTGGGACGATTGAAACGAACCCCGGAGACGTGGGGATTCAAGGTATTTTATTAGACTGTCGCTATCGTGCGGCTGTTCAATGGATCGATCGGTGGGGCAATCTGTCTCCTGTGAGTGGGCGAAGTAATGACGTTTATACTACAGAACAGCCTTCTTTTACTTACGGTGTTTATGATGGGGTGTCTAATTTGCCGGAAGGGACCAAGGTCCCCGAGCATGAGATAAGTCCGGGTAAGGTTGATTTAGTTTTGAAGCAAATTGCATGGAGTAGTATCGAGGCTGGACCCGAAGGGACTATCGGGAGAATTCTTTGTCGTACTAAAGATTTGGAACATTCCGGAACAGCAGACTTCTTCACCATGCGTTCATATGCTGCGGAGGGGGGCTCTAACTTTGCGTCAATTCCTGATAACTCTACTACTCTTTTTCCTGACAATGTACCTGATTCGTGGTTGTTTATCCCTGTAAGAGAACCCATCCCGGTCCCTGTCTTTAAACTTACCCGGCTAGCTTTTGGGCGTCATTTCATTGGGAACCTACAAGGGGAAGAAGGACTCGTTCGTTGGTCGATGCCTAATCGGTGGGGCACGTTCCTCGAAGATGATTTTGTCTTTCCTGATGCTACAGGTGAGGCTGTTACTGGCCTCTGGCGGGCTGCTGAGGGACTTCTTGTCTTTACCGCAGTCAGCACCTTCATGTTAGAGCCTAGCTCCTCAGGAGATACCTATGTGACCCGTACAGTGAGTGCGACAGTAGGTTGTGCTGCACCAAGTTCTATAGCCACACTAGAAACAGGGGAGACAGTATGGCTTTCTCGTGGGGGCTTTTACTTATATGATGGGGATTCAATTGAACTAATAAGTGAACCCATTAATCGAACGATCAATACGCTTAACCAGACGAGACTTCTTCAATCCTGTGCTGCGATAGAACCGCATAGTGGGGAGTACAGGTGTTGGGTTCCTCAATATGGTTCAAAAGAAAATAACTTATGTTTGATCTTTGATGGAAATGGTTGGCGAGAACGAACAGATGTAAGTGCGTTAGCAGTTTGTGTGACCCAAGATCATCGAAAGTATATGATCGCAGTAGGCCCAACTCTGGGGTCAGTAGTAGGAATACCCGCTGCGCAGCAACCTGATTACAGTGTTTTTGTAGTTGACGTGGAGAATAAGGCATACAGGGCAGTGCGGGAAGAAGCTATTATTGAAACTGCATGGTTGTCAGGTTTGACACGGAGAGAGCGGTCTACTGCTCTAACTGTTTATTTCTGGTTACGAGAAACTAAAAGTAAGTTAGCTGTACCGGATGTTGAGAATAATCAATCTCAAGGTATTTTAACTGTTGAGGTCGCAAGGGATTGGAGAGAGACAACAATCGAAACGACAACCACAGAATTAGTTCCACCCGATGATGTCCCTCCTCTGTATAATGAGACGGTTTTGGGTTCGGGTAGTTCTTGGGTACGCCGACGCCCTTACTGGGTTCGTGCTATGATTTATGTGCCTTCCTGTGAGGTATTTAAACTCCGTATTAAGAATAAAGGGGACTGGGAATTCATAGGACTTGTCTTTGATGAACAACCCAAACAAAGCGGGGGCGCACGCATCCCCATATCTACTCCATAGGAGGCATTGTGGCGTGGAAATTTACAATTCATCAGATGAAAGCCTCTCATGCTTTATCAGTAATTGATATTAATGATAACTTTACTGAAATTATTGATGAGATGGGCTCTCTTGGTGAGCATAACTGGGATGCCGGTGCTTTCTATCGAGTACCCCCAGATGGATTTGATATAAATGAGGGTTTTACTCTCAGTGCAGCGTACGGGATTAATCAGACAGCAGTTACGAAAGATCCAAACGATGATTTAATTGAAGATTTTGGGCAGGGACATAGCAACCCGGAAACGGCAATAGATCCTAATGGCTTAGGATTCAAAGTTCCTGAGACGGGTATGTGGGAGAGGGTGCCCTGTCAAACCGGACCTATTCAGTCCCTACCCCTAGAGATCACATCTCGGGGAGGTCTAATCTGGATAATGGCTTCTTTTCAACATAGCAGCCACACAAATTGGGTCGGGTTTCCTATGCGAAACATCACTGGACCAGGAACTGCATCGGATACGATTAGTAATTACCCCTTTACGGGAAGCGGGACTTTTTATTGGAATCGTCTTGCTTTAAACGAACTATCATATGGAGTTGAATACGCTTTAGCAATTGATGGGGCGATTATTCCTGAATCAATCCTCGGCTCAGGAGAGAATACAACCCAGGACCAATTTGACCTGCGGGTGCGTAAAGACTCAGCCGACCAGCCTTTAGGACATGTACGTGGAACGACACCAGGATGTTGGGGAGAAAGACTTCCTTGTGTGACTGAGGCAATTATTTCAATTGCACCAGGAAATCATACGATTGAGTTACTCGCTCGTTGCAGGCACATAGAGCTTGAAGATGGGACTACTCCGAATGCATTTCCATCGTGGTTAACTGAGTGGGGGGGTGTTCCAGCCAATAAACCTAAATGGACTTCAGTCCCTAAAAATTGGTGTACTAACCGTGAACTTATTGTTCTAGAATTGATGAGGTGATGAAATGCCTATTCCTTTATTGGCAGTACTTGGTGGTATAACGGCTGTTGCGAATGCTACTAAAGCAGGATTAGAATTAGCTGGAGAGAGTGCGCAAAAGGATAAACTTGCACAGATGAGGAGTGCTCCTCCTATAACAACCAACCGATCGGAAGGACCTTCAGAACAAGATCTTGTAGCAGCTATTGAAGAGAACATGGAAGAGGCGAAACAAATAAGTCTCGATGTCCCTGAGGAGCTTGCATAAATGCCAGAAATTACTTTTATTCCTTATGTTGAAGGTGAGCCTTACGATGCAGCTTCTTTAAATGATCGATACCTTTCTATCGAGGCGGGATTAGAACAGATCCCAGTGATGAATATAGGGGCCGCAGGGATTGGACAAGATCAAGCCCCTAGCTTAGCTGGCTATACTGAAAGTAATACCAGTCCGCATTCCCCTCATCTAATTTCAATTGAGGGTCTTGCCTCGGATTCTGGTCCACCTGCTCCGAATGATGGGGCGGACACAGGTAATTCGGCTCGGGAGCATACTTTCAGCACTCACTATAGTAATCTCGCCCAAAATCCTGCTGAGTGGCCTGTCGGAGTGGACCCTGCTGGTTATGCTCTTGATGTGGACACAGGTAAATGGTTAACAGTGCGGGTTGGTAAGTCAACTTCGGGGGTTGAGGGCAAGTTAGAGATCTTTTTTCATACTCACGGGGGAGTCCTCTCCCCACAGGAAGTAACGTATGCCTATCCTCTCCATCTTAAGAGAGACAATGCCGTTGCCTTGGATGAGCCTTTCGCACAGGGTCTTGTTGTTATGACAAATGTTCATCTCAGGGACATCGAGCATTCACCCGAGGAGGGTGAAACCTATTGCCGTAAGTATGCTTGTTTTTCAATTCAACTCTTAACTTATGAGATGGGCTATGTCCCTGATCAGCCTGATACTCATCGGGCTCTCTGGATTATTATTCCTAGAACTATTCGATATGTTTCAGAAAAAACAATTCCTCCTGATGGTTTTTTCCAAGAACCACCACCAGTACTTGCCCCAATTTGGTTAGGCCCAGGAGACGCTACAACAGCAGACAAAGATCCAGAAACAAACTACGCAGCCGGGGACGCAGTAAGTGATAGTTGGATCGATGTCCCAATAAGGACGGTAATCCGACGTGAAGATATAATCGCCGCAGGTTACCCAGATGATGAAGATCTCCCTCCAATCTTAGGCGTACGGCTCGCTGTGGGGATCTGGGTTGTTAAGATGGGACCGATTCAGGATGGATCCTATGGGCAAGATGGCCCCTCCGCAGCACCTACTCCAGGCGTTGAACTTTATAATGGGAGCCCCGTGACTTCACACGGTGAAGTAAGAGTAAACATTCGGCAAGGAAATATGAGTTTATTCCCGATACATGCTTCTAGAGATAAAACCGTCTTTTTTCCTTGAGGTCCTTATGACTACACTCACTTTTAATACCTTCACTAATGGACACCCCGCAAGCGCGGAAGATGTTAATTCTAATTTTTATGAGCCGCAAACGTTCGGAAACCCCGCAACCTCATGCGAAATTATCAACGGTTGGTTAGACGGGGGCAATTGGAGCACAACGGAACCAGAATCGAATAGGATTGGAGTGAATGCGCTTCAACCTGGTTGCCTAACAATTGGAGGCATGGTTGGGGCGACCCTTAATCATGATTACTTTCCTGTATGGTTTAAGCAATTCAACCATTATAATAACTTAGATGGTGGTCGAACTGGTATCGTACGGGAGACTGGAGCCGGACAATCTCCCGAATCCCTTTTATTTGTTGGGATACCGGGGGGTGCGATTGATTTTTATGTCCCTTATGCAGTTTCGTTTATTATTTTAAGTTGGACAATTCGTTGGACGCATGATGGAGAAGCGATCATGCAGACAGATGTAGATTGGCCCAATCAGCTAATTGCAGCGGATGACTACGCCCAAGAGCAAGCAGCAATCCGTCTATTCATCCAACGCCCTGAAAATGCCCGAGCTTTTCCCGCAGGAGATCCTGGGAATACAAAGTATACTGATAACTACCGGAGAAATATCGGACAAGTGATGGTACGATTACAATCTGCTCCCTATTATTGGCCTCCTATCCCCGATGACCCCGGAAGCATAGAAACATACGGTGGAGTCGATAGGTTTGACTATTCTCGCCATCGGGAATGGTCGGGACATATGATGCTGGGGGGGACTGGCACGGATTTTACTGGGGAGGGTGAGTCCTTTGGGAATGTCCCTTCTACGGATGATGCCAAGCAAGCAGGCGTGTCACCTGGTTGGTACGGTGCAAGCTTAAGAATCGCTTCCTCGGCAAGACAGGCGCGTGTACAAGTTCGTTCAATGCGCTATACTTGTTTCAAGTTAGAAGAGACAGGAGGCTAAGATGGGCTTAACAAAATACAATGATCCGGATGTCCCCCTTGAAGAGCAATTTTACACCGGAGAAGGATCAGAGAACCTAACAGGCTCCCAACTTAAGAAAGCCAAGAGGCTTCAAGATAGGGGGAAAACAAAGCAACTTGATAGGTTCCTCGATAAGAAGGCACCAAACCGGGCAGACGATCTTAATAAGTTAGCGACCGAATTCGCTATGGAGCGTGCTGCCGATATTAAGTCAATGCGAGCGGACCAACTAGCTGGAGGAGGGGGCTACGAAGCTGCTGAACTACGACAGTTGACGGAAGGGGGCCTAGCCGCTGCGGGTCAGCAGGAGGCAAGTTCGCTTGAGCAAGAAATCCAGCAGAACCTAAATGCCGGTATGCCTTACGCCCAAGCTTCTCGTTTGGCCCAGGCACAAAAGGATGTAGGGGAGCAGTCTGCGGAGATAGCTGCCAAGTTAAACCGAGATGCGTGGATCGCGGACAAGGCGAAGAAAGAACAAGATGCGATGAAACTTGAAAAGCTGACTACTGCGTTTATGCTCGGATACCAAGAAGACCCCAATGCCGCGTTGGCGGGACTGGCGGCTGAGTTAGCGGGTTCGGGGGTAGAGGCAGTGGGAGGCGTAGTTGAAGAGTACATTGGTAAGGATTGGGACGACTCAAAGTGGGCCCTTAAGCAGGAAGGAAAGGCCTAGAAAGGGGATAGACAATGGCTACATCGTATAGAAAGAGATCAGTGGCGGACTTGCAGGGAACGAAAGGGTATCAAAGAGATACTGTTTACCGGACCGAACTTAAACAAATCGCTAATGATCTTGATCGAAGCCCCGCAGAGCGGGAAGCTGCCTCAGAAAAACTCGCTAAAATGGATTACTCACTAGGTTCCCAAGCGGAGAGGTTAGCTAAGCTTAAGAAGTACGTAGGGACTCAGCGCGGACTTTCGATTATTGCAAAGCTTCTTACAGCCACTGGGCGCAAACTACAGGGACAGAAGATAGGAGATCTTTCTCACCTAACGCCTAAAATCGGAAGTTCTAGTGCGGAGCGGGCGGCTACACTTCAGGGACTTAGAGAAGAGAAGAGTGCCCTACTAAAAGAAATCGAGGGTGCGCGACAGTTTAAGCAAAACCTTGCTGCATCTATACATAAAGATCGAGCAACGCAAAATGCAGCACTGCATAGAGCAATTGCCACAATGGCGTCAAAAGTTTCTGGTAACG
>PVBE012501190.1_pt1 | contig 19620 bp, 20 predicted proteins | sample 1631181 | NCBI WGS metagenome assembly PVBE01 (sample SAMN08397723, study PRJNA350692) | Marine metagenome, whole genome shotgun sequencing project. | isolation source: water | place: Pacific Ocean | collected 2012-04 | reverse complement strand
CCCCACCATAATCAAATATCGCCGCCTTAAGAAGAAGTGGTGATTTACCTTTGCTATTTGTGTCGTTCATGCCTTTACTACCGATCGAAGTCATTACTGTAGTTTCTCACCTTACACCGCATAATTCACCCTGCCTTGGCCTAGTCTTTAACCAATGAATGATCGCACTGATACACCTGAATATAGATACGATGCAGCATTTGCCAACACCATCGAAGAGAAGTGGCAAGATCGTTGGGAGCAAGATGGAACTTACTTTGCCCCTAATCCATCTGGAAATCTTGCAGATCAATCTGGCCGTATTGAAGCGCCTAAGCTCTTTATAATGGATATGTTCCCATATCCTTCAGGCTCAGGCTTACATGTTGGTCATCCTTTAGGCTTTATAGGGACAGATGTGTTCGCAAGGTATAAGCGGATGACTGGATACAACGTGCTTCATACTATGGGGTACGATGCTTTCGGCCTACCAGCTGAGGAACATGCGAGACAGACCGGCCAACATCCTCGTGATAACACCAATGCAAATATTTCGAATATGAGGAACCAACTCAGGCGTCTTGGCCTAGGTCATGATAGTCGACGCTCAGTTTCAACAACTGACCTGGAGTTCTACAAATGGACACAGTGGATATTTTTGCAACTGTTCAACTCGTGGTATGACCCCACTGTCGATAAAGCAAGGCCAATCTCAGACCTTGAATCTCTTCTTTCGAAAGGAGAGATGAAATTAGATCACGAATCCGATTGGGATTCATTGACCCCCGCTCAGCAAAGAGAAACAATCAACTCCTATCGCTTGGCCTATTTGGCTGAAGCTCCAGTTAACTGGTGCCCTGCACTTGGAACAGTATTAGCTAATGAAGAAGTCACAGCTGAAGGTAGGAGCGAGCGCGGCAATCACCCAGTTTTTCGCCGACCTCTCAAGCAATGGATGATGCGAATCACTGCCTATGCCGACAGGCTCTTGCAAGATCTTGAAATCCTTGATTGGAGCGAGGCAATAAAGACGATGCAAAGGAATTGGATCGGTAAAAGTGAAGGTGCTGAAATCACTTTCAAAACTGAAGAAACGGAATTCAAGGTCTTCACGACTAGGCCCGACACTCTGTTTGGCGCCACCTATATGGTTTTAGCACCGGAACACCCACTTTTGGGAGAAATCGTAGCTGACGTTTGGCCTGATCAAACCCCTGAAAAATGGAAAAACGGCATGCCCACACCATTAGAAGCAGTTCAAAATTATCAAAAAATCTCCTCACAGAAATCTGATCTAGATAGGCAAGAAAACAAAACGAAAACGGGAGTGTTTGTTGGAGAGTTCGCAACAGTGCCTGTAAACGGTAAGAAAATACCTATCTTTATCTCCGATTATGTGCTGATGGGATATGGAACAGGGGCAATCATGGCAGTTCCCGGTCAGGACGAGCGCGACTGGGAGTTTGCTCAGGAATACGACTTGGAAATTATTCGCACTGTCCAGCCTCCTGAAGGTTGGGACGGTGATGCATTCACGGGTGACGGCCCTGCAATCAATAGCCAATTCCTGGATGGCCTGAACATCACTGATGCTAAAGAGAGAATGATTGAATGGTTAGAAGAAACTGAGAACGGCACTAGGAACACAACATACAAACTAAGAGATTGGTTGTTTAGCAGACAAAGATACTGGGGTGAACCCTTCCCTATCGTCTATGACGACGAAGATTTACCTGTTGCTGTACCTGAGAATTATCTTCCAGTTGAATTGCCTGATCTTATGGACTGGGCTCCTAGAAGTTTGGACGAGACAAGCGATCCTGAACCTCCGTTAGGTCGAGCGTCAGATTGGGTATATGCGGAGCTAGACATTGGTGATGGTATGAAGACTTACAAACGTGAGTTAAATACGATGCCACAATGGGCTGGTTCATGTTGGTACTACTTGCGGTATCTGGATCCCACCAATGATGAACAGTTCGTCTCTAAGGACGTTGAGGATTACTGGATGAATGGAGAAACTGGCGGCGTCGACCTGTACGTTGGAGGCGTCGAACATGCCGTTTTGCATCTCCTGTATAGCCGGTTTTGGCATAAAGCTCTCTTTGACCTTGGTCATGTGAGTACACCAGAACCATTTCACCGCTTGTATAACCAGGGCTACATTCAAGCTGCCGCATACCAAGATTCAAGAGGGATCTTTGTTGAAGCTTCAGAAGTCGTAGAAGAGAATGGAGAATTTACATACCAGAATGAAGTAGTGACCCGTTCCTTTGGGAAAATGGGAAAGTCACTTAAAAATTCAGTCACTCCAGATGAGATGTACGATCAATTTGGCGCTGACACGCTTAGATTATATGAGATGTTCATGGGCCCACTTGATCAAGATCGTCCATGGGAAACAAAATCGGTCGTTGGGTCTTTAAGGCTTCTCCAACGAGTATGGAGGAATCTGGTTAACGAAGAAACTGGGGCCCTTCAAGTCGCTGATAAAGAAACGCCCCTTGAGCTCAAGCGCCTCCTTCACCAAACTATCCACTCTGTACGAGAAGACATGGAGCATCTTCGTTTCAACACTGCAATCGCTCGAATTACTGAATTAAATAATGAGATAACGAAATCTAATACGGAAACACCTCGAGAGGTAGCGGATGCACTAATTCACCTAATTGCACCTCTTGTCCCTCATGTCGCTGAAGAACTATGGGAGATGCTTGGAAATGACTCTAGTATTGTTTACTCCCCTTTCCCGGTCCCAGATCCTACTTTTTTGGTGAGTGAAACAGTTGAAATACCAATTCAGATCAATGGAAAACTTAAAAGCAAAATTACTGTTCCATCTGATCTCTCTTCTTCGGATTTGCGGAATGCTGCATTAGCAGATGAGAAAATCGCTTCGATCATTTCAGATACAGAAATTAAGAAAGAAATCATCGTAGACGGAAAGTTAGTCAACTTCGTTATTTAGACTCGATTTAAATAGCTACTAGGATGATCCTGATGTCAAGTAACTACAAATCTGGACTCGCATGGCCAAATGAGGAGATTGGATTACGGTTCCGTGACCTGTATGGGACGTTTTGGTCCGGGGGGTCTCTGTCTCATGAACTGAAAGAGGCTGTGCGGGTACGCAATGCTCGAATAACTGATTGTGGATATTGAAAAAACGTAAGGTTCTCCCTAGCTCGTGAAGCAGGTTTCGATGAAAGTCAAGTGGAACTGATTGATGGGAATTGGGGTGATTCTCGTTTATCGGATGATTTTTTAGCAGCTCTCAAATTCACTGATCATTTTATTCTTACTCCAGGCCCAGTTCCCGATGAAATCAAATCCTTGCTCTTCTCAAGCTTCTCTCAGAAAGAGATAGCTGAATTATCTATTGGCGTTGCCTTATTCCACGGTTTTTCCAAGATGCTGATTGCGCTGGGAAGAGAACCCGAAGAGATGGATACAACGATTGTTCCTACACCAGAATTTCCTGCTTCTCCTCTTACCAGTTCCGAAATATCACAGAATTTTTCTCACCTCTTTACTCATATTCCTGCAATAGGAACGAGATGGACATTTTTAGAGGAAGGTTTACTTTCTATTGGAGCCGTACCCGATAGTGCTCTGTCTTTAGCGAAGCATAGGATGTCGGAGGTTCTTGGTGTTAGTTACTTATTGAATAAGCCAGAGACCACCCCTATTGAGAATGGTGAATTTATTCGAAGTGTCGCCGAGAGTTTTGTATTTGATGTCCGATCAATTTCTTCTGCCACAAGAAGAGAGGTGATCGAGAGATACAGTTCGGAAGGGCTACTTCAATTGATGTTCGGCATGGCATTATTCGATGGCATTCTGAGAATAGAAGCAACCAAACTCTAATTAGAGTTATTATCCTCAAAGACGCAGAACACCTCGCCGTCGCCGTCGCGTTTATAGATTAGCTTCAGATCTTTCGGGCATCCTTCTCCGACTGAAACGATACGGTAAATTATTGCGTCATACTCCCCACTCACACATTTCACCCTTTCACCCGTTCCCCCAGGAACATAGTTAAAACAGTCGATTGGCTGACCTGTTGGCCTGGCCGCCGGAACTGACCTATTCGAAGCATCGTTATTGCCAATACCTACCGTTGCGATTATAGCGACAGTAACTACTGCCACGAATATCAAACCAAGAGGGAGAGGTTTCACCAATTTTGCGAACCATGTGAGTTTCATTTCTTCTTCAGTTGCATAGCGGGGTGTTGTTCGCTCAGGAGTGGGTTCCGGAGTCCATTCTTCATACGAACCACCATCGAAGGATGGATAACTTCTGTTATCCGACTTTTCGGTAGAGATTTTCAAGTCATATTTAGAGCGTTTTTCTTTATTTGATAGGGTCGACCAAGCCTGGTTCAGTTCGCGCATTAATTCTTCAGATCGGGTTTGCTCACGTTTAGGTGCATTTTGAAAGTTATCAGGATGGAGTTTCCTGGCTTTAGCTAAATATGCAGCACGGATTTCCTCGTGTTTAGCACTTGGGGAAACTCCAAGAATTTGGTAGTAAGTAGCCTCTTTGCCCATTACGTGCCTCCAGTACGATCCTAACCGATTGCCTGTTTGTTGAATACTCCTAGGACAGTCAATACAATTTTATTATGGATGTGCTTGTTGCTTGCCCTAGGTGCGGTGAATGCGATGATCTTATTGGGCGATCCGTAGATGATCAGATCGAGGTTGAGTGTGAGGTATGTGGGTTAACGTGGATTAGAAATCTCCAACCTCAATGTGTCAAGTGTGATTCCAGAGACGTCCGTCCCGCATATGAAGCTGTAGTAGCGAAGTCTCGCGGCACACAATTATCCATGCAAAGCGCGAAGCTCATATACCTTTGCGAGCATTGCGACACTGTAAAGCTTGCTCAATACCTAATAACGAATTCGCCATTGATGCCCGATAGGCTACCGACTGACTAGGCCTGTTCTTTATGTGATAGTTTCGTTGCAAGAGATTCAAGATCAGCGATTCGTGATCCCTTTAATAAGACTGCTGTGTCACTTCCTAAATTCGTCATACTTGTGAGAGCTTGGAACGCCTCGTCTACCGTTTCGACGATATGCCCTCCGTACTCTTCTACCTTTATGGATATGACATCAATTCCTTCAGATTTTGCTAATTCACCGATTTCAAGATGGCTACTTTCATGCTCGTTTCCAAGTTCAGCCATAACTCCGAGGACAGCTATAAGCTCTTTTCGCCCAGATGAGGCCAATGCTCCAAGAGCTGCCTTCATCGATAGTGGATTTGCATTATATGAATCATTAATGACTAGCCCGCCACCCGCAGTTTTAAATGTTTCCATTCGCAATGGGGAAATTTCGAGCGTCTCTAAAGCTTCGACAACCTTAGAGATGGGAACATTGGTATACATTGCGGTTGCAGCTGCGGCTAGTGCATTCGTCACGTTATGCGCACCTGTGGTATTGAGGTTCAGTTCTGAATTTCCCCAAGGTGAACATAGTGTAAAGCTCGGTTTAAGGTCAGAGCCAATCGTGATATTTTCAGCTACCACATCTCCGCTTCCACAGCCGTAGGTAAGGATTTCTGCTGACGTCCTGTTTCGTAAATCCCGGACGTTGTCATCATCGTTGTTCAATACAGCTAGCCCATCTATGTCCAGATGTTCGACAAGCTCTCCTTTTGCTTGAATCGTCTGTGAAATACCACCGAAGAATTCACTGTGGGCTATTCCTATGCATGTAACTACTCCTATTTTGGGATTTGCTATCTCACAGAGGGTTCGAATGTGCCCAATTCCTCTGGCGCCCATCTCGATGACCAAATACTCAGTTTCCGGAAGGGAGGAAAGAATGGTTAACGGGACCCCAATTTCATTATTGAATGATTGCTTACTTGCCGCAACTGTAGAAACTGCTGATAGGCATTCGTTAATCATGTCTTTAGTTGTAGTTTTCCCTACTGATCCTGTAATCCCTATAGTCAACGCGCCTAATTTGTTCCTAGCTTCACAAGCTAAAGTATGGAGCGCTTCCATAGTGTCATTGACCTTAATTCCATTCTTCTGGGGTTCTCCATGACTATAGAGATGCCCTATCGCCCCACCCGAAATGGCATCTGCTATAAACTCGTGCCCATCACGTTGAGCAATTAAAGGTATGAACAAATCTCCCTCTTGAACCGTACGCGAGTCGACGCTAAAGCCAGTAACAAGGCCTGAAACGTTCTTTTTACTCTGGTTGTTGAAGATTGTGGCTATGTCGCTTAATTCAATATCCACGAACTCGCACCTTTCATCGAGCTAGATAGACCATAGTAGTTTTTTCATCATTTAGATTCTGTGAGAACATTGTATTACTTCGACAACGAACAGCGAAAGAATGGCAAACAAAGACGACTACCAATCAGATAAACGTTCAGGAAATTGGGAGCCTGACCCTTATCATCGGCATGAACAACGTTGGTGGAGTGGCGTCCGGTGGAGCGAGAAGGTCCGCACAGGCAGATCTACAATGATTGATCCTCCGGGTGTAACTCCTAGCCCGTTTGATAGAAATTCTTATGATGGCCCAGCTACACCGATCTCAGATGCGAGGCAACCGCTTCGAAACATCTCGCAATATGACCCTCATCTTCTATTGCTTGGGTTTCTACTTTTATTAGCAACTTTCGTTCTTACACTGATCGCTGTGTTCAACTAGGGTAAGTACGGCATCGGATCGACGGGGACACCACTAATTCTGATTTCAAAATGTAAATGTGGTCCTGTTGAAAGTCCAGTCGTTCCGCAGGCGCCAATTTGTTCACCAGTGAACACATATTGATCGACATTCACTGACCATGAATTTAAGTGGGCATACAGGCTGGATATAGAGTTTGCGTGCTGTATTACCACCGTGTTTCCATAGCCACCATAGGACTCAGCGATAGTAACGATGCCTTCTGTTGCGGCACGTATAGGGTCGCCAATTGCACAAGGCATATCCACTCCATTATGCATTCTTACATATCCAAGAATTGGATGAAGGCGCATTCCGAAAGGTGAAGTAACGTTGCCGCCACCTGGCCATACCCATCCAGATTCGCTAATTTGTCCGAGTCGTGCTTCCAGTTCAGCTCGTCTTCTTGCCTCTTCTAGTTCTCTAGCAATACGGTCTTCTTCTGCGACAATAAAGTCAGTTATATCTTCTTGTTCCTGTACTGCCGCAGCAAGGACATTGGTCCAATGCTCCCTGCGAAAATCCAGCTCTTTTTTAAGTTCTTCTTGGATAGCTCGCTTTGCTTCTAGTTCAATGCGGACTTCTTCAAGTTCGGCAGCTATAAGATCTGCTTCGTCCTCTGCATCCGAAGCTGCGCTAAGGAGAGAATCACGTTCTTCTTGAATTAACTTTAAACGGTCAAGAACATCATTGGTGTCGCTCGTCACAAAATCCAAAAGAGCGATCTTGTGGGCAGCTGTCGTAGCATCATCGGCTTCGAACCATGCCTCAGCACGTTGATCGCTTAACCCAAGATATGATTCGACTGCGTATGCAACTGCCCTTTCTTCCAGCAGTTTGATCTCTTGCGCTATTTCTAGATATCCCTCTTGGGCTACGACTTTTGATTCAAGTGCAGCGTCTAATCTCTGCTGAGCTGCTTGTTCTTTGGCTTCTTGCAAATACACGAGACTGGTTGCAGCTTCAAGAGCTTTGACAACTTCTATGTCTTCAGCTTCCAAGAGTGCTATTTCAGATTCTGCCGCTAGTTCCCGCTCGCGGGCTCTTTCTCGCTCGTCTTTTGCCTGCTCGATCGTGTCAAGATCTTCTTGAGATTGTGATGATGCTGAAGATATAAAGACCAAGGGAACTAAAGCAGCTGTAAGGAGAAGGCCTAACAGGACCCGTGATTTTCGCTGTATACCCACATGTCAATAATAACCGATTCGGGCCTCTTATTGTCGTCGGGCCAGAATCAGCTTAACTATACGATTTGACCCGATAAGGTAAAAGCATGGGTAGCAAAGTCTTCGATGTCGACCTTTTAGCATTCGAACGCGGCGATAGTTCTAAACGCAAAAGCATTGTTGAAGGTGTAATGACGAGCTTAGAGACCGGATTCGTTTATAGCGCTCATGATATTTCACAAAATTTTCTCGATGACGTATACGGGAAACTAGAAGAATTCTTCGCTTTGGCCCCTGAGTTGAAGAACTCGGCGGTTGCTGAAGGCGCTAATGGCCAGAGAGGATACACCGGACTCTTAGTCGAAACTGCTGCTATTTCGGACATCCCTGATTGGAAGGAGATGCTAAATTGGGCTCAAAGTACTCCAGTTGGGCATCCCCTTAGGAAAAAATATCCTCATCGTTTTCATGAAAATGTTTTTCCAGAGGAATTAGTTCCCGGCATTACGAAAACACTTGAAAAGTTTCATGAGGAAGTATTGGATATCCAATTAAGGTTTTTGAGAATTATCGCCCTTGGTTTAGGGTGCGATGAAAATTTCTTTGACCGATGCGTTCCTGACGGAGCTACTTTATCTCGTGCAATTCATTATCCTGAAATGAATCTAGCACCTAGCGAGTCACATATTTGGGCTGAAGAACACGGCGATATCAATCTCATTACAGCTTTGCCACGGTCAACTGCAAGAGGGCTTCAAATTAAGACTGAAGACGGCTGGATTGATGCGTCTCCACCTGAAGATCACCTAATCATAAATACTGGAATCATGCTCGAGCATCTAAGTAACGGAGTTGTCCCTACAGGCATCCACAGGGTAATAGCGGACCCTGATCAGCGTGGAGACAGGTTGTCGATAGTGCAGTTCTGTCATCCAGCACCTTGGACTATACTCTCCCCACTTTCAAGTTGTATCAGCGAAGAACGACCTCAGAAATTTGCTCCCATCGCTGCCGCCGATCGGCTTGATCAAGTCCTTTGGGAAATCAATCTCCTAGAAGAAAGTCGGAGAGTCGGCGATAATTGAACTTTGACATACTAGGGAATTCTGTCATACTCAGAAGATGTCTACACTCCTCGCTAAAGCTAAGCTAAAACCCGAATTTGAAGATTTCTTTGAAGATATAGCGCGAACAGTTTTTCGTGCCACGCATGAAAACGAAACTGCTGTAGTCAGGTACGAGTATTTCCGAGGCACCGATGAACGTACTTACTACGTTTTATTGTCTTTCGAAAACTTTGATGGCTTCATGGAGCATCAAGTAGCCGATTACCACCATAATGTTGATTTTATGGATTGCTTTGAAGAATTTCGACTTGAATGGCTTGACCCCATAAATGGGGCCTCTCCTCTAGTCCAGTCCGAGACTCAAGGTGAAGTGGACCCATCAAAGGATGAACGCTGGAATCAGTATGTCAAGAACCACAGCGAAACCACTCCGGAATGGTGGTTACCCCGACGAAATAGCATCGAGTAATTACTCTTTTCCTAAACGTTTATTGGTTTTCGATTCCTTTGGGCGTGAGAACGAACATATCGACATAGGATGACGCTATGGGTTATACCGTTTCACAGATTTTTGACAACGAATCCTGGGATGATATCTCGGAATTTGGCTTCGAAGATATTACTTACCATCGAGCGAAGGATCAGGGAACCGTAAGAATTGCCTTTAATCGCCCCGAAGTCAGAAACGCTTTTAGGCCCAAAACCGTCGATGAACTGTACCGAGCTTTGGATCATGCACGTATGAGTACTGACATTGGTTGCATTTTGCTTACAGGTAATGGACCTTCGCAGAAAGATGGTGGATGGGCATTCTGTTCCGGAGGTGATCAACGAATACGAGGCAAAGACGGCTATAGATACGCTGAAGGTGAAACTTCTGAGACAATCGACCCATCTCGAGTAGGGCGTCTTCATATTCTCGAAGTGCAACGATTGATACGAATGATACCGAAGCCTGTTATCGCCGTGGTTCCAGGATGGGCAGTAGGTGGAGGTCATAGTCTTCACGTAACGTGCGACTTGACAATAGCGAGCAAAGAGCACGCCATTTTTATGCAAACGGATACGGACGTAGCGAGTTTTGATGGCGGTTTTGGATCTGCTTACCTCGCGAAACATATCGGACAGAAGTTCGCTCGAGAAGTTTTCTTCCTCGGAAACCAATACTCGGCTGATGAAGGTCACAGGATGGGGATGGTCAACGCTGTCGTTCCACATGATTCTTTAGAGGCTGAAGCATTGCGGTGGGGGTCGATGATTAACCAAAAGTCACCGATGGCTAACCGGATGGCAAAATTTGCGATGAATCTTGTCGATGATGGTCTGATCGGACAGCAAGTCTTTGCTGGAGAAGCTACGCGACTTGCGTATATGACTGACGAAGCTGAAGAAGGCCGCGACGCATTTCTAGAAAAGCGTGACCCGAATTGGAATAAGTTCCCGTACCATTTTTGATCTAGATTTTATCGAATGTGAAATGAAGGTCTGTAAAGGATCGTAGAGTGAAATTTAGGTGATGCTGAAAAGTGTTTTTATTTGGCGCAAATGAGAAATTCTTCATTCTCTTTAGGATCGTTTGCACAGCGATTGTCTGTTCAAGTCGAGTTAGCCCAGCTCCTGGGCAATGTGTCTCGCCAAGGGAGAACGCTAGATGCCTGTGGGCATTCTCTCGGTCGATGTCAATGTCGACTGGGCAACTAAACTGTCGTTCATCTCTATTAGCCGCAGCATACCGTATATGTATATGTGACCCTTTCGGGATGTGCACACCCGCAATTTCCGTGTCCTCTGCTGCATGTCTATCCATTCCCTGAGTCGGAGACTCTAACCGTAGAACCTCCTCCACGAATGACCTAGCTTTTTCAGGGGCAGCGCGTAGGTCATCTTGTAAGGACGGATTCTGGATTAAGAGCCACATTCCAGAAGTCAACGCAAAAGTTGTTGTCTCATTCCCACCTATATATAGGTGGTCAACCATGTTAATTATTTCTGTGTCGGTCAGCATTCTTGTTTCTGAATTAAGTTTGACAGGATTTTGCACTAGATATGATATGACATCATCGCCTGGAGTTTTTCTTCTTTGCTCTATGTGGTCGTGAATGTAATGTTGAAATTCGACCATGTGCCGTGCTGCCTGACGTTCTTCCTCAGCTGTAAGTTGGAGTGAGAACGGGGCTACCCATGCCTCGCTCCAAACTTTCAAGTTTTGCAGGTCTTCAAGTGGGAACCCCATCATTATCGTAATGACCATCGAAGGTAGGGGCTCTGCGAAGCTCTTTACATATTCTACTTCGCCATCATCTATCCATCGATCGATAAGTTCGTTGACTATGCCAGTGATCAGGTCTGTTTGCTTTTCAGCACCTATTACTGAGAAAAAATGATCCACCATGTCTCGATAACGTCGGTGATCAGGTGGATTCGATCCTAGGACAGTTTTTTTGGGCCAGCCTTCTTTGAATGTTTCCAGCGCTTCAGGATCAGAAATTAAGGGCCTAGAAGTTCCAGCGCCTCTTCGAAAAATGTCCGTCTTTCTGAGAACATGATATATGTCTTCGTAACGAGTTAGAAAGTAGGTTTTTGTTCCCGGCACATGATAAATCGGCGCTTCTTTGCGAAGTAAATCATAAGTCGGGTACCAATTCTCTATCGTCTCAGGTGCAAATACATCTACATCAGAAATCGTTTGTGGATTCCCAGGGCATTCAGACACTGAACTTTCCTCTCAAATGTAGCTGTACGTCATTATCGGGCGTCAAAGGCAATGTGCAGTTCCTTTAAACCGCGAAGGACAAAGGTGTCTTCATACTCAAAGTTGTTCCTGCCTTCAATAAGGCGAATGTTTTCCATTCGTTCTAGTATATGCTCGACTGCAATTCTGGCCTCAAGTCTCGCGAGCATAGCCCCAATACAGAAATGCTCTCCGTGTCCGAAAGCTAAATGGTCTCGTGCATTTTCTCGATCGACCGAAAACGTATCTGGCTGGCTAAACATCTCCGGGTCTCTATTGGCCGCTGCAAATATCAACCAAATATGATCACCTTCACGTAGTTCGGTCTCTCCAACCGTGGTATCTTGTTTCGCCATACGGAAAAGACCGCCTACCGGCGCTTCAAACCTGAGGCCTTCTTCAATGAAATTGTCGATTAGGCTTACATCGTTCCTTAGTCGCTCTTCTAATCCGTCTTCTACAGCGAGATGGTGCATCAGGTTAGTTAACAACTTTGTCGTAGTTTCATTGCCTGCTACTAGAAATTGTTGCAGCATGGAGAGCATTTCTGCTTCGTTCAACATTTCATCGTTGACTTCTGCATTTGCTACGTCTGAAATAATATCTTCCTGAGCCTCTTCTCTTCTCAGTTGCAGTAGATTTCCGAAAAACTCATTAAATTCGGACAAAGATATCAGGTAGTCGCGGACTTTTTCGGTTGTCGGGTCTGGATTACCTACTGGCATTACTAAATCATCGGACCATTTTTTAAACGTTGCGAGATTGTCTGTCTCCACCCCAAGGGCAACAGCGATAATTGTCATAGGGAGACCTACTGCGAATTCCGAGACGAATTCAGACTCCCCCTTATCTATAATCTCGTCAAGGAGTTCGCTTGTTACTTCTTCGATCATGGGTTCCATACCCCGAAGTCTTGTAGGCCGGAAAGCCCTGTTGACCGCTTTGCGCTGTCGACGGTGTTCCGGTGGATCAGCGTTTAGAAGAACCGCTGCATTCGCTGCATTCGCTAAAAACGTTTGAAAATACTCAGCCATACTTGGATCAGCGGCTAGTTCTTCCATAGCTGTGGCAAACCCAGATCGTCCATCTCGTGGACCAGTAGGCATCAGTGAAGAAAACCGGTCCGTATCATGCAATATTTCCATAATATCTTCATATTTAGTACAGACCCATGTCCCGAGTTTCTCACTAAAATGAATCGGGCTTTCATCTCGCAATGCTGAGAAAATAGGATATGGACACCCTATTGCATCTTGCTCGCGATCAATAAGAGCCGTTAGTCGCTGTTCTGTTTCTTTTGTAGCCATAATCGGACCAGTCTAAATCTGTTTGTGTAAGCGGTTCAAATATTTCAGTCTACAATTCTTTCATTTAGAGGTTTAGCATGCCGCCATCTACTCTGATGACTTGCCCCGTTACATAGGAAGCCAGATCTGATGCTAAGAAACAGACAACATTGGCGATCTCCTCCGGCGTCCCCCATTTCCCTAATGGCACACGCTTGACGAAGTTCTCTATCACATTCTCTTGACCCAACTTTTCAAATGTCGGCTCCCACATCTCAGTCAGAACAAGGCCCGGCGCGCATGCGTTGACACGAACTCCCTTATTGGCCCACTCATTACTGAGATTCTTCGTTAACGTGTTGAGACCACCCTTAGAGGCAGCGTATGCTCCTTGTGTTCCACCTGCACCCGCAGCAGCAGTTGAGGTTACATTCACAACATTCCCTTGCGTGGCGAATAGATCTTTAGCAAAGATTGAGCAGAGCATGAATACCTGTCGAAGATTGACAAGCAAAGTTTCATCAATCGCTTCCGCAGTGGCACGATGCGCTGGTTCATTTCGTTCAACGGCTGCGTTGTTAACAAGGACATCAATACGCTCAAATTTCTCTAACGTTTGCTCTCTAATTTCGTATACAGCTTCATCACTACTCAGGTCACAATCTATAACTAGAGACTCGTTTGATAACCCAGATGAGATCTCATTTAGCTTGTCCTTACTTCTGGAGACGAGGACGACTCTCGCCCCCCCAGCGTCCAAACCCCTGACAGTTGCTTCTCCAATTCCTCTGCTAGCTCCCGTCACAACCGCTACTTTGCCGTCAAAATTCCAATTCATATATCCATATTGACATGAAACATACGCCTTGGTAGTTAAATAGTTACAAATCGCACCTATCGGAGACAGTATGACAAGCCTCGAAAATGATTATGCGCATAAAGCCGCGATACAGGAACTTCAAGTTTTATATTCAATCGCTATTGATTCTGGTGACTACGACATCCTCGATAACGTTTTTACCCCTAACGCTGTAGGTATTTATGGTCGGCCTTATAATGGCATCGAAGAGATCAAAAAAGCCATGTTTGATGGTTGTGAGTATTTAACCGCAGTCCAGCATCTCAATGGAAATCATTGGGCTCAAATTAGCGGCGATAAAGCAACTGCCGGATGCTATCTTCACGTCACACAACATTTATTAGACACCCCCGGCGGAGATTTTCATGAAATGGGAGGAGTCTACAATGACCAGCTGGTCCTTACTGACAATGGATGGCGAATAACTGAACGAAAAATAGAGATCAAGTGGTCAAAGGGCAACCCTCTCATTCGCCAACGTAAGCCCCGTTAACGAGTCTTTCAAGTTTTGTGTAGACAGGTGGCAATGCAAATTATGGTTGTTTGGTGGTGTTCTTCTATTTACATGCCAAACTAGACACATGGCAACTAACTTCGATCCGGATAACTTTGACACAATTACTATAACGTTTAATGGAAATGTCGCTTGGGTCACTCTTGACCGTCCAGAAGTTCTCAATGCATTCAACCAGACAATGCAAGAAGAGATTCGAGCAACTTGGCATGCCTTTAGAGAAATGGATGATGTCCATGCCGTTGTTCTTACTGGCGAAGGGGAAAAATCATTTTCTGTAGGAATTGACCGTGGCGACGATATGTCCGCCCTAGACGACAACGAGAATCTGTACGGGACATCTAATAACTACATGTACGACGATCCAGGAGACGACCTAGGCCCTAAATCCTGTGATTTATGGAAGCCTGTTATTTGTGCTGTAAATGGAATGTGTTGTGGTGGAGCCTTTTACTTTCTGGCGGAATGCGACATTATCATCGCAGCTGATCATGCTACTTTTTTTGATCCTCACGTCACATACGGTATGCCAGCAGTCTACGAACCCATGAAGATGGCTCAACGTATGCCGCTTGGCGAGATACTAAGAATGACACTTATGGGCAACCACGAAAGGCTTTCCGCCACCACAGCCAAACAAATAGGACTGGTTAGCGAAGTCGTCCCGATGGAGACTCTCCATGAGCGTGCATCTTGGATTTCATCTACGATTGCCAGCCAACCAACAGTCGCTGTTCAAGCAAGTCTTCGATCAATTTGGGCCGCAAACGATCTTGGTAGGCTAAACGCCCTATCACTCGCACCCTCCCTTTTGACTACGGGAATGTCAAAGAAAGCAATGGCTGAAGGTCAAGCTTTATTTGAGTCCGGAGACCGCATTAATCATCAAACTCGATGACCAATCAAAATTAGCCGTGGCATAAGCAAAGTTTCTAGCTACCCTTTAAGTGTGCACAACCTACTCCTTGACCTTCGACTTATACGCCCGATGGCCTAACCAGTATGGCCATCGGGGCTTACTGAAGTCGTAATCGAGTCGAGAGGAAAATATGAGCACACACAATCACCTTCATAGCATCCAACAACCAAGTAAGATGCCTTATTCAAAATATAAACCATTTGACCCCATTGATCTTGAGGACAGATCTTGGCCATCAAACGTTATTTCTAAAGCCCCGTTGTGGTGCTCAGTAGATCTACGTGACGGAAATCAAGCTCTAATTGAACCCATGGATCCTGAAAGAAAGTGGAGGATGTTTGAAACTCTCGTTTCGATCGGTTTCAAGGAAATCGAAGTAGGGTTTCCGTCAGCATCAGAAGCTGACTTTCAATTCGTACGAGAGATAATTGAAGCAAATGCTATCCCTGACGACGTGACAATTCAGGTCTTGGTCCAAAGCCGCGAAGAATTAATAAACCGAACCTTTGAATCCATCGCCGGAAGCAAACAAGCGATAATTCATTTCTACAATTCGACGTCTACGCTTCAGCGGCAGGTTGTCTTTGGAATGGACACCTTGGGAATAACGAAAATTGCAACCGATGCTGCCGAAATTTGCAAAAATCTTGAATCGGCAGTGCCAGATACGAACATCCGTTACGAGTACTCTCCTGAATCGTTCACTGGTACCGAACTCACATACGCCAAGGAGATTTGTGATGCGGTTACTGAAGTGATCGATCCCGGTCCTGACAATAAGCTCATTATCAATTTGCCAGCCACGGTAGAAATGGCAACAGCCAATACATACGGCGACATGATCGAATGGATGCACAGAAACTTGAACAGGCGTGAGGATATTATCCTTAGCCTTCATCCACATAACGACAGAGGCACTGGAGTTGCAGCAGCAGAATTTGGAATAATGGCCGGAGCGGATCGCGTGGAAGGAACACTATTTGGTAATGGCGAACGAACTGGAAACGTCGACTTAGTCAACATTGCAATGAACATGTTCAGCCAGGGTGTCGACCCAATGCTCGATATTAGCGACATTAATGAATTGCGAAGAGTAACTGAATACTGCAATCAGCTTCCTGTTCATCCCCGTCATCCGTATGTTGGAGATTTGGTTTATACAGCGTTTTCTGGATCACATCAGGACGCAATTAAGAAAGGCTTTGAGGCGCTTGAGAAAACTGGGGGCACTACATTCGAAGTTCCATATATTCCTATTGATCCAAAAGACGTTGGCCGAACATACGAGGACGTTGTTAGAGTCAACAGCCAATCTGGAAAGGGTGGGGTTTCCTATCTTCTCAAGACAGAGAATCAATTTGATCTACCCCGACGTATGCAGATCGAATTCACTCGAAAAATTCAAAGAATTACCGATATAACTGGCAAAGAGATCACATCGCAACAGATCTATAATGAGTTTGCCGGAGAATACCTCGACCTTGACTACCCTCATGTTCTACATGGGTACGAGTCAGCACAGAACGCAGCGGGCAAAGATAGAACCTTGTTAACTGCCCGCATTTCCAAAGAAGGTGAGCAGTTTGTCGTGCAAGGAGAAGGAAGTGGCTCTCTCGACGCATTTGTTACAGGCTTAAGGAGTGCTCTTGATTTAGACCTTAGAGTGCTTGATTACCATGAGCATTCTAAAGGAACTGGAGCAGATGCAACTGCGGTTGCATATATTGAAATGGCGATCGATGGAAGTGAGCTGTGGGGATGTGGTCTGCATACAGACATAACTACTGCATCTATGCGAGCTATTATTAGCGCTATCAACAGAGCCACTAAAGATCAATAGGCATTCAAGGAGGAGTTTGATCCGATGGTTACTACATCTGATACAGACGAAGACTCCACCATTCGCCCTTTGAGTGGAGTGAGGGTTTTAGCAGTTGAGCAAATGCAGTCGCTACCATTTGCAACTCAGCTCTTGGCACGATTAGGTGCTGAGGTCGTAAAGGTTGAACATCCTATTCGCGGTGACTTGGGCAGAAGCTCTCTTCCTGCTATCAACGACGTCGCTGGAAATCAAATTGGTGCTACTTTTATTCGAAACAATCTCTCAAAGAAAAGTATCGGGATAGATCTTAAGCATGATTCGGGGCAGAAAGTTTTCAAAGAACTTCTTCCAAAGTTTGACGTTGTAGCTGAAAATTTTAAACCAGGAACAATGGAGAGCTTCGGCCTTGATTACTCTTCGTTACAATCGCTTGATAAGTCGATTATTTATCTTTCGATCTCAGGATTCGGGCACGATTCAAATAGTCCCTACACTGGTTGGCCTGCATTTGCCCCAATTGCCGAAGCGATGTCAGGCCTATACACCTTCAATCGCCCCTCTGAAGAAGAGCTTAAAGTTTCTCCAGCTGGTGCACTTGGTGACACTGGAACGGGACTTTTCGCTGTCATCGCTATCCTTGCCGCTCTTCGCTACCGCGAAACTACAGGTAAGGGTCAATATATCGATCTTTCGATGCTGGATTCAATGGTTGCTTTTGCTGACATAGTCCCGAACTACTTTTCAATGGGACGCGACCCTCGTACCCCAAGTCCACTCATTAATCACGGGTTTAAAATCATTAAAGGTGAGATTGTCATACAAATTGGCAGAGAGCATCAATTCAATCAATTTGCTGAGCTGCTTGGGAAGGAACAATGGCTTGATGATCCTCGCTTTACTAGTCGAGAGGGTTGGGTGCAGAACATAGAACTACTTCGTGAGACAGTGCATCAATGGGCAGGTGACAAAGAGCCAATCGAAGTGTGCAGTCTTCTAGCAGGTGCTGGTATTGCTGCAGCTCCCGTATTCACAGCTGAGGATATTGTTAATGATCCCCACATTAAATCGCGAAATATGCTTGTCGAAATAGCCACTGATTCTGGCGAAGCAGCGCTTGCCGCTGGGAACCCGATAAAGATGGCTGGTGTTCGAGATGGTACTGATACTCCCCTGCCTTCACTTGGGGAACACACAAATGAAATCCTTGCTTCCGAGCTTCGGATGCCTCTTGAAGAAATCGAAGAATTAAGGAGAGAAGGCGTTATCAGATAAAGGGGTTTTCTTAGTTAGATATTATCTCTAAATCTTTGAACGTCGGGATCTGCTAGAGGAATACGCCCAACCCCTATATTGTTAGAAGGCCAGTTGGCTTCGTTCTGAATTAGAGGAGATTCTTTGCCTTCCCCGAACCAAAGAAGGTGTTTTCTTTTTTCGAATTTCCAGATCCCTACCCCCGAACTGTCAACAGAGGTTCTCCGATACGTATCAACGTATTTGATTACCTGTTCGTAGTAGCCTTCGTCCGTATTTTGAGCAAAGCACCTGGCCCAGACTTCTCCTTCGGCCCTAGTGTCATCAACAAATTTAATTCTGTGGTTGGTGATAAGAATTATCCCCAACTCTAAGCTGCCCATTGTTTTTTGCATCAGGTTGTGGAGGGCATCAGGGCCTTTCCCATATGCCCCGAAATCTGCATCATCAACAAACAGAGAAGACATAAATTCAACGTCTTTATCAGCAACTGCCGAAGAATAGTCAAACACTAAATCACGTATCGATTCTTTTGCTTGTAGACGTGTGAGTGCCTGGAACTCCTCGGATTGCATACATATAGTTTTACACTAGATTCGCTTAATCAATCTTCATTTGGTATCAATACGGTACGTCATAGATGAAAGGCCTCCAAGAACCTATGGTTATTTCAGATTCCGAATCACAAGAACCATGGGAATTACGTCGTGAGATTAAGTCCTTTTCACTTACCGACGTAGAAATAGAAGAGATCATCCATTCTGCAAGCCACACAGTTGTTTCCTGGGTTACGAAATCCAATGAACCTGTCACCGCAGTCATGCTCTATACGGTACTCGACGGAAAAATTACTGTAACTTCAACTACAAACAGGGCGAAGTACCATGCGTGGATGAGAAACCCTGCAGCTTCTTTCTGTATATGGGATCCAACAAACATCGGCCGCCAGGTCACGTTACGGGGGAATATTGAGATCTTTAAAAGTGACGAATTGCTCGAGCGATACACTGAAGCCTTTCTTACACGAGCTTTCGGGGGAACTCGACCTACAGAAGAACGAATAAAACGGGAACTAGAAACGTTTCAAGCTCCTGACAGGCATATGATGCAGCTACACGTTGAATCAACAGTAAGCCACGACCTCCCTGCCCTATTATCGGCGGAGAAGGCAATGAGGTAGAGTACTTCGATGATTCCTTCCGAAGAATACATGCTTGGCCTAGTTGGACATAAATTTCCTGGGGGTAACAGAACTATTGACCGCTGGGAAAACTACCTTCTCACTGATTGCACAACCTCACCTCAGCTAGAAGATGGACT
>PVBE011865229.1_pt1 | contig 19621 bp, 14 predicted proteins | sample 1631181 | NCBI WGS metagenome assembly PVBE01 (sample SAMN08397723, study PRJNA350692) | Marine metagenome, whole genome shotgun sequencing project. | isolation source: water | place: Pacific Ocean | collected 2012-04 | reverse complement strand
GAACAGCCGGGAGAGCGCGTCGGCCGAGCGATCGTGATCGAGACTCCGGAGCAGCGCGGCGAGCGTCTTGTCGAGGTCGGGCAGGTAGCCTCTCAACATGGCTTCCAGCTCGGCGCGCCGTGCCGCGGCTTCTCGGCGGGTTCGGCTCTGACGTTTCTCCGGCTTGATGTCCAGCGTCGTGCGGAAGCCGAACGCGTACTCGCTGCGGACAGGGAAAGGGCGATCGCCCGATTCCTTCGCGGCCGTCGCGGCGTGGTTCCTCTTCTGCCGGGTCTTCGGCTTCTTGCCTTTGAGATCTCGGGACGCGGCGGCCTTTCGCAAGGACGACAGGTAGTCGTCCTTGATCGCTCCGACGGCGGCGCGCACCGCCGTCAGGATCCGTTTCTGTTCGCGGATCGACTGCTTGTCGAACACCGCCAGCATACCGGATGCGCGGCTCGCGGCTGCATCGCTCGGCTTGTCTCGGCGCTGCGCCTGCATCGGGGCGAGGGTGGCGAGGATGGTGGAAAGACAGATGAGTTTCGTGATGTGCAAGGGTTCCTCTGATCGCCGCGCTGGTCTGTGGTGGTCGTGGTGGTGGTGGCCGCGCCAACGGTGCCATCGTCGCAGGAATGCTCGCTTCTTCGTCGCAATACCCAACACGGGGTGCGTTGTCACATCCGCGAGACAGCGTTCGTACTACGTACGCGTCGGGGACGTCTCAACGTTGTGACGCGGGCCTCACTGACGCACCTGTCACAGGGGCGGGATCCGTCTGCAAATGGAACGACCACTGCGCCCTGCACCGACCCGATGATTCACCCCCGAGGACGAGATCCGGTCGTGAGGATCGCCACGATGTTGCTCGTTTTCTTCGGCACCCTGGAGCCCCCTGATCCGGCGGCTACTGCGGGCTGCGGGCGGTTCGCGTTACCGCGTAATTGTGCATTCCGATGAGGATTAGCGCGATGACGGCGAGAAGGCTGAGCAGCAGGCCCGTCAGGAAGCCGGGCGGAACGTATTCGAACTCCACCGTGCTCGACCCCGCCCGAACGCGCACCAGCCGAAACAGACCGTTTGCCCGCATCATGGGTTCGTGTTCGCCACCCACCTTGACCGTCCAGCCCGGCGCCCAGGTGTCGAACATGACGAGATACCCCGGCTGATCGGTCTCGACAGCGAACGAGATACGGTTCGCGCTCTCGGATACGAGGCGCACAGAACTCGCGTCGCTGGACGGCAGGCTGGGGAGGTCGTCGGAGACGACGACGCGTTTCTCGACGTCGAACTCGGGATTCGAAGACCCGTGGTAGGCTGCCACCGCATCCGGGACGCGAACCGTCTCGTAGTACACCTTGGCCCTCGGGAGCGCGCCGGGAATGCGGTATGCCTTCCAGCTCGGGCTTCCCGATGGGAACTCCTCCCAACCCGGGTCGAGCGGCGGCGCATTCAGGAACGCCAACGAAACTCCGAGTTGCCGAAACGTGTTGTTCGTGCAGTTCCGGCGCCCCTCCGGGAACCAGCGGAAGGACGGTTCCCCGTACCCTTGCGCGGCGCGCAGACCGTGTCGCAGAGCGAGATCAAAGCACGGAGCGAGGTTCGCGAATGCCCGGTTCACTGCTTCGTCGTCGAGCTCCGCGAGATTGGTGGGGGGGATCCACTGGAGGTCTGCGTGGAAGCGCCGCACCGATCCCGTCTCGTCGGGGGCCATGTTCTTGATTTCAGGAACGTACCGCTGTGTCTGCTCGTACGCGGAGGCGAGGACGGTATGCCGGCCAACGAACGTCGCGATCGAGCCGTCGACGATCGTGATTCCCAGGAGCAGCCAGAACCACTTTCGCCGCTGTTCGAGAGCTCGCAACCATCCGAACGCGGCGATGACGATGACGCCGAAAGACGCGACGTAGGCGAAACGGGCGGGCACGCGGAAGCCGCGGATCAACGGCAGTTCTTGCGAGATCGAGTAGGCGCCTGGCCCGCCGAACGCGACGTACATCGAGAGCGCGCCGAGGATCAACCAGAACACTGTTTCGACTCGTCGTGTTGCGCCGTGCCCGCGGAACATGTGGAAGATCCCGAGGCACAGTCCTGCGTACACGAACAGCGTCGGGTAAGCGGAGGCCTCTGGCCAGCCAATCGGGAATGAACCGGGGACTAGCACTTGATTCAGGTGCTTTGTCCCCAATGAGTAGCCAATCCACTCGGCGAACGGCGTACCGCCGGGTCGCGATGACTCGCTCACGAACGCGAGTGTCGGGAGGAGCTGTACGCAACTCAGACACAAGCCGAGCGCGAAGCCCACGCCGATGGTCGTGGATTCGCGAGCTGGAAATCGGCGCGCCTTCCACCAGGTTCGAGCGAGTTGGGAACCCGCGTACGCGCCGCCGATCAGTAGTGACAGGAGGTGGACCTGCGGTCGACCCGTCAACGCGCCAAGTCCGACAGCGAGGGCGATCACGAGGATGCTCCGCCTATCGATGCCCCACAGGAGCAACGGCAGGTAGGCCGCTGCGGCGACCGCGTGGCCCCAGATGGTCATTCCCGCGAGACGACCAGACGTAGCAAAGGTGACGGCGCAGATCAGCGCGAGCTTGCCGTGGCCCGTGAGCCGACGCAGGTAGAGCCAGCAGAAGAAGCCGCCCAGAACCAGGTGGAACAACGTGAAGAAATCGAGGGCACGGTGGGCGGGGAAGAACGGCGCGAACAAGTACGTGAACGGATAGGCGAGGCTGGCTTCGCCGCTGGCGAAGAGCGGATATCCACCGCGCACGCCATGGGTCCAGAACGGAAACTCCCCCGACACGATCGTCTCCCACGCGTCGTGCCAGAGAGGCACGTGGAGGAAGAACCGGTCAACGTGGTAGTAGGACTCGGTTCCGATGACGACCGGCAGGTTGCCGATCAGGACCGCGAGACAGAGCACGGCAACAGCGATGAGCCATTCCTTTGGTCGTGCCAGCCCGGGTTCCATCGCACGGATTGTGCCACGGGCGCTACCCGAATAACCACGCTGTCTCGGTCTCCCGTCTTTGACGGTGCGTTAGCGGCCCGCGTCGGGTCAGTGCCCGATGTTCAATCGCAGTCCCCGGGTCATGGAGACACCCTGTGTCGCAGCCGTGTCGAGTTGCATCAGCTGTACGAAGACACTCGCGCACGCGGTGTTGGGGACAGTCACCGGTAGCGTCGCGCCGCCATTGGGCACGGCCAGGTTGACCAACGCGTAGGGCGGGGCGACGAGCAGTTGCCCGCCGAGGAAGGGGAGCGACACCGGACTGAGGCCTGCCAGCAGCAGGCCCTGGGTCGTGGAACCCGATGAGTTCGACGCCAACAGGTTGATGATGGCATTGATCTTGGGCGCAGCACTGACGGTGAGAGTCGGCACGCCGTTCTTGCCGGTCAGACCCGTTCCGTAACTGCTCGATGAAGCTTCGCAACCAGAGATCCGGGTGTACGCCAATCCGCTGATCGTGACCGCCTTGAAGGACAGGTTGACCGCGGTGGCCGCTTTGCCGTGCACGCGGAAGTCGGAGTTCGAGATGCCCTTCAGGCTCGTGAAGTTCCAGGTTCCCCTGAGGTTGAGCGTGCCGCCGTCGAAGTCGAAGTAGGCCGGGGCGCCGGGTTGGGTGAATACGAACGCATTGGCGGTGGCCGACATCGTCAGCGTTCCATTGTCGAGGTTGTAGACCGACCGACCGGTGGTCCCGGCCACGGTTCCCAGGTAGAGCGTGCCACGGAGAATGGCGACAGACACCCCGCTCTGTGTGAACACCGCCGTCTGGTTGCTGCCAGCCGAGCCGAGCTTGAGATACCCAGAGTCGAAGATGCCTCCCTTCAGGTCGTAGTACGCCTGCTGCGTGCGGGCCTTCTGGGCCATGTTGAGGCCGTGGGTCGCGACGGAGCCGAACCTGGCCGAGCCGCCGGTTTGCAGGAAGCGGGATGCACGGTCGCTGCTGTTGTCCCACGTGAAGGTCGAGCGGTAGTCCGCGTACAGGCTGCCGCCCCTGAGTTCGTAGTTGACGTGGCCCTTGGCCACAGCGGCCTTGGTCGAGGACAGATAGAGCGAGTTCAGATTCAGCGTACCGCCGGTCTGCACGATCTTGGTGCTGGTGACTGCGCCCTGGAAGAGGGCCGAGTTACCCAGATTCTGGGTACCGGTTGTCGAGGAAATGTTGATCGTGATGCCGGCGGCACCGGGCCGGATGGTGTCGCCGTTGATCGGCACGCGGTTGACGGGAGGAGTCTGATTGGTTCGCCAGTTGGCGGCAGTCTCCCAAGCGCCGTCCTTGCCGGCGACCCACGCGATGGTGGCTTGTGCGGACCCGAGGGAGGAGATGGCCAAGAGGGCGAGTGACGCGAATGTGAGTTTCGTGAGTGTCATGGCTGGATGATCGTTTGGATCGTTGGTACGAGGTGTCGTCGGGTCTAACGCGGTCGATAACGCGAGCGGACCCTCTCCTGATCGCTCCATGCAACAGTAATACAATCGAGTATGAGGATGGTATCCGATCGAACTCGTGACGATCTTGGATCAGGAGCCTGCGGTGCATCGCAAATCGCGCCGACAAACAGCGTGACCACAACGAGTTCGGTTTTCACATTAGGAGTGATTGAGCTACGCGGTCGCGCGGACTCGACAGGCGTGGGATCGTCCATGTGACCAAGTGCCCTCCTAGAACGCTCTCGTTCCTCAGGACAGCGAGTCTCTCGCTGCGAGGGACCTTCTGAAAACCAAGGGTTCGAACGTCACGGATGCCGATCTTCAATCGATTTGCACAGCATCCGGGCTGACCGAGCTGAACTTGTCGGGTTGCAATCGCTTCTCCGATACAGGGCTGTCCCACGTCGCCAATCTCACGCAGTTGAGATCTCTCGATCTTTCGAAGTGCCATCGGATCACCGCCAAGGCTCTTGCGGCGATCTCCAAGTTGAAGCACTTGGAATGCTTGGACATCAGTTCGACGAGAGTCGATTTGCCCGTGGTCTACGCATGGCTCGAGAACGTGCTGATGCGCGACGCGTAGAGGCAAGACGGGGGACACTGCGATAGCGCCGGTGCAACCATGCCGTGCCTTCGCCAGAGTCTCCTCGTCGTTCTCGTGTTCTCGAGTTCGAGTCCCGTCCCCGCGCAGCGTGCGGGCCGTGCACGTTCGCTAGCAAGCGGCTTGACCGACTAGGCGGTCAAGCTCGCGTCGGCACTCTCGAGGAGCGGCCCGATCGGCGCGCAGTCCGACGCGAGCGCGTTGTTCAGGATCACACCTCGCAGGCCCCGACTCTCGAGTCCGAGCAGCGGGTAGAGTTCCCCCGGAGTATGCACCGTGCACCGCGTGTAGACCTGGAACCAACCGTGGGACATCACGCGTTCCAGTACGGTGAGGTCCAGGTACGCATCCTTGCCAGCCGACTCGACACTGTTGTAGATGATGTGCTCCGCGCCGGTGTCGAGAAGAACCTGCAGCGCCTGGTCCAGGTCGAGTCGCCTGTCCGATTCCATATCGCCGAGCGCCTCGTTACCCACGACGTCGAGAGTGGCGACGACGCGCAGCCCAAAGCTCTTGACGAGCTTCCTCGCCGCGCTCCAGTCCCGAAAGGGAAGGTCGCCGAGCACGACGCGATCCGCGCCCAGTCGGAGGAGTTCGACGGCGCGTTGCGCCGTGCGGACGCCACCGCGCACCTGGTATGGGATCCGCTCTTCCGACAGCCTCCGCAACACGTCGTTGTTGTTGCCAATCCCGAACATGGCGTCGAGGTCCACGACGTGCAGGAACATCGATCCCGCAGAACGAAGCTCGCGAGCGGCCTCCAGAGGGTTCTCACTGAGCACGGTCGTCTCGGTTTCCGAGCCACCGACCAATCGCACCAGTTTGCCACCAAGAAGCTCCAGGGTCGGGATCAGGATCATGATCCTTAGTCGTCTCCGAACCAGGACCAACTCTCGCGCGATCCGTTCAAGTCCCGATCCTGGACTGGTAGTGACGGCCTACTTCAGCACGACGAGCTCTAGCCCGGGCGGAGGCCGCCGCCCCGAGTTGGCCACACGGCGCTACCATCGCGGTTTGCAGCCGCACCTTGCTCCCGATCAGATTCGTATTGTTCGCCGTCGGCCTGCGTCCCGTTCGTTTGTAGAGACCGCGCAGCTGTACCGCCTTCATCGGTTGGCCGATCAGGCCGTCGAAGGCGAACGCGCCGCCGCCCGACGGATTTGTGTGGCACTCGACGCAGCGGAACTGGATCGCTCCGTTCTTGCCGACGTCTTTCTTCGTGTTGAACAGGATCTCGCCGTCCTTCGCGCTCGCGCCGACCGGCGTCGTCGACAGCGTGTCGTCGCGGTTCCGATTCGGGTTCGGCATGAACCGGATCCCCCGCATGTATGCGACGAAGGACGCCAGCCAGGAGCGGCTTCGGGTGCGACCGAGCACCCGGAAACCGGAGCGAGGAGCGAGGCGAGCGGGACAGTGCGCATTCGCGTAGTCTGGACAAGCTCGGTTGGTTCTGACAGGAGGGTTTGGCGTGCGTGGATCGTGAAATATGACCACGGCGCGAGAATGTCAGCTACACTGACCACTACGCGGTTTGCTCGTCCCCGGCAAGTTCATGAACCTGACCAAGCACCGTCCCCTCGCGTGCGCGATCCCGAACCTCTTCGCCTCGGCAGCCGTCCTGTGTCTCACCGCAGTATGTAGCGCGCAAGAAGGTCCGCGCATCGCCGTGGATGCGATGCGCGCTGAGGGCCATTCGGTGCGTTGGGATGGCGGTAGGCTCTTGGCCGACAGTCCGGCCTACAAGGCCCGGTTCGACAGAAGCGGGATCCACTTCACGCCGACCCTCGGCCCCACCGCGCCTAGGAACTTCCCCGTGCAGCTGGTCTTCGATTCGATTCGACGAGGGTCGACCGTGATCGAAACCGGTTCCGGTGCCGAACCCAGTCTCTCCGCTGACGTCGTGAGCATTCCGCGTGGCAGTGACGGCGCGCTGGACATCATCGAGCGTTACGAAGTTCGTGACACAGACATCGAGCAGAGCTTCGTGTTCCGCAGCAGGCCTGCAGGCACGGGAGACCTGATCGTGCGACTGCGCGTTCACACCGAACTCGCAGCGAAGCGGGGCGAGGGGCTCGAGACGCTGAGTCTGACCAAGGAGGGTCTCGTCGGCGGCGTGAAGATCGGAGAGGTGACGGGTTTCGACGCGGACGGGGACCGGGTTCCCGGCCACATGAACTTCGATGGCGACTTCATCGAGCTCGTGCTGCCAGCGCGTTTTGTCGACGCGGCGGCCTACCCGCTGGTCCTGGATCCGGTCATCGGTGGCATATTCAGCGGTGGTGCGTCGTTCCAGGACAGACGGCCCGACATCGCATACGACGCTACCAACGACTTCTATCTTCTCGTATGGGAGATCCACCACTCGGCGACGGACGTCGACATCTGGGCGACGCGGTTGAAGAGCGACAACACCGGGCGCACGGGATTGGTCGTAGTCAGCGGAACCGGAATCCAGAGCCGCCCGAGCATCGCCAACATCGCGTCCACGGACATGTACATGGTGGTGTGGCAGGACAACGCGAAGGGAAACTGGGATGTGAGGGGTCGTGCGGTCGATGTCAGCACGAAGGCAGTGTCTGCGATCGTGACCATCGCCGGGACGACGTCGAATGAGATCACTCCGGACATCGCGGGAGAGGTGACGAGTGCGGACGACGACGCGGTGTGCGTCTGGGACGATGAGGGCGTCGGCATCCGTGCAGTCGAGATCGAGGTGAAGAGCACGACATCCGTGACCGTGGGAACACCGAAAACACTCGCGGTCGGCAAGGCACCGCTGCACGACAACCCGGCGATCTCAAAGAGTGGCGGAGCCAAGCGGCGCGTCGCCATCGTCTGGGAGGCCTTCACCTCGAGCATCGCCCTCCAGGCCTTCACGATGGACCTCGCTCCTGCGAGCGCACCGGTCTCGCTGCCGCTGACGAACCAGTTCCCGGACGTCGACGGCGACGGCACGGACTTCGCGGTCGTATTCCAGAGACCGGAGAGTTCGACCTCGAGTCTCGGCGACATCTGGTGTTGGGCGGTCTCGGTCCCGGCCACGGTGACCCAGCCGATGCGCACCCGCGTCGCCCCGCGGGCGTTGGCTGCCACGAGCAACGACGACGAGGCTCACCCGGCCGTGTCCTTCGTCGGGTCGCGCTACGTGGCTGTTTGGGCCGATCGCGAACCGAACTCGACGACCTCGTACCGGTGTCACATCCAGAATCTGTTGCCCGACTGCACGAACTGTGGATCGGGGTGGCGGGTCTCGCGCAGCTCCGGGCGAAGGTGTGAATGGCCGGCGATCGCTTCCCACTTCTCGGGGGGCGCGACCACGTCCGATCAGGCGTGGATCCTGTTTCAGCAGGAGGAGCTCAGCGCCACGCCGCCGCGGAGCATGGTCATGGTGGCCCGCTACGACGCCGTCGTCGGTGGGCCGGTGCAGACGATCGCCAACAGTTGCGGAGGCGGGGGTACACTCAGCATCTCGGGGGCGTTTTCGTTCGGGGAGAAAGTGACCTTCCAGCTGCGCGGAGCGGATACCGGAGCGACCAGCGGCATTTTCGTCGCCGGGGTCCCTTCCTCGCGACCGCAGTTCCCGTGCGCCACGTGCCAGTTCTTGCTCGGACCGATCATGGTTGGCCTGCCCCTGAGCGCCGGTGGTACGCAATTGACCTCGACCATCCCCTGCGACATGCGTTTGCTTGATTACGACCTCGACGTGCAGGTCATCGTACTAGGGACAACTTCCTCGCCTTGCCCGATCGTGTTGGGGTTGAGCGCTTCAAACATCCTGCGGGCGCGGGTTCGTGACTGACTCGGGTCAGATTACAACAATGGGATGTCCCGAACCCCCTGGCGAGCGGAATAGTCCCTGGGTCTTTTGACACAACGGCTTCGATCGCGGCCATGATGATCTAGCCGGCGTCGGAACGCGATGTGGGGACCCGAGCCGGCGAAGTCCCCGCCAACCCGATGAACAAGACCCTTTCCCTGATCCTGATGGTGCTTCTGGTCGGTGGCGCCGGCGCGTATTTCGCGATGACCGGTGACGACGGCCTCGAGGTCTCGCAGATCGAGACCGAAGTGCTGGTCGAAGACGACGGCGAGGCACCCGATTCGCTCGATGCGGACGCGTTGCAGTCCGAGGGTGTCGAGACGGAGAAGTTCGACGACACGCTGCCGGAAGGTCTCGAGGACTTCATGCGCGAAGAGGTCGCCGGCGGCGAAGGCGAGGGCAACGCCCGCGCGCTGGTGCTGCAGGTGTGGGACGGCAAGAAGGGAGTGCCGGCGGTCGAGACGGATGTCTTCATCCTCGACGGTTTCGACGGCGACAGGCTCAAGGACCCGTTCGCCCAGCACTGGAGCGGCGTCGCGGAGAATCAGGGGCAGCGATTCAAGACCGACGTCAAGGGTCGAGTCGAACTGCCGCCGGTGCAGAAGCGGGCGATCGTGACGGCGCAGGGTCCGGGGACCTACGGCTTCGCCATGGTCGGTCGGAGACACCGCGAGGTCGAGACGATCACCCTGCACGTGGATGAGACGGTCACCGTGCGCGTCGTCGCCGCCGACAAGGATGGCGAGGATCGCACGGTCGCGGGGGTGCCGATCGGTCTCGTGCAGCGGATCCCGGCTCGCGAGTATCCGCGACAAATGCAGGCGTTGATGGTCCAGATGGACCAGCTCGCGATGCAAGAAGCCAAGATCAACCAGTTCATCCGCGAGAACCCCGGTCGGCGCGGGGAAGCGGCGCCCAGGATCGAGAAGATCCGCAATCGGCAGCGGGAGATCAAGGGTGCCATGCGCGGGCTGAAGGGCGGCGGAAACCGGGGCCGAAATGGCGGTCGCAAGGGTGGCGACGGCAAGAAGAAGGGGCGGGGCAAAAAGAAGCGCCCGGCGGGGGCCGCCAAGGCGAAGCAGAAGCCAGAGGTGGTCATCTCACTGCGTTCCGAGGTGAAGGCGCGCCGTTTGACGGATGGGAAGGGGATCGCGGTGTTCCGGCATTTCCAGGCCTACCGACAGCAACACGAGAAGTGGTGGCCCGGCCAGCACGTCAGCCAGTTCCAGGCCGTCCTCCTCATGCCGCTCTCGCAACCGGAGTCCCGCGAATTCTCCGGTCAACCGGTCAAGTCGAAGACGATCGAGTTGCGGCTGCCGCCGACCGGCAGCATCTCCCTGCGCATGGTCGATCTCGACGGTCGGCCCTTCACGCACCCCGTGCACGCTGACCTCCGCATGAACGGTGGAGTCGATCCCTGGGAGCGCATCAAGAAGCGCAAGGATCAGAACGAGACCGAGATCGTGTTTTCGTTCGTGGGGCTGGGGCTCGAGTTCACGGCGCAGTGCAGGCTCGACGACGAAGACTTCCGCTGGAACGTCCCGCTGTTCGCCGGGCCGGACAAGCCGGGTGAACGCGTCACGATCGACGTGGTGGTGGCGCCGAAGGAAGGCATGCTGTTTGGTCGATTGCTCGACGCCGCGGACAAACCGCTCGCCGGCCTGCGTCCAAGCTTCCTGATCAACACCAGCACCGGGCGACTCGAGGGCGAGGACGTCACGACCGATATCGAGGGTCGATTCCACCTGCCCTATCAGGCATTCGAAAAGAACCGACCGCCGTTCCGTCTGGAGATCCGGCAAAACAACGTGCGACCGGCCGCCGGCTTCGCGATGCCCCTCCAGGGACTTCCCGCCGGTCGAGTGACCGACCTCGGCGATCTGCGCCTCGACGCGTTCGCCGCGATCGCGCGCGTACTCGTCATCGACGACCGGGGCCAGCCGGTCCCGGGAGCCAATGTCCAACTCGTGCGCGAACGCGACCTGAACGGCGATCCGCCGCGGCGGGCATTCGTCGACGAGGCCTTTGTGATGGCCCGCGCCGACAAGGAAGGCCGGTACGAACTCTTCGGCGAGCTCGAATCGGCTCGTTATCGGGTGCGAGTGAGCACGCGCCGCCACTTCCCGTTCGAGTCCGATGACATTCAGCCGGGCGCGGAACTCGACCTGAAGTTGCTGCGCAACTCGAAAGTCGTCGGCACCGTCCTGTCGCCTTCCTGGTTGCCGAGCCGCGACCTCAAGGTGGTGCTCGTATCGGCTGTCAACACGAAGCAGCGGCGCGAAGACCGGATCCACGATCACAGGGGCAAGAAGTACGTCTACTTCGACTGGGTCAAACCCGGCGTCTACAACATCCTGATCAGCCTGCGGAGTTTCCCGGATCCGATCATGCGGATCGACGGCATCCAGATCGAGCCAGGACAACAGGGTCTGCACCGGCGCCTGCTCGACCTCGACATCGGTGCGCTCCTGCGACGCTTCCAGCTCACCGCCGTCAATGAACGGGGTCAGCCGATCAAGCCGGACTGGCCCCTCATCGCGCAAGTCGTGCGACCGAACGGCCAGACCTCGTTCGTCGGTTTCAAGTGGATGGGTCAGAAGCTCGAGATCATCAGCGCCAGCACGCAGCTCGAGGTGTGGCCGATGGCGGATGGCTACAGCGCGGACCGCACCTTCCTCAGCCCGGGTCCGAACGAAGTGCGGTTCCTGAAGATCCCGCCGGTCGAATTGGTCTTGCCCGGCATGCGTCGCCTCGTGGGGCAGGCCATGGTGTGGATCAAGTTGCAGTCTGTTGGCCCCGTCGTCGCCGGGTCGCCGCAACGGCTCGCGACGTGGGATGGGCCGAGCAACCGCATCGGGCGCTGGTTCCGCGGCAGACTCGCGAGGAAGACTGGCGTGCTCTTGGGGCCGGGAGAGTCCGTGAAGATCCCGTCGGTGGCGGATGGTCAATACAAGGTGATCGCCTTCCTGCTGGCGACGGGGAAGAACCGGATAACCCGCGCGGTTCCGGTCGACCTCGGTGCCGTCAACGTCCACATCGTACCCGGCGGTGGTCTGCACAGAGTGACGGTGAGCGTCGACGTCGAGAAGGTGCAGAAGGGCCTCGCCGAGCTGGTCCGGCGAGAGGCGGCGAGCGCGAAGCGGCCCTAGACTATCCGGTGCGGCGGCGGGTTCGGCGGCTGGGTCAATCGGCGAGACGACGGCGAAAACCCGACGCTGCCCGTTATCCCCTGCAGGCGCGGAGACGGCGCTCGATCTCCGCCCAGTTGACGTGGTCGGTGAACTTGTCGGCGTATTCGGCCTTCTTGTTCTGGTAGTCGATGTAGTAGGAGTGCTCGTACATGTCGACGACGACGAGCGGCACGCCGAACCACGCCGGGCCGTTGTCGTGCGAATCGGTCGACATGTTGTAGAGCTTCCCGTTCACGGGGTGGTACCCGAGCACCGCCCACCCGCGACAGGACTTCGCCGCGGCGCGGAAGTCGTCGATCCAGCGATCGAGGGATCCGAATCGCTTCTCGACGGCGGACTTGGTCGCCTTCTCGGGGTCGGTCTTCTTCGCCGTCATCCCGTCGAAGTAGAGCTCGTGCATCACGACGCTGTTGGCCTTCGCCACCCGCGCGCGGTGGTTGCCGGTCGGCGCGGCGTCGAGCTTCACGAACCCTCGCAAGGCCCCCGCGTAGTGCGAACCGTGGTGCCATTCGATCTGCTTCGCCGACAGGAAGCCCTCCACTTCGGTGTATGGCAGCGGTTTCTTCTCGCCCGTGATCAGCCCGGACTTGCCCGCGACGAAACCGGATGTGTCCGCCAGCAGTCCGCGGGAAGGCTCGCCCGGAGACGCCAGTCGCGCGCCTGTGGCTGCCGCGGCCGCGTAGAGAATGGAACGTCTCGAGAGATTCATCGCCTGTGCCTTTGGGTTGGAGGGTGCTTCGCGACTCAGGATACATCCGGTGCACGATGACGCGGTCAGGATCACATAATCTCACTAGACTATGTCCATGCATGCCCGCCCCGCAGTCGTTCGCCTCGGTGTCGCGATTTTGCTACTGGCCCTGTTGCTCACGGCCTGCAGCGACAGCTTCGCGCACTCCTCAGAAGAGGAGATCAGAGAGGAATTCCCCGACGCCCAGCTCTCCGATTCGACTTCCCCTTTCGTCGGAGAGATCAGCCGCTATTTCCCGTTCATCGCCGACAAGGGCAAATTGACTGGGACTGGCTACACGAAATGACGGGACCACACTTCGACTTGACCGGTCGCGTGGCCGTCGTGACCGGTGGCGCACGCGGAATCGGGTTCGCCGTGGCGGAGCGACTCGCCGTTGCCGGCGCGTCCATTGCCATCGTGGACGTCGACGCGCCGGGTAGTGCGCGCGCGGCGACCCGGCTCGCGGAGTCTGGCGCTCGGGCGACCTCGTTCGGGCTGGACGTCACGAACGAAGAGCAGATCGAGGACATGACGGCTTCCGTCGTCGCCCAATGCGGCAGCTACGACATCCTCGTTTGCGCCGCGGGGATCACCGGACGCAATGCGTTCGCGTGGGAGACCTCGGCGGAGGAGTGGCGGCAGGTCCTCGAGGTGAACCTGACCGGACTCTGGCTGTGCAACCGCGCCGCGTTGGGACCGATGCGCGCGGCGAACTACGGTCGCATCGTCAACGTCGCTTCGGTCGCGGGCAAGGAGGGCAACCCGAAGCTCGGACCCTACTCCGCCTCGAAGGCCGGCGTGATCGGCGTGACGAAGTCTCTCGCGAAGGAAGTCGCCGACACCGGCATTCGCATCAACTCGATCGCGCCCGCCGTCATCGATACGCCGCTGCTCGACGGCGTCTCCAAGGAGACGATCGACTACATGGTCGCGAAGATTCCAGTCGGTCGGGTCGGCACGCCTTCAGAGGTGGCGGCTCTCGTGCACTACGTGGTCAGCGATGAGTGCAGTTTCGCTACCGGAGCCTGTTTCGATGCTTCCGGAGGACGCTGCACGTACTGACCGCGCTCAGAAGGCGACCTGACACGACAGAGTCATCAGGTCTTCGTTCTTTGGCGCGACGTCGTAGTGCGTGTAGCGGAGCTGGACCTTGGCGTTGTGATCGTGAAGAAGGAACGACAGGCCGACCGAGGAGCCGCTCACGGCATTCCCGGGCACGTCACGGTCCGGGTCCGAAACGCTCAGGACGTCCGGGGACAGAGCAGCCAGCTGCTACTTCTTTTTCTCGTCCTTCTTTTCGGTCTTCTCGGCTGTCTTCTCGGCTGGCTTCTCGGCTGGCTTCTCCTCGGGCTTGCTGCGCCCGATCGTCCCGGGCGCCCTCAGCTTTTGCAGCAATTCCCGCACGACCTTTCGCGTCAGCGCCAGCGTCTCGATCCGGCCAACCCTGGCGATGTTGATGCCGATGACCTCGCCGTCGAGGTTGACGAGCGGGCCGCCGCACTGGTTCGGCTTCAGCACGGAGTCGTGCTGGATCACCTCGGTGAAGCCGATGCGCACGTCGCTGAGCGGACCCCAGTAGGCCTGCCGGCTGCTGATCGTGCCGCGGCGGTCTTCCTTCGGATTCGGGTTCTTGCCGAGCGTCGCCTTGACGATGACGTCCTTGTCGCCGCGCCGCACCTTGATCGTGACTTCGGTCCCGGCTCCGCTGCGGCTGATGCGGGTGACGAACTCGTCGTGGTCGCGCATCGTGCGTCCCTCGTATTCGAGCACGACGTCGCCCTTCCGCAGGCCTGCGACTTCCGCCGGCGTGCCCTTGATGACGTCGTCGATCTGCACGCGGTCGCCTTGCATCCGCGCGAACATACCGAGGAAGCCGGGCACTCTCGGCGTGCGGCTCCGACCGCTGCGGCTGCGCCGCTTGAACTTGCTCCGGTCACGGTTGTGGATCTTGTTGCTCATCACGCCGACCGCGATCGGCAGCTTCTTCGGACCAGGCGAGGCGAGGAAACTCCCCACGGAGGCGCCGACATCCTCGCTCCAGTGCGCAGGATTCAGGTCCTTCGCGTCGACCTTCAGCATGACGAGGTCGTTGTCGTAGTGGTTGCCGAGTCGCAGAGCTTCGAGCTTCTTCCCGTCGTGCAGAAGGCACGTGATCGGGCCCTCGTCGTCATCCAGCTCACTGGTCTTGGTGACGATGTAGCCGTCGGCGGCGACGATCGTGCCGAGGGCGACCTGTCGGCCACCGCGCTTCACGACGACGGTCGAGAGGCAGGCCTTGGCGACGACGCCCTGGTACGCAGCCTTGGCAGAGTCGTGGTTCTTCGACTTTTCGCTGGGCGCACGCTGGGCGTTGCGTCCGAAGCCGCGAAAGCTTCGCTGCGCATCGAGCGGGTCGGCGAGCGCGAAGATGGTGCAGGCTGCGACAACGAAGACGGTTTCCGTGGCGAGGCTCTTCATCGTTTCGTCCTCGGCAACTTCACGGTCAGCTCGAACTCTATCTCGCCGCGGCGCATGGACAGCTTGATGTCGTCGCCCGGGCCGAACCCGATGATGCGGCGGCGGAGTGCCGCCGCGCTGCGCATCTTGCGCAGCCGTCCGCTCGCCGTCTTGTAGCCGAGGATCACGTCACCCGGTTGGATGCCGGCCTTGGCGGCGGGGGAGTCCTTCTTCACTTCGAGTACCTTCGCCATGCCCTCGACCTTCCCATCCGCGGTCGCGCCGAGATCTTTTGCGTCAAACGCCGGCGACGAGCGGCGTCGACCGCCGCGCGAGCTGCGGGAACGGCCCATCGTCTCGCCCGCGAGGAACTTGTCCCACTCGTCGTGGAACATGTCGATCGAGACGTGCATGTTCCTCTCGAGGCTGCCGCTGATCTTGCTGTTGATGCCGATCACGCGACCGGCCATGTCGAACAGCGGACCGCCGGAATCCCCGCCCGACAACGTGCAGTCCGTCGTGAGGGAACTGCCCATCCGCAACAGTCGACCGATGCGCAGCGGTGGCTTCCGCCAACTCTTCTTGCCGCCGTTTTCGCCGAGAGCCACGACCCACTGGCCGATCTTGAGATCCTTGGCGCGACCCATCTCGCAGTAGGGGAGCTTTGCGATCACTTCGGGGCTCGCTTCGATCTTCACGAGTCCGGCGTCGCTGCGGTGGTTGAGGCCGAGGCTCTTGCCTTTCAACTTGGTGCCGTCCTGCAGCACGATGGCGATGTCGCGATCTACGTTCCGCGTGACGTGGGCACACGTCAGCACGTAGCCACCCTTGACGATCACGCCCGAGCCACCACGATTGCAACTCACGGTGCACGGGAGGATGCGCTCGAGCAGCTTCTTCGTGTGTTCCTCCATCGCGCGGAGATCGGCGACGGTCTTCGGGACGCCGCCGGCGAAGATCGCGGGGAGTTTCGTCTCTTGATTCGCCGCGTCGGTCGCCGCCTGGGCGACGAGACCGGAGTGGGCGAGAGGGAGGGCCGCCAGCACGAGGACGATGGCACGGAGGGGATGGTTCATCACGTGAAGGGCTCGAAGTGGTCGGACGTGAGGGGTCAACCACCCCATGTAACGCGAAACCCCCTGCCCCGAACAAGGGGTCCCGGCGCACGTGACACGAATGCGTCATTCGCGGTCGGTGCGACGCGATCCTGGGGGTCGACTACTCCGCTACTTTCAGGCTCACTTTCTCGATCATCGCCCGACCCGACTTGCGGAACGGGCGCGGCATCGGCTGTGCGATGCCGTTTCCATCGATCGTGCGGCAACGCAGCGTGTACTTGCCGGCTGGAACCCCGGGGAGCATCACAGCCCAGTGGGCCTTCGACAATCGTATCGGCCAGGTCGTCGGCTGACCGGTCTTCGGGTCGAACCCGTGGGCCGGAGTCGGAATCCGATTGTCGGCGATGTCCCCGCCCCAGTCCTTGGGTGCCGGGAGGATCTCGGCGTCCCGCCACGGCGCCTTCGTGAAGTACTTGTCGCCGGCGGGGGACTTCTCCTCGTTGTTCTGCAACCAGACCTGGGCCCTGGCCAGACCCGAGATTCCGCCCTGCGCGTATCCGGTGACAGCGATGGGTTTCAAGGGCTCGGCCTTTTTGGGAACAGAGATGGTCGCGCAGAAGGTCTTCAGCGGACTGTCGCCGTCGTTGTTCTGATCGCCGCAGGTGTCGTTGGATTTCCACCGGTTCGAGAGAACGACATGCGACAGCCACTTGATGCTCTTGAAGCCGTACGCCTCGGGGACGACGATCCGCACGGGCGCGCCCCGCTCCGGCGTCAGCCAGTGGCCGTTGAGCTTGTAGCAGAGGATGACGGGCGGCAGGCCGTACATGTCCTCGAGCACGCGACCGATCGGCAATGAGCTTCTGAACATCTGCTGCGGGTCGTCGTTGTGATACCCGTAGTAGAAGACGCGACGCAGAGTGGGGCGGGGCTGCGCGAGTCAGATCACGTCGCGCAACGGCACACCCTCCCAGGTTCGACGTCGTTGATCGATTTCGCCAGCTCGGGGTCGTATTCGCCTTCTTTCGCGATGACTGGCAGCGCACCCATCGCGGCCACGCCCGCAGTGCCGAAGCGGAGGAAGTATCGCCGGGTGAGGCTCGAGTGTTCGGCGAGGAATTCGTTGAAGTCGGGCAGCATCGGTGATTCGGCGTCAGTCGTGGTCAACCGATCGCAACCTCAGGCGTAGATCGCGCCGCCGATATCCAGCTGGGTGATGTACAGCCGCATGTCGAACTCCAGCTGGTCGTAGTCCGGGAGCATGTGCTCGCAGAGTCGGTAGAAGGACTTGTTGTGGTCCATCTCCTTCAAGTGGGCAAGCTCGTGCACGACGATCATGTTCAGCAGCTCCTCCGGAGCCTTCTTGAAGGTCGTGCTGATTCGGATCTCATTCTTTCGTTTCACCTTGCTGCCCTGTCGCCTCGAGACCAGCGTGTGCAGCCCGAGCGCGTTGTGGACGACGTGGATCTTGTTGTCGTAGGCGATCGTGCTGAGTGGATTCGCCTTCTTCATGAAGCGGTTCTTCAGCTCCATCACGTATTCGCGCAGGGAGCGGTTGTTGCCGATCTGATGTGGCGTCGGGTACTTCTCCAGGAGGAAGGCGCCGAGGCCGCCCTTGTCGATCAACTGCTGTACCTGCTCCTGCAGCTCGGCGGGGTAGCCAGTGAGGTACTGGAGGGAAGAAGTCATGTCGGGAGAGAGTGGGGGGCTGTCTGCGCGCGCTGGAATCGCGTCCTCGCGTCGTGTTCAAGTTGCAGAGTCCAGGACACGTGTATTGCATAGCGGCGGGCCATGCGCAATCGTCGTGACGCCGATTCAGTGGCCGATATCATGATTCCAGAAACGAAGCGCTCTCCCGTGTTCCATGCCCTCGTTCTTTGCGTCTCCTGGTGCTACGCCAGTGCGTTGCCGGCCCAGGAAGACAACAAGACACTGCGCGTGTTCATCTTCGCCGGGCAGTCCAACATGGTGGGCTCGGATTCGAAGGTGAAGGACATCTCTCGCTTCCCGCCGTTCGCCGGCCTCGAGGAGCCGCAGGCCGGCGTGAAGTTCTCCTACTGCATCGGTCGCAAGAACAAGACCAGGTCAGACGGTTGGGTAGACCTCCAGCCGGTCAACAAGGTAGTCGGTCCGGAGTTGAGCTTCGCGCGGAAGGTCAGCCGCAACATCAAGGCGCCGATCGCCATCATCAAGTGCGCGGCGGGGGGCACGCACCTGGGCGGAGACTGGAACCCTGACGAGCCGATCGGCTTCAAGATGTACCCGATGACCTTGGCTTGGATCCGCGCGGCCCTCGCCGACCTGGATCGGCGGAAGATCCGGTACCGGATCGAAGGTTTCATGTGGCATCAGGGCGAGAACGACATGTTCAACAAGGACTACATGCCGAACTACGGGAAGAATCTGAAGAACTTCCTGGCGAAGTGGCGGCGCGATCTCGGCACGCCTGGACTCAAGTTCTACATCGGCGAGTTGTGCACCAAGACCATCTGGGGGATGGACCTTCGCCCGCGGATGTACGCGATCAGCCTCGGGCAGAAAGAGGTCGCTGCTGCCGATCCACTGGCGGAGTACATCCCGACCTCGCACGTCGGCGTAGAGATCGGTGGAGGCGTCGGCCTGCACTACCACTACGGCACGCTCGGACAGTTGGAACACGGCGTGAACTACGCCGATGCCTACCTGAGGACCGTCGGCAAGGGGCAGCGGACCGTCCGCGTGCTCAAGGTCTGGCCCTACCCGAAGCAGGGCAAGGTCAAACTCTTTGTCCTGGCCGGGCATCGCAACATGGAGGGGGAGCGAGCCTTCGTGCAGGAACTCGAGAAGCTCGAGCGGAAGGCGGCGCTGCGCAAGGACAACGCGGACATCGCCTACAAGTACAGTCTGGGTGGGGGCTACAAGGTGTCCGACGGTTGGGAGCCTCTGGGGCCTGCCGGGTACTACGACACGTTCGGTCCCGAGCTGAGTTTCGGCGCGAGGCTCGATGCCAAGCTGAAGGACAACGTCGCCATCGCGAAGTTCACGCACAGCGGCACGCAGGTCATCGACTGGACGCCCGAAGGCAGCCCGGCCAGGTCACGCAACATCTACCCGCGTTTCATCGCGTTCGTGCGGGAGTCGATGAAGGAGCTCGTCGACAAGGGCCACGAGGTGGAGCTGGCCGGAGTCTTCTACCACCTCGGTGAGAATGACATGTCGTTTGGTCCCTACCGGAGGAAGGCGCCGGAGCGACTCGCATCGATCATCGCCCGGAGCCGCAAAGACCTCGGCATGCCCGCGCTCAAGTGGTTCGTGAGTCAGCAGCCGCCGACCGACGACAAGCGCGTCAACGGCATCGACGTCACTGCGGATCTGGAAAAGGTCGT
>PVBE010784507.1_pt1 | contig 19623 bp, 11 predicted proteins | sample 1631181 | NCBI WGS metagenome assembly PVBE01 (sample SAMN08397723, study PRJNA350692) | Marine metagenome, whole genome shotgun sequencing project. | isolation source: water | place: Pacific Ocean | collected 2012-04 | reverse complement strand
TAATCAACTTCGAAATATTCATTCCCAGAAGAATCCACCACACTGGTGACTTCACCAATGTTCTCGCCTGGAAGCTCCACCTTGAGGAATCTTTCAAAGTCCCCAACCTGAACCAACTCTTCCATGATTTCGCCCGACACTACTGTCCCTACAGACTTTATTGCAAAATAGGTTGGGGCAAGAGTTGTGGAAGATCTCTTTGCTACCACTATGGAGTTTGCAGGATCAGCGAAATTGACATTCTCATTGAGTGTGAAAGAAGAGCCTCCTGGTGTCTCAAGCCTGGTGCCTCGCAGCAAAGTTGGGGCATACCTCATGTCAGGAGTGACAGCAGAGGTTTCAACTGGAACCAGGATGTAAAATGTGCACTCTCCGTATGTCAGGGGGGTTCCTCTGAACTTGTATCCCATTTGTTTCGCATGCTTGACAATATTTGAGTATTCCACAGAAGTGTCCATAAAGGACTCGTTTGCCTGATAATCCAGATAGAAGGACAACATATCTCCCACATACGCCACTGTGTCTAACATTAGTGAGCCGAAGGAGGCTTCGTTGAAGTCCTTGTATGTGTCCGGATAATATCTCTTGACGTACGTCAATAAGTCATTTCTAATCGAGCTAAAATCTCGACTAGTGTAATCGATTGGAATTATTTTCTTTTTTGGCATCGTTTCTTTATCCGTTTTTTCTCATCGAGTTCGTAATAATAATTAGAAGTCTGCGCCATTTTGTGATAAAGATAAAGTGACTATGTCAGCTTCACCCAAAGGCAGCACATCATATGATATCGTTATGTGGAGAGAACCAGCATCTTTTTCCGGAATGATGTATGTGTCATGAACCTCGATAAATGGCATGTATTTTTGAACCTGCTCTTCTATCCTCGCTGATATCTGCATTTGCACAGACTCTTCGTTTGGCTCAAACAAAAATGTTTCCAAGCCTATCCCAAAGTCAGGATCCATCATTCTCTCGCCAGGATTCGTCAACAGCAACATTTTAAAATTCTGCTTCACAACATCCTTCAAATTTTTGTTTAGCCTATATGCGCCGTCGTTCTCGTCCAGTTGCAGTGGCAGTGCCACAGAAATACCAGCCATTATCTTACCCTCCGATTCTCTTGTAATTATGTTTCAGTGCTATTTCTAGACTAGAAAAAATCGTTAGCATGGTGTGCCAGAGTCGGCAGGTGGAGTGCCTGTGGGCTTGGGGAAGACACACTTCTTGAACATGTCCTTCTCTCCTGGCATGTATGCGATGCCCAGAGATAAAAGCCCCAATGGGCCCAGGAAGCTTCCATACCTGTCCTTTATTTCGGCTTGCAGCGTCTCGAGATGTTCCTTGGATGCTGTGTCCTTGCCAGGTGGAAGCTTTGAAACCTTGTCCTTTACAACAAAATTCGCAAATTTGTGCAATGCCTTGAAAAAATCCTTTGTGACAAATGGAGGATATGGCAACAAGTTTGTCGCCAAATCGTACGGGAATGCGGTATTGACGGGAGCGTACTCGCTTTTGCTGCTGACACCTTGGTCCAAGCGACTGTCGAGGCCTGTGCTGGTAATATTTTCCCACTTTACACCCTTTATTTCGCAGGTTGGGCTGCTCGCAAGCTTTTTCATGTCTTTCATTGCTGGATCCAGCTTTTCCGCCATAGATCTTAACATCCACAATGGGCTCATTGCAGCATTGTATGCCAAATCTCCAATAAAATCACCAAACTTGTCCATTATATCTCCAGTCATCCCTTCGGGGCCGTCCGGTGTCAGATGGTTCATCACCGCTATCCTGAATTCTCCTCCATCCTGGGTCTTCATGACTTCTCCGAAGGCTGGGCGGCTTTCCATTGTCAGCATCAGCCTGGCGATGGACGACTTTGTCGATCTCAACAAGTTTTTCATTTCAGGCTTCCTGGATAGAGCCATCACTGAATAGAGAGAAGACAGTGTCGCATATCTATCGATAGGAAAAGAATATTCTGTTAATATCTTGTATTCCTCCTTGGCCAACAGTTCGCTAGTTACCTGCGGAACCATCTTGCTAAATTCCTCTTTTATCCGCATGTACTTACACCGAACATCTAATGGTATCTCATGACTTATAAGAGGAAAATTCACCGCATTGGCATATTTGTTTTCTGGAAACTCCATGTCAACATAATCCGTCTTCCAGGCACGTTCTTCGCGAGAGACATGCTGCCTGTCAAGCACTGTCTTTATGGCTGTCTGCTCCAATTCTTCCTTGAGTGACTCTGGTGTGACATACACTAGACGTACACCAATGTTGTATTGTGTTAATCGAAATAATATTTCGAGCCTTTTGCTCATTTCATCACTCAATCTCCTGTTCAGCTCAGAGAATATCCCTCCTACATCATCACTATTTGGATCCCCGAAAGCGGACAAAGTTTGCCAAAATTCCTCTTCTGTCTGCTGTGCACGTAACATCAAGGATATTAATGCATTTCTGGCATAAACACTAAAACCGATGCCTTCGACGAATGGCGAGGGCGATTGCCGTAGATTCACAGCTTCTTGGACGGCTCCCGATGAGCTGCCGTAGCCTCGGGCTTCCAAGTTGTATTTTAAAAGTGAAATATCATATTCTGACTGTGCGAAGTATACATCCCCGTATACAAGCTTCCTTGGGTTATTGATGTCCCTACCGAGTCCGTTTTCGCTGTCCTTTCTCAGTGAAAGAGATTCATTTTTTTCTGCGAGCCCAAAGCCCGTATATGCTGCCTCAAATTCTGGGGTTTCATAATTCCTGCTGTCCCAGACTGCCATCGAGTCTGGTATCGGCAACACCTCCCAATGAACCCCTCCTGGCTTCATCCTCCACACTAAATTTGCACTATTTGAGTTGGCACCTGCGTGACGGGCACGGTGGCCAAGTAGATATGCAGTATTGGTGATATTCTTGTGCACATTGTTGTCGTGATAAAACCATAAGTCATATGGGAAATGTTTGACATATCTCGCATGGTTATGAGGATGCATTGATAGTTTATAACGACTGTTCCAATCAATATATTTAAATTTGTCTTCTCGTTCGGCAAATCTGTAATCCCGGAACGAAACTTCGTTGGCTCGTGTCTCTTGGGTTGCCCTACCGTTAGCAAAGCTCTGAGCATCATAGCCACCATAGTTAACCAAGTGAAGATGTATGTTTCCACTTCGCCGTATTGCTGTCAAAACTGCTGATCCCAGATACTGACTGTTTTGCTCTATGTATTGATAAATGTCTGAAGCATCATATTGGATTTCTATGTGAGACTGTGGGCGGTACCACTCCAATCTGTTTGCAATATAATCCTTCCTGGCGTTCACGCCGCCATGGGCACCATAACCAGTAGCGGCAATTTCAATGCCCACATTGGTGTGTGTATTAACAGACGGTATGTATCCAAACCCTCCCCACAAGTGCCATGGACTTGATGTCTTCCCCCATATGCCTGAATATGTTCTCTTATCGACAAAGCTTTTCAGATATCCCTCAACCAGTGTTTTGATTCTTGGATAATTCGGAGCGGCACTGAGTGCCCCCAAACTGAATAATTCTGACCAGCCTCCTGGCTCTGATGCATTATCCACCAGTATGCCTCGCGAGTGATTATAGAATGCTATGTCCAGGGCGGCATCCTTCTCAGCACTGACGATGGCATCGTCCCATCCCCACGATTCTTTCGCATCCATCCATGCCCCTGCGCTGTACACTTTGGTATTAGTCAGGGCAGGACCAAGGATATCGTTGACTTCCTCCGGTTGTTGATATGTTTGATCTATCGAAAATGTTCTATTACTCTCCCCGAAAGATGCTCGCACCATATCTTCGGCTTCGGCCAGCTGGGCGGCCGTGACGGTGGCATAGTCGATGTCACCCTCTTCCTCCAAAGCCATACCGCCAGCTTCGAGATCTCGCCGTATCACTTCCATCAATTTAGCTTGAAATATATCGGAATATTTACCGTTTCTGATTTCATCGCTTGTTACTACTGTCGTCAATATATCCGCTAAGTCTGGTACCAGCTGTGGAGTGTTGTCGTCAAAATACTCCTGCAACAGCTTGTTGAGTCCAAGTTGCAAGCTCTTCTTCCTTTTGTGGTTCAGTCCAATAATAGCACTTCGAGTGTTTGGGGAATCCGGATCCTCTATCCGTACGTCCGAACCCTTAACCGTCTCTGGTACATCATAGTTAACAAAAATCTCAGTATCGAGTGTTTGAGCACCTATCTTGTAATCGATGCGTGTCACCAAAACTCGCACCGGTATTGCAAACTGATTAGACTTAAGCTCCATCGAATCCTCGCTATCGAGGGGTGTGTGACCGAGGGGGCGGGCCAGAGAAAATCCTGCAGTTTTGGAGGACTCGAGTGCCCATCCAGGGTTTGGGTGGATGTCCGGACGATATGTTTCTTTCCGAAATGCGCTAGAATATGTTACGTTAACATTGAGATTAAACGGATATAAATCAGTATTGCCGTCGACGAATTGTTGGGCAGCTGCCTCTTCAGCATCCCTTTGGTCCCATCGGCCTTGCCATTCTCGGACAAGCCGAAGGTGTTCCTGGTAGTCATCTGACTCGCGATATGCATCTACTCGGGCACGGCAGAGTCCTTGGTCATCGCGGCGAAGGTCGCAGTCGGGTGCATTGGGATCTACTGGGATTTCATCTTGGCCAAGTCTTCGCATTTCAGCGTTTCTCGCCTTTATTCTCAGGTACTCCTCTTGGGCGTTGCCCAGCTCTGGATGTAGTGTGCTAAGTAAGAGACTGTGATATGGGTTTGTTATGAATGGTGCCTCATCCGGGTGATGAAAGCTTTCTCCAGGATTATTAAACACGAACATCTCATAGTCAACCACGAATTCTGTCCACTCTTCGTAAACTCCGATAGGTGATAAGTCGCCTTTGATGTTTGGCGCGGTACTTAAGAGAGAATCACCCTCACCATTGATCAGTGATTCAAACCTCTCTTGAGTTACTTCGCCTAAGTTGTCGAATGCTCTATTGCCAGTTGCATGCCTAAGCGGACCGTCAAAGAACCATGGAGCTTCCGGATCCAGGGGGTGCCACTTTTCTGGTGCTCCGTTGTTGTCAAGTCGAGGATCGCCATACATATCCAGCATGCCAACCTTGGCGATCGCCAAACCAACGGATGCTGTGGCAACGGTGGATGCTTCTTCAGGCGTGAGAGGGTAACGCTTCCCTGGAGAATCAAAATCTTCTGGGAAATGCTGATATACCTGTGGAGTTATTGCTCCAAGCATTTGGCTAACAATCTGGTTGCCCAGAGCTTCACTTGGAGCGTCAATCTGTAATGGTTCTAGCGGCATAGCAATATCGACATACTTCTTTGGATTTAAAAAACCAAAGGTTCTTATCCTAGAAGACTCAGAAACTCCTACTCCTGAAGACGGCGAAGCATACTTGCTTAAGACTGCGGAATATTCCTCTTCAGTGTTATATTCCTTTCTGATGCTGCAATAATCTGCCGGTACCGAATAATATTTCCACAAATTGCCCTCCATGTGGCTGTGCAGCGGCTTTGTAATAAGAACAAGTCCTTCTCCCATTGCCTGCGAGAATTTGCCGGTGTCTCTCGCATTAACATTGAACGTCGTGCCAGGGTTTGTTATTCTCAGATAGCGGCGGGTCTTCTTGATGAACCTGGTAGGGTACCGATATGTCTCAATTGGTGCCAAATAACAAGCATCCATCGGATCGTCGGAATATATCGCACCAACAACATCACACAATTCCTCGTTAAACCCCGAATGATATGTTCTCCGAATAAATTCTGCAATTTCGTCGATGTGCACCAGTTCAGTGTCCTTCCCGTCAACTTTGAAGTTATCGTCCAGTGCTGCCCGAAGAGGCTTTATGGTTTCTAGCTCATTAAGTCTGTTTTCGATAGACGTGGTGGCGTCGTCCGCGGCCTCGCGATACATGTCTTCTGCAAACTCTGTAATTTCTTCATCAGTGGCGATGCGTCGTAGACTAACTTCAGCAGCTGATGCAATCTCTTCTCGCAGTGTTTCAATAAACTCTCTAAATTCTTGACTAAATTCTTCTGCTTGTCCGAAATCTTTGCCTGCTCCGGGTCCAGACAGTCGGACGTACGTCTCCATGTAAAATCGCCCTTTCTTCTTCACATCCGATAACATTGGAAGCTTGATATTCCCAAGGAAAACACCTGGCCGCCATATGGCGGGGAGTGCTCTAGGAACATGTGTTACGTGCATTTTATCTGAAATGCTGATTTTCTGGAACTTTGTTCCGAACACCTTGTCTATCATCTTCACGACACTGTCTTCTGCTGGTGTTTCGTCTATCGTTCCAAGCCTTCTCAGAAGAATTTCTCGCAATGCGGTGTCATATCTTGGCATTTTTGCCATTTTTTTAATCTGGCGCTGGAACAGTGCTTCGATGGGGAGATTCTCGTTTAAGTTTTCAATCGATGTCGTTATGAACTTTGTTAAATATGTTTCCAACGACTTCTCGTTCAAGAGTTTTTCAGCTGAAAATGTTGAAAATGCAATCCCGCCGCGAAGTGAGAACTCTATCAGCAGAACATCTATCATCATATTGACTAATGCTGTTAACATCCCCTTTTCAAAAGGGCCCTTCTGTTGAAAATCTATCTTGTCGGGAGAGTTCTCTGGCTTTCTGTATTCCGCTTGCACAGACTCCGCTGCTTTTCTGATCAAGACATCAAAATCTATCATGCCCTTTTCTATCGTTGTGCAGCCATGATCATCAGTTGTTGATTTCCCACGAATTCGATTTTCTATTTCAGCTAATTCTTCCGATTCGAACAATGGACTCATCGACAAGTAGTTGAAAACCTCTTCGACAAAACTTTCCACAGCACTTGGATAGACACTTCCAACAATTAATTCTCGGATTTGAGACAGTTGTTGTTCGTTCAAGTTTGGGGTGCCATATCTTGAAGTGTCAGCTTCTGCAGATTTCCGAACCATGTGATAAAATGCTTCCGGACGCATATATTGGCCAGGTGGGACGGTGAAGTCGCTGAATATCCCACCGGTAATCAGCTCTGGTATATCGCAGTGTGTGCTTGTGAAATCCGCATGCGTCAATACGTTGTCACTGATGTTGACAGTCACTATGCTGTTAATGTTATTCGTTGACGTCGATGGTATCTCTGAATACCTGATATACGAGTCTTCTTCTGTGTCGAGGCTTGGCAGACGCATGACAACCTCTGAGTCCTTATATGTGAAGTTCTCCAGAGTGTCATTAAATCCAGCCTCCTCCAGGAGCTTTTGCAGGTTCTCCCTCTCTAGCTCACCCTCTCGGGAGAACAGTGCCCTGGTATCTGGAGATATCTCTTGTTCCGTTCTGTCTCCCTGATTGACTTCAAGGTCTCTCATAATATAGCCGCGAAGAACATTCAGCCTTGCTTCAACATCTGCCATTATTGCTTCTTTAAATTCGGCGTGGGCGGTGGCAGTCCCCTCGACACTTCGGTCTTCGGAGGCACGCTTAACTTTCCGCACCCCTGATTCATCTTTTATCTCTCGTGTCATCAGCACTTTCTGGGGGGCGTCAAGTGGACTTGTTGGCTTCGTGTACTCGATAATCTTGCCCTGCAGTGGTGGCATGAGCTTTTCTATCTCGTCGTCATCTAACCTCTTGTATGCTGCTCCTGCATCAAACCTGACAACAGAAGGGTTTGAAGATGCTGGTTTTAAATCCAGGTATGGGGCATGCCCTGCCAACTCATCGGCAGGAACTCCCACTCGAGCTGCCTTGTGCTTTTCCAAAATTTTAGATATCTCCGATGGCTGGTTGGTTGCAGCAGGAGGAATATCTTCAACCCCCTTTATCCAATAGGATGGAGTGTTGATGCCAACGGAAGGAGCCTGAACTGGAGGGACATATGTCCAATAATGGACTTGATATACATATCGCACATACAGTTGTTCTCTTGCTACGAAATTCTTCAATAAGTCTGGATCTGTTAGCATATCCGAATATGGCTCGAAATCCTGCAGTATTGCCATGGCTTCTTTTGCCTTGACTCGATAGTATGTGTTAAACTCGGGATCCCGTGCATCCAGAGATCTCGTTGTCACATCATATAGGGAGGGGACATATCTCACGATTTCCTGTAGATACGACGATTTCGGTATGCTCATGAGTCCAGAGACGCCTGTTTCAACCATATTCAAGAAGGCTGGTGGCAAATCTGAGATTATCGAATTCGGATTTGAGAAGTCCATTACTGGCGGCAAGCTAGCAAGAGGGTTTGATTTAGCTAGCGACTGTGCCATATTCGATATGCGACTAGACTCGGCAGCTGCTATCGCCAAGGCATTGCGCACCTGATCCGCAGTTGCTCCGCCCTCGACAAGTCTGTCCCTTAAACTGTTTCCCTCTTCATCCTTGCACAAACCCTTGTATGCAATTTCATCTGGTATCTGCTCGAGCTTTTCGCAAACTTCCGGGCCAACAATTGCACCTAGCGATGAAAAATATGTTGCGACACTATCGTTGGTTGGGAAATATGCCTCCAAAGATGGCTGTGATGTCCTTATCACTTCCCTCACGATTTTCAAGGTTTCGTCAGAAGCTGTCCCTTTCATGAGAGTGCACAACTCAGTCGGTGTCATTATCTTTGAAACATCTTCCATCAGCCCCGACATGCTATCGCCAGAGACAGCGTTGTCCACCAAGTGCTCTTCTGGAATTCCCACATTAACCAATGTCTGCATGTAGCTCTTCTGTGCAGCTATTTCAGATTCATCTCGGGATTTAATCAGCTTCAAAAACTCTGAGTCAAGGGGTGATATGTTTGCACGTGCTTCATACAGCGATATCCCCACCGTTCCTGAGTGATGCTCTTTAATCGCATCGTTTAGACTAGCCACCCCATACATTGCTGCTTCGAACAGCTCATCACAGTTCGGAAACTTTATTGACTCCAAGATGTTGTTAACCAAGGAACAAAGTATTCTGACTATCATCTCTATCAATGATGCCACAACTATCGGATACAGCATATACAAGTCAAAGGTTGGAAGCTTTGGCCATTTCCAATTAAAATTAAAATCCCAATCAAAGTCCAGCGGCCAAGGAATATCAGGTATGCATGCTGCCCACTCGCACATCAATGCTTTCATGTCAAACTTTTTGAGAAACTTCTGTTGCAACTCCTCTAGTGTGCACAAGTCACCCAAAGGAAGCAGATCGTTGATATCATATACCTTGCCCCTCTCAAGCTTAAGCAGGCTGCCCTTGCTCTTGGAAATATCCGTCTTCTCTTGAATTCTCTCAGCCGTGCTCTTGATCTGGCTCATGAGCTTAAGTTCAGTTGATTTCAATTCTGTGCTTATCTTCTCGTCTATGCTTCGTGTGTCACCGGTACCGACTGCAGCATAATTATCCTTCACTCTGGGCTTGATGCCTGGAGGTGGATACGTGAACTTTCGGATAAACGGAATCGCCTTTGGGGCGAGTATTTCATCGCAAGACGCACCGAAGTCCGAAGGCTTATTGATGTAGTCGTACATTTCGTTTAACTGCATCAGATATGCCATCGTTCTCGCGTTATTGAACGGATGTTTTATCTTTGGACTTCTTGGTGGATCTGAACCTGGCTCTCGAGCCTCACCCACTTGGACTGGCACCGAGAGCCACGAATCCCTTCCTATCTTCAGCTCTATTGTTCTTTTTGCCTCGGCTTCCACGTATTCATGTGCCTCGCGCCATGCGGCGGCCTTCTCATCCTGTGTTGCGCCTTCTGCCGTGACGGCTTCCTCGAAAGCAGCACTACGGGCGTCTCGAGTGTTTGTTCCAGCGAAGGAGGCTGCAGCACCAGTTCCAATGAAATCATCTTGCTCTGCGGCTGTGTACTTGAAAGTGAATATAGATGAGCCTGTAATTTTGCCAGCCTTGTTCTTTTCTGGCAGAAAGGTTATTGAGAGTTTTTCGCCGAACTTATCCCGCAATCGCAATCCATTTTTTCGCATTATGTCTTCAATGGCAGGTATGCAATCTCTCAGAGCGGTGGCTTCTTTGCTCATCAACACTGGTGGGAAAAAGTTTCCACCGCCTGATCTCTTTTTCTTTGTTCCCTTTGTCGGCTTTTGCCAGTCTTTTATCTCTTCTCCATATTCTTCCATCTGAGATGCAATGGCTTCTATTCTCTTTTTGAAATTTCTTGCTTCAAACACCGTTGTCGTGGGAAATTTAATCTCTTTGCGGGTAATCTTCGCAGCCAAAGCTTCAGATTTCTGCCACTTTGCATCTGCCCTTCTCTTTTCAGTATCGCTGCGCAAAGCCTTCCAGGCATTTCTAGCAACCTTCTTCTTGTTCTTGTTGGCATATCTTAATTTAGATGCTACAACCTCTTCCGCATTCTTTGCCGCATTCTCTATCGTATCTCCCATCTTATCGAGGGCAGCTTCGAGTGCAGCTCCAGGATCCTCCAAGAATTCTCCCGCTGCATCAATCATTCCAGCGGCTCGAGCATATGCCTCTCTGGCTTTCAAATAAGCATCGCCAATATCCATGGCACCAGAAGAATTCGAAAGTCTCATCTTTTCCAAACTTACCGTAAACTGAATGCGGTATACGTCTTTTGGACGGGGCGTTGGCATACGAAAATACTCGACTGCATAAAGCTTAGGCAGGGGCTCGGTGGGCTGAAAGCGGCTACTGTCCATTAATCCATATGAGTAAGCGTGTTGCGATATTGACTCACCACCCCACATTGATCCAAAAAAATTAGACACTTCTGTGATAGCAGTACCAACCAAAGAATCTGCCCATATCAAAGGCTTGATTCCGTTTTTCTCACTATGCTGCTTGATAACATCTGCCGATTCAAACACATGGTATGGCACCTTTCCTGCCGATTCATTGATTGTTATCGGATCTGAGAATGGGATAACCTCCCCATAGAGCCTTTTCGCTTCTTTGTTTTCGCTCAGAACCTTCTCATCATCCAAGCCAACATCTCTCAAATCTTGCGAAACGAAGGGGCCCCAAGTGTCAGCTTTCCCATAATAGTTGTATATCTTGTTTAATGCCTCAATCTCCTTAGCTCTGAAATATTCCACCACCTGTTGGGCTGTCGAGAAGGATGGCGGGTTTGCCATCGTGAATTCAGTGTCGACAAAAACACTGATGTCTCCGTTTGCTTCTTCCCACGGCTCTTTGTTGGATTCTGGCTTGGGTGTCATCAGAGACTTCAACGCATTCTGGGATGCCGTCTCTTGATCGGGTGGAGACTTGTTGGGATCCGTGGAGGCACCAGAGTCATCATAGACTATTTGCCACACAGCCCGAACAGCGGTATACAGGTGGCTTGGAACTGGTGGGGGATTGTCTTGCTTTGCGCCTGGTGCTTTTCTTTCGGCAGTTCCAGGCACTGTCACAGACGGAGGAGCACCAAAGCCCTTGGAATAAAAATACTCATCTCCGTCTCTGGCTCGAAACCCATGCATCACTGCCAAAGTGGCTTTGCCAATTTTGCCAAGCTCCAGTGAGAATTCTGAGCTAGTGTTCTGGCCGCTGGACCATCCCATTACGAGTTGGCCATATTCAACTATCTTAGTGCGATTCGTCGTTTGCCATGCCACCAAAGCAGCTGCCATCTTTTCATCGAACTGATATCCGTCGTTAAGTGATAGTTTACCAGTACGTTGTGTCGTTGGAGTGTTTGTGTTCTTCCTAGCACCAAACCAACCCTTGTCCTCAACATCATAGCTGTCTAAGTCTACGACACTTCCCAGAAGATGCTTGAACATCAATATCTCTATTCCGTTGTCTTCGAGTTTATACGGAGGTTTAAACTCTGTCTTGTATGTGGTGGCATTTTTGAGGGATGTACTTGCATCAGCTCGCACATTATCTTCAGGAGAATTCAATGCCACATCGCGCAGATATGCCTCGTTAACCCCTAATATCACCTTTATCGTGCCAACAGATTTATCGCTCATGCCGTGTTCTTTTGCCTTCCTTCTTACTAGTAATTAATTCGTAGTGTTAAATTCACTCAATATACTTCCAGAGCCGTCGCCGACGTATTCCATCGTCCAAGTCGACAAATTTGCCTGGTTGTTCAATACTGAGGTGTTGACTCTCGCAATTGTATCTGTGATGCTTTGAGCACCCGCTATAATAGCCTGTGGGGAAGTCAAAGTGATTGCACCCAAAAATGTCTCCCCATGAACATGTGTCATCATCGCCTGGTTGAACATCATTTGTGCGCTGGTGAATGTAGCAAGAATGCCGCTAACTGTCGACACTTGGTTAGCTAGCTGTTCTAATGCTTCACATAGCTGGTACCCTTTAACAAGGGGCTCCTGCCTTGCGGGAGAACCCTGCGCATCTCTGCCATTTCCCGCAATCAATTCTATGCCTTGCACCGCTTTGATTAAACCGCCCAGAGAATTATGGACGGAACTCCCTCTTCCATATCCATGTGCCCCCATAGTCACCAACTTTATCCCTTCCCTGGCAACTATCCGGACGCCGTCAGCTTTCATGGCTATGGCAGATCTTGGTGATTCTTGTTTACCAGGACTTGGCACTTTAATTCCTGCCGCTAGTCCAAAATAATGATCAATATCACACTTTTGGCTAATATATATCCTGGCAGCATCGTGATATGTCGCAGTATCAACTGCTGGATTACGAGTATACGATGATTTGTCTTCAGACTTTGGTGTCAATGTTATCGGTGTTCCTGCCGCACCAGTGGCATCCTTCGGCATCTTCACTCCGAGAAGTGCAGGTTCTTGAAGGTTTTTGAATATTGGGCCAATTGGTATCGTAGCCTCCCTATCTTCTGGAAAATGCTTCATTGGGAGCGGCGACATCCTACCAACAACAATATCAATCGCTCCAGCTCGTTGGTGTCCGATGCCTCCGTAGCCAGAAGCAGCACTGTCTTGCCTGTCTCTGCCCAAAATTATCCAAGCATTGTTGTTCACTTTACCCGTGACAGTGTCTCCAATCTTGTTACCCGCAATGACAAGATCACCGCTGCGAGCGTCAAACAGTGGAACAGGCTCAGATTTTGACTCGTATACAATGCCATCGCTCATGTCTTGGTGCCCCCGAAAAGAGTATCATAGACTAAGTTGCCTAATCGTTGAGCACCTTTGTCGTTCAAGTGAAGTTTGTCATTCTTAACATACTTACTCAAAACTCGAGGTGGAAGATTTTTTGGTGCGGAATTGTCAGTAAATGCCTGAGCAGCGTCGACATAGCAATCCAGCAGCTGTGTATTTCTGATAAAATTATTAATGTTCACCCAAGCACTATGCCACTTTTCCGCAAGAGGGCCTGAGACTATCTGCTTTTTGACTTTATATCCGTACCAAGGTGTCAGTGTCACTCCAATGGCTGCCGCTCCACTTGCCCTTATCTGTTCATACGCCTTTTTCAATATCGCTATTGTATTCTTTCCACTAGCACCAGATCTGCCAGAAGCGATGTCGTTGATGCCTGCAAAAAATATGATATGAGTTGCACCTAGTGTTATGGCGAGCGGAAGGCCACCCTTTGAAGTTTTTCCAGATATCTGCAGGTGATTCTTTTTTGAATTGCGGCCGCTGCTGTTCACTAAGTGCGATGTGCTTTCTCCGGAATATCCAAGCTTGATTACCCTATTCGATATTTTTGTCAACTCGGTTTCACTCTTAAGCTTCTTGTTGAGTGCGCTAGTCCACCCACACAACCTTGCAGCTGCAGCTCCGTTACTGTGATTGTGAGTGCAATGTGCTGTCAGAGAATCACCAACCGCTACTATAATTTTGGGCTTCTTTATTTCCTTTGGTTTCGAATTCGTGCCTTTGCAAGTTAGAACTTCTGTATTCTCCGCTATATTGCCGACACTGGTTGTTGCACCGGCATAGTTGTATCCCCCGGCAAGAGCTGGTGCCTGCACCGCTATAGCACTAGCAACATGTGATATGATGACTCCAGAAGTTGAAGGATTTGAATCCGTGTACTGGACGCTTATCTTATCTCCCGGCTTTGGGAGGGAGGCACTTGTCACAACATCATAAAACTTATGCAAAGTGCTCATTCGCCTGATATCCGCATCACTTAAATTTGGAATATCGTTAACGGTACCGTCAGCGTCTAGGGGAGAGTCCATCGAATTAACACATGTGTGCTTGTAATCAACTCCAGCTATCACTTCAAGGATCTGAACGGTTTCCGCAGATGCTCCGCCCTGATACTTCGTGTACAGATGAGCATAAACATGACCTGGTAGAACAGTGGGTGCCTCTTCAAACGAAATATGCCTAGCTAACTCGACTTCAGCGATAAATTCCGCAGATATCGGCACTATATTGGCGTTGTGGATTGTTTGATTGAACGATTTCGAGATTTCTTGCAAGAAGTCACTGCCGCCTTCGTGTGGGCGGGGAGACTCCCTTTTATTGAGGATACTCTTATTCGGTGCTGTCAATTCATTGACACTGCCTGGCAAGAAAGGCAAGGGTTTGCTCATTTAGCCGCCCTCTTTGGTGACATCGCTTTCTTTGCTCTCTTTAATGATATCAAATAAGTCCTTCCTATCATCGTCAGATAATCCAGTAACAGAAGACTCTTTTCTCGATACTAGTGCTGCAATCTTCACCAGCTGCTCATTTGAGCGTTGCAGTGTTTCAAGGTATTTGGCAGCTATCAAGCCAACCTCCTTGTGGCGCTCATCCGATATCTGCATAAATTTAAGCAAATTCATCAAAAGAGTTTTGGTTGCTGCCCTGTCCTCTCTGATGTTCGTTGTAGCCTTTTCAATGTATTCTTCAAGTCTTTTCATCGTATAATAAATAGAGCTATCTTATATATATAGCTACTTTCCTTGCCTATGCCTGTGGGGCGGTTTCCTTCTTTTTTGAAGCCACAGCCTTCGCATCCAACACTTTTCCTAGATATTGTTTCGCATATTTCTGAACTATTGTCTCATTTGGTTTTAATCTTTTTGCCCTGTATCGGTAAAACCGCACATGATTCTCAATATTGCCCCCCACCTGTCTAATTCTTCCCTTCTTCCCCTGCAGCCAAGATATGTTCGCGACACCCGTGACATACTCAAGAGAACCGGCAGCACCTTGAGTCCACTTGCTATGAACAAATTCGAACCTCCCCTTGTTGTTCCCATACGAGTTGTGTTGAAAATTAACAGCACCTCCTGCCATATCCCCGTTCTTTAATCGATTTTCCAAAAATGCGATAATACGTGTTATCGCCAAAGAAAGTGCCTTGCCTTGTGGGGGGCGACTAGTTGCGTACTGCCTAGAACCCCCTTGTTTCCCAGTTTCTCCAGCACTCGTGTTTACCACTCCCCAAGCACTGTCCCTTCTTCCAGTCGGATCTTTCTGGTATTTCTTCACCCTATCCATAGCACCGATTCGATTCAATATTGTATTAAAAATCGCTTCCTGCTCCTGCTGACTGTAGATGCCCACCTCAGAGTACACAGTTATCGCCAGCAATAAAAGATCTTCAGTTATCCCAAGAGTGTTTGCCCACCCAATCAACTGGCCACGAGTCATCGCCCACACGTCTTTCCCGTTAACCTTGATTGCTCTTCCGGGGCGTTTGGGGGCACGACTCACATCAAATTTGCCATCCGTGATAACTGGTGTGCTGATATTTGAAGTATTATAATGCACGGATCCTGCGGCTCCCGCCATGGCATATGCCCCTGCTGGGGAGTTCGGGCCGCCTGTGACAGAGGAACTGGCTCTGTGTGAAATAATAACTCCCGAAGTCTTTGGATTCGAGTCTGTATATCGCACACTGATTCTGTCGCCCTGCCTAGGTAAATCAGTGCCCACCACCACATCATAAAATTTGTGCATCGCACTCATCCTAGTGAGATCTGGTGAACCCGCTGGGGGCAGCCCAGAGTCTGAAGAGAAATTTTCCATAGTCTTGACACATGTGTGGTGACAATCAACACCAGCTAGTACCTCTATCACTTGCAATGTATCTGTTGATGCACCACCTTGATATTTGGTGTACAAATAGGAATAAACGTGTCCTGGCAATTTAGTAAAAGCATCGTTGAAGCTTATTGTGTTTGTCATAAAAACCTGTGCAATGTATTCGTCAGATATCGGTGTGATATCAGCATTATATATTGTCTGATTTAATGACTTGGATGCTGCTCCAAAGAAGTTATATGAGCCCTCGCCCATTCTCTCTGATAGCTCTGCCCTCCTTATGTCCCTACTCGGCTTCGTTAACTCGTTTAGAGTACCTGGTAAAAATGGATCTTGTTTTCTCGCCATGTGGTGATGCCTCCGTACCTTCACTAAATAGAAATAACTTATTTTTTAAAGCTGTCCGCGATTCCACTTATTTTTAAAAGTTCGGTACCTCTCCCTCATCTTGTTCAAATTGCTAACAACTTGCTTCGTATTCAAGCCAGTTATCTCTCTCAAATACAAATACACAGCCTTTTTATTGAAAATATCAATGTCGTCGACGTTATTGAGCAATATTCTCACAGCCTCGAGCACCTTCTTTTCGTTTGGCTTCAGAGTGTCGACATCCCATCTATCGATTTGCCTTAGAAGAAGGATCCAGAATTCTGCCTCGGTTCTCCTCTGCATATATGTCTTCTCAGTAGATACCGTTTGTCTAAGCTCTGCCTTGCCGTTCTCCACTATCTCCTCATAAGACAGTTCCTTCCTCGTCCTGGCTGAATTCTTCTTCACTCGATGAATGAACCAGTTTTTCGTCACTACCGAGAAATAGGAGAATGCCTTAGAGCCCTTGGATGGATCGTATTTTGCCAGTATTGTTGTCAGCCATATCTTGCACTCATCTTTGAGGGTGTCGATGTTTGGAAGAGTTGTGAACTTGTACGTGTAGATTATCTTATCCACCATTTCATCAAAAGCAGGCTGAATATAATTCAAATACAGTTCCGTTCTTTCCTTCATGCAGTCCGTATTGGTGTATCTAACTATTGCTTCTTCGTGCACCTTCGTGAAGTACAGGTTCTTCTTTCTCTTGGCTCGCTTTCTGACTGGGCGGGTTTTTAATGGCTCAGTCATCTTCTTCCATCTCTTCCTCTAGCTCTTCGGCTATAGGAGAAGGGAACAAGTATGTCTGATATCTGTCTATTTCGTCTATCACTTTTTTGGAATGTTCAATTAATGCCTTGAGAGTGTCGTCTCCATAATACATCTCCATTTCATTCAACATTTTAACATGTGCTTGAAACTCTTCCACCAATGCCCAGACATTTTCCAAATTGTCAGTCACATATGTGAAGTTCTTCAGAAGCCATCTGACGTACACCAGCAAAAATATGTTTATAGATACGGATACTACCGCGATAATTGTTGTTAACATTTAAAATCTTTTGTCCTTAATCCTTTCTTTTCTATTTCTATTTCTTTTTTCGCATCTTTGAGATACTGCTTCACAACTGCGCCAGGCTTCTTCTCGCCCTTCACGACAAGCTTCGATGCTATGGAGGGTATCCTGATCAATGAAGCCTCCGCTTCACACTTTTCACAATCCTCCACCCTCTCGCTCATCAAATGAACAATGAGAAATTCAGCGTCGCAACTCTTACACCTGTAACAGTAGCGAGGCATTAGTCGCTTCCGATTGTGAAATTCTTCTCTTCTGGGGGCGGTGCCTCAACAACCGGTGGATTCTCAACAGTCAACTCTTCATTCGTGTTAACTTGAAAATTGAAGTCTTTCAACATCACGGTGATATCACTTTGTTCCATGAGACATTTTTGAAGTGCCATCATTACTGCGCCCATTGCTTGATCTGATAATTTCATCTCTATTCTCCTTTGAGTTTAAGCCAGTCAGTATTATACATCATTTTTGCCAAATCTTTAAATGTTATTTTTGGCTGCCAACCCAAATTCCTTTTTGCCTTCGAAGCATCGCCCAAAAGGAGCGGCACCTCGTGAGGACGAAAGAACTTCGGATCTATTTCAACATATTTTTCGTAATTTAAATCAGCATGCTCGAACACTTCCGAAAGAAACTCTCTTACGGTGTGTGTTTCTCCCGTTGCAATGACATAATCCCCTGGTTTGTTTTGCTGCAACATTAGCCACATTGCCTCCACATAGTCCCCCGCGAAACCCCAATCTCGTTTAGCTTCCAGGTTTCCAAGATACAATTTCTCTTGAATACCAAGCTTTATTCTGGCAGCTGCCATCGTTATCTTTCTCGTGACAAAGGTTTCTCCGCGTCGGGGTGACTCGTGATTGAACAGTATTCCCGAAGAAGCATGCATCCCGTAACCCTCTCGATAATTGTTGACAAGGTTGTGGGAAAACAATTTAGCACAAGCATACGGAGAAGCTGGTGAAAATGGTGTTTCTTCGTTCTGGGGATATTCCAGGGTGTCTCCATACATTTCTGAGGAAGATGCTTGATAAAATCTGCACTTTGGTGCCAATTCCTTAAGTGCATTCAGAATTCTCAGTGTTCCCATCGCAATACCGTCAACGGTGTGCTCCGGAACATCAAAAGAAACCCGAACATGAGACTGTGCTGCCAAGTTGTAAAACTCATCTGGCTTATATTGGTTTATCAGCTTCCAGATGTTTCCAGCATCGTTCAAATCGTGGAATTCCATGTGGAATCGTGGGTGGCCATATATGTGATCAACCCTAAGCGAGTTGATTAACGACGATCTGCGCTTAAGCCCAATCACTCTGTACCCCTTATCCAGCAAAAGTTCCGCTAAATAGCTGCCATCTTGGCCAGTAATTCCAGTGATAATTGCTAACTTGCTTTCTTTAGTGCTCATATGCCCCTCATATTGGGATAATTTTCAACAAACCATCGACAAGTATGCTCCAAAGCACCTCGCAAAGTGGTGTAATTTTCGGGGCCCCAGCCCATTTCTCTCATTTTTTTGCCACAAGACGGCTTTCTTTGCTGTCCAGACGGCATCGAAGTGTCCCAAATCACCTCACCTTCGAATTCTAGAATGTTGGCTATCGTTTCAGCGACGTGCCTTATCGAATGTTCTTCAGTATTGCCAACGTTGATTGGCTCGGCATCGTTATATTCTCCTAACACAAACATCAGTGCCCTTGCCATGTTCTTCGCATATGTAAACTCCCTCAGTGGCGAACCGTCTCCCCATAATACCACACTTTTGTTGTTTATTTTAGCTTCATATATTTTTCTTATCATCGCAGGTATCACATGACTATTCTCCAAATCAAAGTTATCATGCTCGCCAAAGAGATTGTTTGGTATTGCAGTTATGAAATTGCAGCCGTATTGCTGTCTATAAGCTCGAGATTGGACGTCTAAGGCTCGTTTGGCGTATGCGTAACCAAAGTTAGAGGGGTGAGGGCTTCCGTCGTGTAGAGAGGCTTCCTCGAGGGGTAAGCGAGTGTCAGCTGGATACACACAGGTGCTCATGAGCGACAGAACCTTCTGTGTCTTGTACATCCTTGCTGCCTCTAGTACGTTGGTGTTTATCAGAATGTTGTCCCTGTAGAAGTCTGCCATGTTATCTGTGTTGGCTTTGACTCCCCCTACTTTCGCTGCAAGGTGGATGACATGAGTGGGCTGATATTTTCTGAACATGCTTAGAGCTTCTGTGAAGTTCGTTAAATTGAATTCACGAGAG
>PVBE010923379.1_pt1 | contig 19626 bp, 13 predicted proteins | sample 1631181 | NCBI WGS metagenome assembly PVBE01 (sample SAMN08397723, study PRJNA350692) | Marine metagenome, whole genome shotgun sequencing project. | isolation source: water | place: Pacific Ocean | collected 2012-04 | reverse complement strand
CGCTCCAGGTCCGCCTCGAGCGGAAGCACACGGCGGATGTACATGCCATCGATGGTAGCGGCCATCGCGAATTTCAGCATCCATATTGCGAATTTTTGCTGAAAATCCGCAACAAAGGTGCCGTTAAGAAGGTCGCGCCGACAGAAACGAGTGCGCTCGATGACGCAGTCTCAGCGTCGGCCCATGCGGCGGAAGCCGTCCTGCAACGCCTCCACGAGACCGGCGAACTGGGTGCGACGGGGGGCGTCGATCCAGTCTGGGTGGTTCTGCTGGCGGGTCGAGTCTGCGTAGACCAGCGCGATGGACTTCCGGGAGACGACGACCGGGAAGAGCGCCATCGCGGAGGCGCCGATCTTCTCGGTGTACCACTCTGGGAGGCGGGCCCGGACGGACGGGAGGCGGGCGTCGGGGACGGTGACCATCTCACCGCGGCGGAGCGCCTCTCGGAAGATGTCGTCGGGACCGTCGACCGCGAAGTCGATGGCCCCGATGGCGGCCGCGGCGTCGTGGCCGAAGCCGAGGCGGCCGTTGACGCGGCCGGTGCGGAACGAGCGCAGGCAGAACAGGACCCGACTGAAGCTGGCGCCGCGGTACATCGCCTCGAGGACCATCGCCGTGACCTCCTCGAGCGGGTCGCCGCGTTCGACGGCGGCGCGGACCTCGGGGAGCGCGCGGCCGAGCGTGGCCAGGGTCCCGCCGGCGTCGGCTGAGGGCGGCGGGGCGGGCGCAGGGGGCCGGGTCGTGAGGCCCCGCAGGACGCGGGAGTCGGAGGGCGCGAGGCCGAGGTCCTCGGCGCGTCTGGCGAGCTCGCCCGAGGCGGTGTCGAGGGCAGCGTGGGCGCGCGCGGCGTCGATCCCGAGCACCCCACCGTAGCGGCTGACCAGGGCCGCCACGATCGGCGGCCGACGGCGCGGATCACCGGCGCATTCGTCGACCAGCGCGTCGGACAACACCGAGAGCGCCTGCAGACGCCCGGCGGCCGAGTCCTCGATCGCCGCGCTCGCCGGGCGCATGCAGGCCACGACGGTCGCTGGGAAGCCCAGGTGCTCGGCCACCTGTTCGCCGAGCTGCTCGAAGGTCACCTCGAGGACCTCGCGGGCAGCCTCGAACTCCGGCACTCCACGGGCGCGCATCACGCGCTGGACCTTCGCGTACTCCGTCGGCAGGTGGTGCATCACGACGTGGCGCCCCATCCGGCGGAACATCCCGCACACGAAGGCCTCCTCGGCGTCGACGTCGGCGATGTCGTCGGCCAGGTCGCGGGCCACCAGGGCGCTCGCCAGCGAGGTCATCGCCGCGTCCAGCATCTCGGCGCGCTCGGATCCGCGCCGCAGGTGCTCCCAGAAGCCGAGGCTGAGCGCGGCGCGGCGCACCTGCTCGGTCCCGAGGATGCGGATCGCCCGGCTGATCGTCGCCACCGGCTCACGCGTGCTCCGATAGAACGAGGCGTTGACCAGGCGCAGCAGCTTGTCGCTGACCCCGAAGTCCTGCAGCACCGCAGCCGCCAGCACGCCGATCGGGACGTCATCGTCGTCGCAGAGCGCGTTGATGTGCGCCACATGCGCCGCGAACGCCGGGAAGCCCAGTCCGTCGCCGGCCCGTCCGAGCACAGTGCGCAACGCCGCCGGCCACTCCACCTGCGGCTGCGTGTCGCGCGTCGGCTGGGTGATCAGCGTGCCACCCGGGACGAGCGGCGGGGCGGTCGAGCGCGACGGCCAATCCGGTGCGCGCGTCCAGGACGCGATGCGTTCGGCGATCTCACGCATGGTGCCGGGGCGATGACCGGGGCGCTTGGCCAGCATCTCCCGCAGCACCTCGGTGACCGGAGCCGGGACGCGCAACTGCTCGTTGAGCGGGGGCGGCTCGGTCTGGACGTGGTCCGCCAGCAACCGCTTGACGTCCTCGGTGTTGAACGGCGGCGCGCCGTTGAGCATCTCGTAGAAGACGATGCCCAACGAGTACACGTCGCTCGCCGGCCCTGCGGAGTCGCCCAGGAGGATCTCGGGGGCGACCACGAGCGGCGTGCCGAAGCGAAGCTCGGCGGGCTCCTCGGCCGACGCGTGCGGGTCGATGAGGATCCGCGAGATGCCGAAGTCCAGCACCTTCACGCGCTCGTTCGGCGGCTCGCCGCTCACCAGGATGTTCTCGGGCTTGAGGTCGTTGTGGACCACCCCGTTGTCGTGGGCGTTCTGCAGCGCGGCGCAGACCTGGCTGATCAGGGTGCAGGCGCGTTCGACGTCGAGCGGGCGGCCGCCGTGGAGACGCGCGATGGTCCCACCGCGGATGTACTCCATCGCGATGTAGAACTCGCCGTCGGCCTCTCCGAAGTCGTGGATGGTGACGATGTTCGGATGGCTGAGGCGGCTGGCGGCCTCGGCCTCGCGCTGGAAACGACGTGGCAGGTCGGCCGCCTCGAAGCGCGGGCGCAGAATCTTCAGCGCGACCGGGCGCCGGACCGCCAGCTGCTCCGCGAGGTAGACGTCGGCCATCCCGCCCTGGCCGATGCGCTCGAGGATGCGGTAGCGACCGTCGAGCAATTCGCCGACGAGTTCGCGTGCCTTCACGGCACCACGAAGCGCGCGTCCCAGCTCCAGTCGGGGCCGAGGAAGCCGGCGGTCCGCCCGCGCACGCCGTTGCCGTCACGCGACCACACGAGGAAGTCGGGGAGCGCGCCGCGCGAGGCGAACGGGACCACTCCGTAGAGCAGGCTCTCCTCGCCGTAGCTCGCGGTGAGGATGGCGTCGAGGTGCTCGCCCCGGGGGAAGACCGCGAAGACGCCGGCGAGCGGATAGCGCTGCATGCCGAGGCGGACCCCGTTGTCGTCCCAGTCGAGCGGCCAGTCCAGCTCCTCGATCAGGTCGGGCAGGCCGCCGACGTGGATGAAGTTGTAGTTCGCGGCGATCTCGTCGGTCACCTTCGAGCGCGGGATTGAGCACGCGTGGCCGTTGCCGATGATGTACCACTGCGTCGTGTAGTAGGCGGCGACCGCGGCGTTGGCCGGCTCGTCGTCCGGATAGACGAAGCAGAAGGGCCGGTAGAAGGCCTCGTAGAACGGGCCGTTCTGCTTCGGGCGCTTGCCGTCCTGCGGGCCGATCTCCATCGCGCCCTCGGTGACCTCGACCTCGTCGCCGTCGACGATCACGCGAGCCACGCCCTTCGCCTGCAGCGCCGTACCGTCGAGCACCATGCTGCGCACGTTCTGGGTGTCGAGCACGACCGCGTCCTCCATCGGCATCGAGTGCAGATAGAGGTCCTCCAGCGGTGAGTTGGCCGAGCGCAGCGTCACGTACGAGTGGTGCGGATTCACCTGCACGCCGGGCGAGCGGTAGTCGAATTCGAGCTCGAACGGGTCGAGGCGTCGCTCCTCCATGAACTCGAAGAGCTCGGGCCAGTCGACGCAGTCGGCGCCGGCCGCGCGGTCGCCATCCCACCAGTGACCAGCCCCCTCCTGCTCGTGGTAGACGACGTCGTCCGAGATCTCCTGCATCGTCGCGAAGTTGTCGCGCCCCTCGCGAACCGGGACGTTGTCGTCCGCGCTGCCGTGGATGATGTAGACGCCGCGCCGCGCCAGGTTCTCGACATAGTTGATGGTGTCGCTCGACGCCGCGGAGCGCCCGAAGACCGAGGTGGGGCGGTCCGACCCGACGTAGCTGTAGAACGACATCCAGCCCGCGCTCGGTCCCGCGGTGGCGAATCGGCCCGGGTGGAGCGCGCCGAACTGCCAGGTCCCATGACCGCCCATCGAGTGCCCCGTCACGTAGACCCGCGTCGGATCGATCCGGAACGCGCGCATCGCGTCGTCGAGGCTGTTGAGCCCCTGCAGCTGGCCCCACACCTCCCAGTCGAAGCCGAAGCGCCGCCGGTTGGTGGGCGCCACCACGTAGGCCCAGTCGTGCTTGCCGTACGCCCGCGCCTGCCCCAACCCGAAGACGCCCGCGCCGTGGAGTGAGAGGACCAGCCCGTAATCCGCCTCCGGATCGACCTCCGCCGGCGCCTGCACGCCGTACATCTGCACCGAGTGGTCCACCGGTGAGCGGTAGGTCCGCAGGTACGCCGCCTCGGCCGCCTGCGTCGTCAACTCGAGCGTGCGCTCATAGCTCCACTCCAGCCCGCGCGCCTCGATGCGGAGGCGCACCGGGATCACCTGTTCGGCCTCGGCGAAGGCCGCCTTCGGCTCGAGCAGGAACGCGATCTGGGTGGTGCTGAACGGTCCGAGGGACGGGTACGAGATCTCGGTGGCGCGAAAGTGCTCATTGTCGACGACCTGCGCGTTGAGTCCGCGCAGCGCGTTGCCCGTGAGGTTCGTGATCGGCACGCCCAGGTGCTGCGGCTCGTCCTCACCCACCCGAAGATGCGGCCACGAGAGGTCGCCGAAGTTGAAGACCACCTCGTCGCTCGTCTTCCACACCGGCATCTCGGGGGCGCGGCGACTCGTACTGCCGCGGACCGCGATGACGTTCTCGCCCTCGTGGACCGCGAGCGGCGTGAGGTGACGACGCGAGTGGTAGACGTCGCCGGGCTGCTGCCAGCCGTTGGTGTAGACGCCGATGGTGCTCTCGGCGCGCCCGTAGAGGTGCTCGCCCGCTTCGAGGGTCGGCGTGGCGACCGCCCAGACGATGCTGCCGCGCGGCAGCTCGCCCCAGCCGCCCTCCTCGGTCTGCTCGCGCGGCTCCCAGTTGATGCCGTTGAAGTCGAGCCCCGCGGCCGGTGCTGCGAAGCGGTCGTGCTCGATCGCGTACACGATCGGGTCCCTGTTATTCGCGTTGATCGAGCCGACGAGCCAGTCCAGTTCGTAGGGCGTCGCCTCGACCTCCTCCGCCGTCGGGGGCACCTCCCACGGACCCTCCGCGTCGGGAGCCTGCGCACCCTCGTCGGCGACCTGCGCGTCGGGTGGCTCGCCCGCGTCCTCTTCGCCCTCGCCCTCACCGCCCATGTCGGGATCGGGTCCGGCGTCCGCGACTGGTCCGGTGTCGGGCGTCGGGTCGGCCGACTTCGAATCATCGTCGTCGCAACCCGCGAGCGCGAAGAGGAGCAGCAGGAACCAGATGCGGCGAGCCGTCATGACACATCCCCCGATGGACCGGCCGCATCATAGCGCCCCTGGCCCGGCTGTTGCGCGGGTGTCCGATGCACCCATTTCCAAGCGAGGAACGGCGGCAGGATCATCCACGTCAGGACGAACGCCGCGGTGATCCAGCTGCCCGTCCACCCAGTCGCCGACATCATCGGCATCGCGAACGCCCAGTAGCCGGCGAAGGCGATGTAAGCCACGACGCAGATCATCAAGTAGCCGAAGTTCTCTGCGGCGTCGTCGTCCCCCGCGTACTTGTCGTCGAGCGCGTTCACCCAGCGGCCCATATGCGTGTAGAGCCAGGCGAGCAGGAAGAGCTGGAGGATGGCGCGGAGCCCGGCCCAGGTGCGCAGCAGCAGCACCTTCGTCGATGACTTGACGATGAATTCGGTCTTCAGCGACGCCCGGTCCCGCGCGTTGCGGAAGCCGCCGAGGCCGCCCCGTGCCAGGCTGTAGGTCGCGTCGAACTCCAGCGGGAGCTTCGCGCCCGGCTTCGCGCCGGGTGGGACCGTCACCACGAAGTCGATCGAGTCCTCGCCGTCGCCGTCTGACGACACGCTGCTTCCCCAGTGCTTGCCCCGGCCCTTGTATTGGGTGCTCTTGGTGCCGAAGCGCACGTCGAGGTCGTGCACGCCGAGGGCATAGCCGCCGTAGATCGTAATCTCGCCCTTCAGCTTGCCGCCGGGCGCGACGTGGGGCGTGTAGACCCACACCGCGGCGTCCTCGGACTTCACTGCGGCGGAGACCTGCATCAGCCCGTCGTAGTTAAGCGCCAACACTGCGAAGCCGACGATGCCGAGCAGCAGGGCGCCCCAGGAGAGTGCGCGCATCTGCCTTGGATATCACGTTCGGCGCCGGCCGCTGCGCCTCTCCCGGCGTGCTACCGTCGCCGCCTGTTGGCGGAGGTCGATATGCACTGTGTCTACGTGTTCGGCTCTCTAGCGCTCCTGGCGCTTCTCCTGGCCGCTCCGAGCGAAGCGCGCCCCAAGCCCGTGTCGACCGGCGGGGCGGGCGCCGGCTGGTCGGCGATGCAGGCGACGGGCGCGCCCGACGTGCTGCAGGCGGGCGACAGCACCGCCGCCTGGGCGTCCCACCAGGCAGACGCCGGGGTCGAGTGGCTCGAGGTCGAGTTCGGACGCGCCGTGAAGGTCGCCCAGGTTCGGGTCCACGAGACGTACAACCCAGGCGCGGTGACGCGTGTCACCGCCTTCGTCGACGGCAGCGAGAAGCCGCTGTGGAAGGGGCGTGACCGCACCCGCAAGGCCCCGGCCTTCCTCGAGGTGAAGCCGGAGAGCTGGGCGCGGACCGACCGCATTCGGATCTACCTGGACACGAGCAAGGTCGCGGGCTGGAACGAGATCGACGCCGTCGAGCTGGTCGGTGCGGCAGCCGCCAATGGGCCAACAGAGCCACCGCGAGCAGCAGCTACGGAGCGGCGATGGGCCTCGTCGACCCGCTCCAGGAGATCGTCGGCCGCGAGGTCTCGATCCGGCTCGTCGACAAGTGGGTCGCCACCGGTCGCGTCTCGGGCGTGCACGGCGACTGGATCCGCCTTGAGCAGCAAACCCGGACCCGGCTGGTCAACCGGGTGCACGTGGTCGACATCGACTTCAGGTAGGCCGCTCAGGGACCTCAGGCGCGCAGGAGGTCCGCGGCCTTCTCGCCGATCATGATGCACGGCGCGTTGGTGTTGCCCCCCGTCACCGAGGGCATCACCGCGGCGTCGGCGACGCGCAGACCCTCGATGCCGCGCACCCGTAGAGTGGGATCGACCACGGCGCGCTCGTCGGTGCCCATCCGGCAGGTCCCGACTGGGTGGTAGACGGTGTGCACGCGGTTGGGCAGCTCGGCGCGGAGCGCGGCGTCAGCGAAGAACTCGGGACCCGGGTGCAGCTCGCCATCGAGCTCGCCGGCGATGCCCGCGCTGGTCATGATCTCGCGGACGAGCTCGATGCCGCGGATGAGCACGTCGACGTCGGCGGGGTCTTCGAGGAAGTGCGGGTCGATGGTCGGGTGGTCCGCCGGATTGGCAGAGGTCAGCCGCATCTCCCCCCGGCTCTTCGGATAGATCAGCGTCGGCAGCACGGTCAGCGCAGGGCGCTTGTCGACGACGGGTCGTCCCGGCGCGTCCTGGTTCGGCGACGGGTAGGCCCAAGGCAGGCTGTGCAGTTGCAGGTTCGGGACCGGCTCAGAGGCGTCGGTCTTCACGAACGCCATCGCCTCGAAGACCGTCTTCGCGAACCACGTCCCGCCGCCCAGGTACTCCTTCATCATGCCGCCGAAGAAGTGGGCCGCGGTGCCGCGATGCCCGCCCCGGGGCGCGAGGAAGGTCAGCGGAAAGAACAGGTGGTCGTGCAGATTCTGGCCGACGGGCAGGTCGGCGACGACGTCGATGCCGTGCTCACCGAGGTGGTCGGCCGGGCCGACCCCCGAGAGCATCAGGATCTGCGCGGAGCCGACGACCCCACCGCAGAGCACCACCTCGCGGCGGGCCCGGACGGTCTCGCTCTTGCCCTTGCGGAGCAGCTCGATGCCGGTGGCCCGCCCGCCTTCGATCACCACGCGGTTCACGTGGACGTGCAGCTCGACTTCGAGGTTCGAGCGCCCGAGCGCCGGCCGGATGTAGCCCTCGGAGGTGCTGTAGCGCAGGCCGTCGCGAGCAGACATCTGGGTCCAGCCCGACCCTTCCTGCTCGGCGCCGTTGTAGTCGTCGGTGAGCGCGCAACCGCAGGTGTCCGCCACCGCCTGGCGGAAGGCCTCGGAGACCGGACTGCAGCCCTCGCCCTGGGTGGTCACTTGGATGGGCCCACCCGCGCCACGGATGTCGGAGGCGCCGCCGTCGTAGTCCTCCATGCGCTTGAAGAGCGGGAGCACGTCGTCGAACGCCCAGCCCTCGCACCCTTCGGCGGCCCAGTCGTCGTAGTTCCGCCTGTTGCCGCGTACGAAGACCATGCCGTTGATGGCGCTCGAGCCACCCAGGTTCTTCCCGCGGGCGTACGGTATGCGCCGCTTGACCGTCTCCGGTCGCGGCGCGGTGTAGTAGCCCCAGTCGTACTTCTTTTTGACCTGCGGCACGGTGTGGATGATCGAGACCATCCCCGGCTTGCGGCAGATCGAGCTCTGGTCGGTGCGCCCCGCCTCGACCAGGAGGACAGAGACGTCTTCGTCCTCGGTCAGCCGGCTCGCGACGACGCAACCAGAGGAGCCGGCGCCCACCACGATGTAGTCGTATTCGCGCATCAAAGTAGAACACGTTCTAGCACGCGGACGACGCCATCCGAAACCCGCGGTTGAAGCGAGCAGGCCCGTTCCCTATTTTGCCGCGATGCAGAACGCCCGATGTGCCCTGTTGCCGTTGTGCCTGTTCGCCTGTGACTCAGGCAGCAGCTCCGGACCTCGCGATGTCCCGCCCGCCGACGGCGGCCGCATGGTCGTCGACGGAGAGGCGGCCGACGGGACGCCCGACCTGAACCTGCTCGACATGAGCGTTCCAGATGTCGGCGGTGACGGCGGCGGCCCGGCAGACTTCCTGCCCCAGGTCGACGCCGCCCCGCGCGACCCGCGCTGCGGCGTGGTTCGCGTCCCCGAGGAGCAGCCGCCCATCGACGTGTCGGCCCGCTGCCGCGCCGGCGGGCCCCTGCGCATTCGAGACATCCGCGACGAGCGCTGTCCGGATTACGAGCCGCTCCCCGACCGGGTCCCCGGCGGGCGCGAGGTCGTCCTCCAGGAAGCGATCGTCACCGCCGTCTTCGAAGAGAACTTCGTGGTCCAGGATCCGGAAGGCGGCGCCTTCGCGTCGTTGTGGGTCTTCAACCAGCCGCACATCGACATCGACGCGCTGCGCCCTGGGACCCGGGTGCGCCTCCAGGGTCAGGTGATCGAGTTCTTCACGCTGACCGAGTTCGTGCCCGAGCGGCCTGACGGCATCGAGGTCCTCGGGCAGGGGCCGGCGCCCGAGCCCATCCTCGTCGCCGACCCCACGCGCATCGCCGATGGAGGGGACCTCGCGGAGGCCCTCGAGTCGGTGCTGCTCGAGGTGCGCGACGTGCAGGTCGCCGAGACCGCCCCCGACTGCCCGATGGAGTTCGGCATGTTCACCGTGACCGGCTCGTTGCGCGTCGGCGACGAAGCGGAGCACATGTACGAGGCGAAGCGCGGCGACGTGTTGCCACGGCTGGTCGGCGTCCTCCACTTCAGCTTCGACCACTTCAAGCTCTTCCCCCGCGGCCCGGAGGACATCGAGAGCGTCTGGTGCGGCGGCATCCCCGACAAATGCGAGGCGGAGGAGTGCCCGGTGCCCGTCGACGAGCCGGAGTCGGGCGCGCTGGTGGTCACCGAGCTGCAGATCAACCCGCGCGGCGACGACCGCCTGGCCGAGTACGTCGAGATCTACAACCCGGCGGCCGCGCCGCTCGACGTCGATGGCTGGTGGCTGCAGAACTGCGCCGGGCACCGCGCCCCGCTCACCGGCAGCATCCCCGCCCGCACGTACTTCGTGCTCGCGGCCGCCCTCGACCGTGGCGAGAACGGCGGCGTCGACGCGGACGCCGACATGGGTGAGCTCTTCCTGCCGAACGGCTACGGCGAGGTGCTCGTATTCGACGAGACCGCCGCCCTCGTGGACCAGGTGCGCTACGCTCCAGGGGAGGAGGGTTGGCCTCCACGGCGAGCCGGCGTCGCAATCGAGCTCGAGGAGCCCGCCGCCGACAACCGTGAAGGCCGCAACTGGACGCTCGGGCGACGCGAGTACGGACCGGGTGGCCAAGGTACGCCGGGCGAACCGTACCGCGAGTAGGAAGCAGCATATGTCGCGCTACGACCTCGTCGTGATCGGAGGCGGACCCGCTGGCGAGAAAGCCGCCGCCGCCGCAGCGTGGTTCGGGCGCCGCGTCGCGCTGGTCGAGCGCTGCGCCGAGGGGCCCGGCGGCGCGATGGTGCACACCGGCACGCTGCCGTCGAAGACGCTGCGCGAGACCGCGCTCTACCTGACCGGATCCAGGCGGCAGGAGCTCTACGGGCGCATCCGCTGTGAGTACAGCCACACCGAGCAGGGTGCGCGCGACCTCATGTGTCGCCTCGATGCGGTGGTCAGCGCACAGACCGACCAGATTGAGCAGAACCTGGCGCGCCACGGCGTCGAGCTCGTCTCCGGGACCGGCCACCTGCTCGACGCGACCCACGTCCAGGTCGGCGACGAGGTGCTCGAGACCACCTTCGTGCTGGTCGCCACCGGTTCACGGCCGCGCCGCCCGGACTGCTTCCACTTCGACGACCCCGCGGTCTTCGACAGCGACTCGATCCTGCACCTGCCGGCGCTGCCAGACCGCATGGCCGTCATCGGCGGCGGCGTCGTGGGCAGCGAGTACGCGTGCGTCTTCGCCGCTCTCGGCGTCCAGATCGAGCTCATCGAGCGCCACCCGCGGCTGCTCGCCTTCCTGGACCAAGAGGTCTCGGCGGCCATCGCGAAAGGCATGCGCGAAGCGGGCATCGACCTCCTGCTCGACACCACGGTGGAGCGGCTCGAGCGTGAGGGCGACCGGTTGCGGCTGCGGCTCTCGAATGGCGACGAGCAATGGGTCGACCAGGCCCTCGTGTCCGCCGGCCGAACCGGCAATAGCGACGGCCTCGGCCTCGAGGCGTTGGGCGTCGACATCGACGGCCGCGGGCGCATCCGCGTGGACGACCGCACCTTCCGCACTTCCGTGCCCGGGATCTACGCGGCCGGCGATGTCATCGGCTTCCCGTCGCTCGCGTCGGCGTCGATGGAGCAGGGGCGCATGGCGGTGGCTGCGATCTTCGACCTCCCGGTGCCCGAACGCGACTGGGACACGGTGCCGTTCGACGTGTACACGATCCCGGAGGCCGCCTCGGTCGGGCCACACGAGGACCAGCTCCATCGCGATGGCATGCCCTACATCGTCGGGCGCTCGGAGATGCGGCACAACGCGCGCGGCCAGATCATCGGCGACACCACCGGGTTCGTGAAGCTGCTCTTCCACGCCGAGGACCGCCGCCTGCTCGGCGCGCACATCGTCTGTGACAAGGCCACCGAGCTCATCCACATCGCCCAGGCGGTGCTGCGCCTCGGCGGTGGCATCGACTACTTCGTCGAGTCGGTGCTGACGTACCCGTCGCTGTCGGTGGCGTTCAAATATGCCGCCTACGACGCTCTGGGCAAGCTCGCCCCCGGGCCGGCGACCCCCGCGCCGCTGCGCTGATCGACCGTCAGCGGTCAGCAACTGTCTTGACGTAGACAAGAACCGGGATGGCGATCGAGAAGCCGAGCGTTCCTGTGAACTGAATGCTCGGGATGGGCGCCAGACGCCCCCACCCGAACGCCGGCGGCGCGGTCGATTCAGCGGTCGGCAGGGCCTCTTCGTATCACCGACCGGCCGCATAAATCGCTCAAGTCCGACCTGATTCGGACGATGGGAAGGACGTGGGTCGAAGCGCAACCATTTCGGTGTGCCTCTTGCTGGCCTGCGCCGTGCCGGAAGCGCCGCAGGCAGTCGGGCCGGCCCCCGAGATCCAGCTGCTCGGCCAGCGCACGCTGGGCGCCGAGCATCGCTTCGACACCGAGACTCCGATGCGGGTGTGGGTGGGCGCGCCAGGGGCCTGGGCGTTGCGCCTCGACGGACGCGAGCTGGCCGCCGAGCACACCGCGCGCGACGGGTCTGTCTGGCTGACCGCGACGGCGGCGAACGGGCGGCTGTCCGTGCATGCGCCGGGCGGCGCGGAGGTCGCGGCCTGGACGGTCCGCGCGGCACCGGCGCCGAGCGCGCATCACCCGGAGGTCGTGCGCCTGCGAAACGCCGGCGAGCTGGACGCTGCGTTGGCGCGGCTCACGGCGCGTCTCCGCGGCGCAGAGGGCGAGTCTCTGCTGTGGGGGCAGGTCGAGCTGGGTCGCCTGCAGCACCGGAAGGGTGCGCTCGACGCCGCGGTCGACGCCTGGTCGGAGGCCGCCGACACCGCCGACCGGATGGGACTGCCGAGCGAGGCCGCCGCGCGCTGGCGCGCCATCGCCTTCGTCCACTACTGGCGTGGCGAGCTGGACCGCGCCCCCGCCTGGCTGAACCGCGCGGCCGACCGCTGCACCACCACGGGTGACGTCACCGGGTCGCTCCGCGTCGACTACCTGCGCGGCCTGCTGGCGGCCGACCTCGGCGAGCTGCGGCGTGCGCGGCTGCTGCTGTCCGACACCTCGCGCCGCGCCCGTACGCTGGGTCTCGATCGCGAGGCGCGGGACGCGGGACTCATGCTCGGCTGGGTCCTGACGACGGTCGGGCGACACCGCGAGGCCGCGCGGCTCTTCGCCGGCGAGCTCGCCGACCTCCACCCCAAGGGCGACGCGCGCCGAGCGGCCTACCTCGCCAACCATGCATGGGCGCTGCTGAACGCCGCCGCCCGCGGCCGCACCTCGGACGTCGGCGCGGCGGAGCGCATGCTCGACGAGGCCCACGCGCTGTACGCGGCGCGCGGGGACAAGCCCCGAGCAGACAACGTGGCGACCAACCGCGCCTGGGCAGCGCTGCTGCGCGGCGACCCGGCCGAGGCCGCGCGCCGCGCCGCCGAGGTCCATGAGCGGCGCGGCATCGTCAGGCTGTTCATCCCGCTGCTCGAGGCCGACCTCGCAGCCGCAGCTGGCCGGCGCGACGAAGCCCGACGGACCTATGAATCGGTGCTCGCGCTGGCCCGCTCGGAAGGGGCGCGCGAGTACATCTGGCGCGCCCTCCTGGGGCGTGCACGCACCCAGACCGACCCGGACGCGGCGCTCGCCGACTACTCGGCCGGGCTCGACGCCGTCGAGCACGCCGCCCGCGACCTCGGCGTACGCACGGGCGCGGCCCCCTTCTTCGCCGACCGCCGAGCGCTGGTCGACGAGGCCGTCGCGTTGCTCGTGGCTCGGGGCGACATCGAGCGCGCCTTCGAGATCTCGGAGCGCGGACGCGCCCAGGTGCTGCGCACCCTCGAGCGCCGCGTCGCAGGTGAGCGCCTCCCCGAGTCGAAGCGCGCACGCTGGCGTCAGCACGTGGCGCGATTCACCCGCGCCCGCACGGCCCTGGAGCGGTTCGACGCCGACGGCGCGATGGTCTGGCGCGAAGGCGAGCGCACGTCACGAGCGCGAGAGCGCGTCCGTCTCCGGACACTTCAGGCGCGCGCATTCGACGCCGCCTACGCGTGGCTCGCCGAGACGATGCCCTCACGGCCACCGGCGCGCGCCGCCGCGGTTCAGGCCGCGCTCGGCGCGAGCGAGACCCTGCTCGCGTTCTCACCGGCCGGCGTCTTCACCGTGACCGGCGACAGCGTCCGCCTGACTGCGCAGGCCCCCGTCGTAGGCCGCGGCCCGATCTACGCCATCGGCGCCCCAGACGACGCGGCCCTCCCGCCGCAGACCCGGCATCTCCCGGACGCGTCCTTCCTGCTCCGCGACGCTCCGGCGGCCACCGCGCCCTCCGTGGTGGTCGGCGACCCCACCCGCGACCTGCCAGAGGCGCGGGCCGAGGCCCGGGCGGTGGCGGCGACCGGCGACCTGCTTCTGCTCGGAGACGCCGCGACACGCGAAGCGATGCTGGGCAGGTTGCGCGGCGCACGGCGGCTGCACTTCGCAGGGCACGGCGTCCTCCATCCGGAGGATCCGTGGGAGGCGCACCTCCGGCTCGCACGCGGTGAGCGCCTCACGCTCGAAGACGTGCTGGTGGCCCGCCCGCAGGTGGGCGTCGTGGTGCTCAGCGGTTGTCGCACGGGCGCGGCGACACCCCTCGAAGGGGGCGAGCGCGTGGGACTGCCGGAGGCGTTCCTCGCCGCCGGGGCGCAAGCGGTCCTCGTGACCCGGCGCGACGTCGGTGACGCCGAGGCGCGTCGATTCGTCGAGCGCTTCTACGCGGCGGATGGGCCCCCCGCGCAGGCGTTCGCGGCCGCCGTGCAGCAATCGATCGCTGCAAACGACGACGCCTGGCAGGCGTTCCGGCTCTGGGGCCGGGGCTGAAAATTCGGAAAAGGCGGAAAGAAATCCGTCCACAGTTTCGTAGGCACGACAGCTCGCACAGTCATGGAGGACGCATGAGCTCGAATCGGACACTGACTTCCCTCGCATTCATGCTCATCCCGGCCGCGGGCGCGGCCCAGGTCTGCGGTGTTCAGACGGAGGCGCCGGCGCAACTCGCGCCACAATGCGCACCGGCAGCGCCGACGATGCTGCGCGGCGACGACCTCCGGGCGCCGTACGGATGCGGTGAAGCCCGCGTCCTCTTCGTCGACATCCCCACCTGGATGCCAGCGCCCACCGAGCTCCCGATGTGGGGCGGGCACACGCCGCTGCGCGACCGGATCGCGACCGAGGTCGAGCACCAGACAGCCAGCGATTGGTTCTGCCCCGAGGGCGTCTGCGGCGATGCCTGCCGACTGGAAATGGCAGCCGCCGGCGTGCACGTCGAGGTCGACAGCGTGCTGCCCGATCGCCCGCTGCCCGGCCTGCGCGGCGACGGCCACCTGCGCTTCTGGCGGATCCGCTTCCTGCGAGCGGGCGGCGGCTATCTGGCGCTCGACCCGTGGGCGCATTGCGAGGCGCTGCAGAACGTCCGTTCGGCGGTCACCGGGCTGCTGCCCGACTACGGGGTGGCGCCGGCCGAGGTGGACGAGGTCCGCGTCGGCCGCGAGGCGTGCGCGGTGCAGCCGATGGCCGCCCCGACGGATTGGCATACCCACGCGATCGGCGCGGCGGGCCCGGCCCCGGCGTTCGGGCTGGGCGCCGCCGACCGCCCGCACCTCGCGCTGGTCGACACGGGCGTCGAGCCCGCGATCGAAGCCGCCCTCGACGTGCAATCCCGCGACTACGTCGGGATGGTCCCCGAGCCGAGCGACCCGAACACGCATCGACACGGCGCCGCGATGGCCGACCTCATCCGCCAGCTCGCGCCGCAGACGATGGCTCGCGTCACCGCGTACCGAGTCATGGACGGGGGCGGCGTGGGTGTCGTCGGGCACGTCGCGCGAGCGGTCGACGCCGCGATCCAGGACGACGGCGACCCGCTCGTCGTCAACCTCAGCCTCGGCTGGTTGCCCGAGTACGAGCGCCGCCGCACGGTGTACGGCGACGCCTGTCAGACCCGCGAGGACGGCGTCGGCGAGGCGCTCCGCTACGTGCTCACCACGGCGCGCGAGGCGGACGACCCGATGCGCCCCGTGCTGGTCGTGTCGGCCGCCGGAAACCGCCCGCTGAGCGGCGAGAAGCCTGAGTTCCACGATGTGCAGGCCGGCGCGGCCTACGACGCGTGCACCACCGGCTGGTGGGACTTCGGCCGCCCTCCGATGCTCATGCCCGCGGAGTGGAGCCGGACCACGGCGTGCACGGGCGCAGGCCCGCTCGCGCTGGCCGTCGGCGCGGTCGACGCGAACGACACGCCCAGCGCGCTCTCCATCGCCGAGGCCGAGGCCGAGACCGCGCTCGTCGCCCCGGGCCAGCACGTGCACGCGCCATCCGGTGCGCAGGGCGGCTCGTCCCTCTTCACTGGCACCTCCGTGGCGAGCGCCCTCACCGCAGGCGTCGCCGCGCGCACCCTCGCCCGCCTCGTCGAGCGCTGGCACGCCGAGCCGTGGCTGACCCGCATCTCCGGCCACCAGTTGGGCGCGCTGCTCTACCTCGCCGGGATCAACACCGGGCGCGACACCTACGGCTGGGTCCCCGTCCGCCGCCTGCACGCGGGTCGCCTCGACCAGTTGCTCGGCTGCCAGGACCTCGACCAGGTGCTCGCGTGCGTAGCCGGGAGCGCAGACTTCGGCCACCACGCGCTGCTCGCCGATTGCGGCTTCACGCTCTGGATGTGCGGGCTCTGGGACGAATGGGCAGACCCCGAATTCGTCGACGGCGACACGCCCGAGTGGGCGCGCGGCGCGCGCGTCTGCGCCACCGCGGTGCCGGCCGGCAGCGCCAACGCGTGCGACCACTGGGTGGATTGCACCGACCCCACGCTCGACGTCTTCTTCGGGCCGGCCGCCTCCGCCGGGGACGCCGACCGCGCGGCCCGCAGCGAGCTGGGTGGCGTGGGACCGCAGCCGCACGACCCGCCGTGCCCCGACTGCGGGCTGGCGAGGTCCTGGAACGGCGATTGGTCGGTGAGCGCCCGGTTCAACGGGACGCTTCCGGCCAAGACCCAGATCGAGAACCCGTATCTGCTGCTCACGCTCGACGCGACGGGGAAGACGAAGCGCTACTTCAAGCTCGCGATGCCGAACGACGCGAAGTACTTCTCGCCGGGCCAGAAAGTGAAGTTCACCGGACTGTCGCTGCCCTGGTTCTACAAGGCGCAGCTGCTCGTCACCGTCGACCAGCCCAACACCTACAAGGCGTGGGACGTATCGCCGTTGTGGGTGAAGTGGTAAGCCAGCGGCGATGGCACATGCCGACTCCGAGATCGACGCGCTGCTCTCCGCGGCGGGTCCCGACCCCGACGACGCACAGCGCTTCGTAGACGTCGGGCGCCTGCGGGCGTTCCGGGACGGCCGGCTGGAGGCCGCGGAGGCCGCGGAGGTCGAGGCGCTTCTTGTCGAGTCGCCGAAGGCCCGCGACCTGCTGGCGGAGCTCGCCACGCCGGTCCCGCAGCACGTCACCGGCTGGGCCGAAAACCAGCTCGCGCCGGCGCAGACACGTCGCGTCTGGCCGTACGCCGGCGGGTTGGTCGCGCTCGCCGCCGCGTCCGTGCTCTTCCTGCTGTGGCCGGGCGCGTCGATCCCGGTCGAATACCGGCTGGCAGATGTCGCTGGAGGCGTGCAGGCCAAGCGCGCCGACGTCGTTCGCAGCCGAACCTACGGGCGGGACGGGCGGGTGCGGCTCACGCTCGTGCCCGCCTCGGAGGCCGGCGCGCCCGAGATGGCGCCACACGTGCGCGTCTTCTTGAGCGCCGCGGGTGGCCGGCTCACGCGCGCCGACATGGAGGTCACGGAGCGCGACGCGGCGCTGCGCCTCGAGGCGGGCGCGCACCGCCTCTTCGGTCTCCCCGGTCCGAAGCTCATGCTGATCGGGCTCGCCCATGACGCGGCGCGGCTCGAGCAGGCCGCCGGGCGCACGATCGACGAAGCGCGGGCCCTCGACGGCGTGCGCTGGGTCGAGGTCGGGATGAGCTACACCGGTCAATGATCCTCCCGTTCCTCGTCCTCTCCGCCGTCCTGGCGCTGCACGCCACCTCGCCCGACCTGGCGCTCGTCACCCGCGCCCTCGGCCGCGACCGGGCGTCGGTCCGCGTCCTGGTGCGCCGGCTGCTGCCCGTGATCCGCGCGGTGGTGGGCCACGGCCTCCGGCGCCGGGGCGGGCGCGTGCAATCGGATCTCGAGGACTACACCCAGGACATCTGGCTGGCGCTGTTGGCCGACGACGGGCGGCGCCTGCGGGCCTACGACCCCGCCCGAGGCGCGAGCTTCGAGGGCTACGTCGGCGTCGTCGCCGAACGGGAGCTGGCCGACCGCCTGCGCCGCGAGACCGCGAAGAGGCGCGGCGGCGACCACACCGCCGTGGACTCCGAGGCGCTCGGACGCGTGCCCGGTGACGTCGCCGACCCCGAGGCGGCGACGAGTGCGCGCCGCCAGGCCGAAGCGCTGCGGGCGCACATCGACCGCGCCCTGCCGGAACGCGGGCGGCTGGTCTTCCGCTATCTGTACGTCGATGGCCGCGGTGTGGCGGAGGTCGCCGCGGCGTTGGGCGTCAAGACGCAGGTCGTCTACAACTGGCAGCACCGCATCCGGAACGAGGCGAGGACGGTGCTGGCTTCGTGACTCGCGTCACTGTGGGAGGTAGAACAGGCACGTGTTCACTCAGTTCCTGAAGCGGATCTCCGAGGTCTACAAGCAGCCGACCCTCGCGAAGTCCCGCCTGATCCGCGTCTTCGTCGTCGTGAGCATTCTCAGCCTCCTCTCCACGGCCGGCTTCTACTACTTCGAACGCGAGGCCTGGGCGGAAGAGGCGCTGACCTGGGGCGACAGCGCCTGGTGGTCCTTTGCGACGATGACCACCGTCGGCTACGGCGACTACTACCCGCGGACCTGGGCCGGCCGCTGGATCATCGGGCTGCCGACGATGCTGGTCGGCATCGGCATGCTGGGCTATCTGATCACGGTGCTGGCGGCGGCGCTCATCGAGCGCCGCACACAAATGGTGAGAGGTGTCATGCCTTACAAGAGCGGCGACCACGTCCTCGTGTGCGAATACCCGGGTGAGGACTGCCTCGTTCGGGTCGTCGGCGAGATCCAGGCCGACAAGGCCTGGCGCCCCGTCCCGATCGTCCTGCTGACGAACGCCATCGATGAGTTGCCCGCGTCGCTCACCAAGCTCGGCGTCCACTTCGTCTGCGGAAACCCGGCACGCGACGGCGCGCTGAGGAAGGCGAACGCGGCGAAGGCCAGGTGTGCGCTGGTGTTCATCCGCGGCCCTCACGACGACGCCGCCGACCACCGGACGCTGGCCATCCTCGCGAGGCTGCGTAGCGCCCAGCCCGGGATCATCGTCACCGTCGAGGTCGCCGTCGAAGAGAACGAGTCGATGCTGCGCGCGGCGGGCGCCTCCGAGATCGTCGGGGCCGGTCGCATCTCGTCGCATCTGATGGTGCAGGGGATGCAGGATCCCGGCCTGAACGACGTCGTCGTCGAGCTGCTCTCGAGCGGCGGCGACCACCAGCTCTACATCGATGAGGTCAGCGGTTTCTCGGGCAGCTTCGCCGATTTGCGCGAGAAGCTGGCCGCGGCGGACGTGCTCCCAATCGGGCTCATCCGCGACGGCGAGAGCACGCTCTGCCCGGACCCCGACGCGCGCGTCGAAAGCGGGCACCGCATCGTCTTCTTGGGCCGCCGTCGCCACCTCGGCATCTAGTACCCGCAACCCGAAGTGACACCCGGGCGTCACCTCGGGCCGCGGGCCACTAGCCCGACTCATACGCCGTGGATTATTCCAATCGGCAACTCCCCGAATCGTTTCGTCTTTTGTGGATTCATCCAGCAGAGGCGCAAAAAACCTGTCAGGCCGCCTGAATCCACTGTAGATTTAAACCGTTATTCAACCGTGCACGTGCGCGGTCTATGCACAACGTCTTGGGGGACGTAATGAGATTTGTCGCTATCGTGGCCTCGGCCATCTTCTTTTTCCCTGCGATCGCTTCGGCGGGTGCTGGCGCGCCAACCGCGTCCGACTGCCTCGCGATGGGTCTCAACGTGATCGACGCTTCGGCGGCGAGCACGGGCCAGCGCATTCGGGGAACCCACGGTGACGACTGCATTATTGGCAGCGCGTTCGGCGACGCGATTCGTGGCCGCGGTGGGAACGACATCATCATTGGTGGTGGCGGCAACGACGATATCCGCGGCGGTCGGGGCAACGACGTCATCTTTGGCGGCATGGGCGACGACGACATCCGCGGCGGCTCCGGCAACGACACCATCAACGGCGGCGGCGGCGACGATGACCTCCGCGGCAACCGTGGCAACGACTCAGTCGACGGCGGCGGCGGCACCGACACCGTGCGTGGCGGCTCCGGCCACGACTCGCTGAGCAACGGCGCGCGTTACGGCGGCGG